>Ga0335079_10003514_pt1 | contig 18104 bp, 18 predicted proteins | sample Lox_Sample_33_FD_206719 | JGI IMG/M metagenome (GOLD analysis project Ga0335079, IMG submission 206719) | Soil microbial communities from Loxahatchee National Wildlife Refuge, Florida, United States - Lox_Sample_3.3 | ecosystem: Environmental > Terrestrial > Soil > Wetlands | place: USA... | reverse complement strand
GAGCTCGGCGTCGAAGCGCTCGACGGGAGCGGCCACGGCGCGCAGCAGCGGCTCGCCCATCTTCAGGACTGGCCGGACCGGCATGCGCTCCTCTCGACGGCAATTGAGATCCGGTGATCGCGAAACACGAGAGGCGGCGCGGTCGGCGCCCCTGCACCCGGCGTCCCGCCAGCGCGCTCGGCCGCGGCCACCGCCTCGGTCACGAGGTGATGATGCGGCGAGAGCTCGCACACCGGGTCGGCATTGGCCGCATCCCCGGTGAGCAGATATGCCTGGCAGCGGCAGCCGCCGAAATCCCGCGCGCGCTCCGGACAGCTCCTGCAGGGCTCCCGCATCCATGCCTCGCCGCGGAATTGATTGAAGGCCGCCGAGTCGTACCAGATGCTGCGCAGGTCGTGCTCGCGCACGTTCGGCAGCGCGAGCCCGGGGAGCATGCGCGCCGCGTGACACGGCAGGGCGGCACCGTCGGGGGCGATGCCGAGAAAGATGCTTCCCAGGCCGTTCATGCACGCCTTGGGGCGCGTCTCGAAGTAGTCCGGCACCACGAAGTACACCTGCATCTTCGAGCCCACGCGCTCGCGAAAGTGCCGCGTGACCTCCTCGGCGCGCTGCAGCTGCGCGCGGCTCGGCAGCAGCTGCGCGCGGTTCAGCCACGCCCAGCCGTAGTACTGCGTGTTGGCGAGCTCGACGTACTGTGCCCCCATGCGCTCCGCCATCTCGAGGATCTCGCCGACGTGATCGATGTTGAGCCGGTGCAGCACCACGTTCAGCACCATCGGATAGTCGTAGCTGCGGATCAACCCCGCCACCTGCGCCTTGAGCTCGAAGGTGCGCGTGCTGCTCAGGAAATCGTTCAGCTCGCGCGTGCTGTCCTGGAAGGACAGCTGGATGTGATCGAGACCGGCGTCTTTGAGGGCGCGGATGCGCTGCTCGCTCATCCCGACCCCGGAGGTGATCAGGTTGATGTAGTAGCCGAGCGCGTGCGCCTCGGCGACGATCGGCTCGAGGTCATCGCGCGCGAGCGGCTCCCCGCCCGAGAGCCCGAGCTGCACTGCCCCGAGCGCGCGCGCCTCGGCCAGCACCCGCAGCCAGTCGGCGGTCGCGAGCTCGGGCCCCGTGGCCGCGAACTCCGTCGGGTTGTAGCAGAACACGCAGTGCAGCGGGCAGCGGTAGGTGAGCTCGAGGAGCAGCCAGAGCGGCGGGCCGACTCCGCGCGAGGCCTGCAGCGGCGGGCCCACGCTCATTCCCGCAGCTCCACCCAGCGACGCTCGAGCGCGAGCGTCACGAACGCGGTGACATCGCCGCCGAGACCGGTTGTCCCGAAGCTGCGCTCGAGATCGGCGACGATTTCCTGCAGCGTGCGCACGCCGTCGCAGCGCGACAGGATTGCCCCGGCGCTGCCGTTCAGCTTCACCATCCCCTCGGGGTAGAGGAGCACGTGCGCCTCCTGCGCCGGCTCCCACTGCAGGCGCAGGCCGCGCGCAATCGCCGGACGCGCGTCAAGTGCCAGCGCGCTCACGGCGTTACTCCGTATGCGAGTGCCATCGCATCGTTCATCTGCCACAGGATGTCGAGCTTGAACTGCAGCACCTCGAGCGCGCGCTCCTGCGCGGCGCGCGTCGTGAAGTGCCCGAGCGTCACTTCGAGCGCGAACTCGACGTCGCGCCGGGCGCGCAACACGCGGCTCTGGAAATACTCCAGGCCCGCCGCCTCGATCCACGGGTAGTGCTGCGGCCAGCCGGCGAGCCGCTGGCGATGGATCTCGGGAGCAAACAGCTCGGTGAGCGAGGCGCACACGCCTTCAGGCCAGGGCGCACGGCGTGCGAAGTTGACGTAGGCATCCACCGCGAAGCGCACTCCCGGCAGCAGTTTCGCGAGACTCTCGACCTCGGTGCGCCCGAGACCCACGGCCTCGGCGAGCCGCAGCCAGCACTCGATGCCGCCCGGGTCCTCGCCGTAGCCGTCGTGGTCGAGGATGCGCTGCACCCAGTTGCGCCGCACCGCACGCTCCTCGCAGTTGGCGAGGATCGCCGCGTCCTTGATCGGGATGTTGAGCTGATAGTAGAAGCGGTTGGCCACCCAGCCGCGGATCTGCTCGCGCGTCGCGCGGCCTGAGTTCAGCATGAGGTTGAACGGATGGTGGATGTGATAGGCCCGCCCGCGCTCGCGCAGCCGGGCCTCGAACTCCGCCCGCCCCCAGGCGTCCGCGCTCACAGCGCGATCTCCAGCCCGTCGCAGGCCACTTCCACACCGGCGCCCTCGAGCAGCCGCCGCTCGGCGGAGTCTTCGTCCAGGATCGGATTGGTATTGTTCACGTGGATGAGGATGCGGCGCGTGCTCCGCGGAAGCCTCTCGAGCCATTCGAGCATGCCGCCCGCGCCGCTCTGGGGCAAATGGCCCATGTCGCGGGCGCGTTTCGCGGACAGGCCCTGCCGCAGCATCTCGTCATCGCTCCAGAAGGTGCCGTCGACGAGTACGCAGTCGGCGGCCTCGAGCGCACGCCACACCGGCGGCTCCATCGCCCCGAGCCCCGGGGCGTAGACGAGCGAGCGGCCGCTCACCGAGTCACGGATGACGAGCGCGACGTTGTCGCCTGCGATGGGGGAGGCACGGTGGGGTGAGTATGGGGGTGGCCTGCCGTCGACGGCGAGCGCCCGCCAGCTGACCCCGGCGACGCCCTCGACCGTGAACTCGCGGCCGTCGCACTCCATCGGCCGCCGGTCGACGCCGCAGTAATGCGCGAGCACGCCGAATATCGGGTTGCCGCGCGTCAGATCGGCGCAGACGCTCTCGGTGCACCAGATGGCGAGCGGGCGCTGCGACTCACGCAGCATGTAGAGGCCGGCGGTGTGATCGATCTGCGCATCGACCAGCACGATGCCGGCGACGCCCGAGTCGCGCGGCGCACGCGCCGGCTGCAGCGCCGCATGGCTGCTGAGCTGCGCGAGGACGTCGGGGGAGGCGTTGACGAGTGCCCAGGCGCTGGCATCGGCGCCTGCGACAGCGATCGAGGATTGACTACGGGGCGTCGCACGGACAGTGCCGTTGCGCACGCCCGAGCAGTTGTGGCAGTTGCAGTTCCACTGGGGAAAGCCGCCGCCGGCGGCAGATCCCAGTACCCGGATCTTCACGATGCATCGGCGGGAGCGCGGCACCCGGGGACCGCGCCCCGGCGCGCGCAGCGGCTACGGCCTAACGCCGGGCGATATACAGCGTGATCTCCATGCCGAAGCGGATGTCGATCGCCCGTGGAGTTTCCCAGCGCATGGTCGATGCTCCTGAAGCTGCGTCGCACCAAACATAGCGAATTTTCCCCGGCACGGCAAAAGCCGCGGGTCAGGGCGCCTGTCGGCCTCGGCCGACAAACGCTCAGGCGCCGGAGTTGCGAGGGATCGCCACCCGGCGCGTGAGGCGCTCGAGCGAACGGCGCGCCGCGGCCTTGGCGATGTGCTTGCACCAGAGCGGCTCGCGCTGGCCCGCCTGGCGGCGGAACTTGTCGCAGTCGCAGGTCCACAGGATGTGGTCGTCGTGGGTCCTGAGCACCTGGACCGTGCGGCTGGTGAAGCTGTAGGTGCCGATGATCTCGTTCTCGGCCGGCTTCTGCCGGCGCATTCTTATCGCGACCATGGTGAAAGCCTAACCCACCTGGGCTGTGGATGGCTTGTGGATTAGTTGTGGATGCTCATGTATACCGCACCCGCGCTCCGCGGGCGGGCGCGCGGCGGCGCGCTTGACAGTCTCACGAGGATACGATCTTGGCCTTGATCGCCTCGTACTCGGCATCCGTGATGAGTCGCGCGTCGAGCAGCCGCTGCGCCTCCGCGAGCCGCCGCACCGCATCATCGCCCGAGGCGGCAGCGGACGGCAGGGTAGATCCCGACATCACCTGGATGCCGCCGGAGCGCGCGCGCAGCTCTTCGAGCTCGCGCACCCGGCGCTTCTCGCGCCACGCCTGATCCTGCGCCTGGCAGATGCGGTACACCGCCTGCGCCTGATCCTTGCGCAGACCCAGGAATTCCACCCGCTGCGCACCCTGCGCGCCGAGGGAGGCGAGGTCGGTGGCCTTGCCCGCGCGAATACCGAGATCGGCGCCGAATACGCCGACGCGCAGGGTCACCTCCTCCAGGTCCTGCCAGCGCACCGAGGCGAGACTGAAGCCGCCGAGCAACGGACGGCTGACGACGAGCAGCCGGCCGCTGGTCGCGGCGACCAGCACCCGCCGATGCGTGAGCGCGAACACCCGCCGCTGGATCGCCCAGGCCTCGACGCTCTCGCCGGGGATCAGTACCGAGCGCAGGTCGGCGAGCGGCTTCTGCAGGCCCGCCTCGTCGGCAAGGAGTGGGTCGCTCATATGGAGAGGCTGTTCTCGGCTAGTTCCGGGTGACGATTTCGGCGCGCAGCTCGCGGAGCTTCTCCTTGACGAGGCGCGCGTTCGCGGGACCCATACGGATCAGGAGCTTCTGGCCCGCCGAGCGCGCCTCGAGACCGGGGTCCGCGAAGGTGTAGAACACCCGCGGCTGCTCGAGCTGAATGGGCGGCGCAACCTCCGGGGTCTCGAGCAGGTGATCGATCACCTCGACGAGGCGGTCGTTGAAGTACTTGCCGGGGTAGCCGAGGTCCTCGTAGGCCTGCTGGAAGAGCGGATAGAGGCGCTTGTAGACGGCGACCAGCGACTTCACGTCGGCCGCCTGCACCGCACGCACGAAGGTATTGTAGCGCTCGAAGTTGGCCTCGCTCAGGACCACGAGATCGCCCTGCGGCGAGACCACTGTCTGACCCGCCGTCGGCTTCACCGGCCGCAGATCCACGGCGACTTTCTTGCGCGGCAGGTTGTCGACGGTCACCACGATGTGCCGCACGATGTTCTGCGGCACCAGCAGAGTCTCGATGGTCGGGCGTCCGAGCGCTCCGGTGAGCGCATCCTGGACCACCGGGTCGCTGTCATTGAGCGTCGGCAGCGCCTCGGTCCCCCCGCCCGCAGCGGGCAGTGGGTGCGACACGGCCGGCTCGGCGGGCGCCGGCGCGGGCGCCTGTGCAACCGCAGGGGCCGGTGCGGGTACGGCGGGATGGAACAGAAACTTGTACCACAGGCCGAAACCGGCGACGGCGACGAGCACCAGCCCGCCGATCCACCACATGAGCTTGCGGCGGAATGAATCCGCAGTCTCTTCTTCCCACATCGTGAGAGGTCCTCACAGGCACGCGACAGCCTTGACTTTACTCTCCTTTGGCGCGCGAGGCCCATGCCCGTACAGCCAGGCCAGTTGCAACACACTGTACGCGGTGTGAAATCTCTGCTCCCGAGCTCCTCGCGGCCGCCGCGCTGTGCTTCAATTCCAGCCATGCCCTTCGCTTTCCATCCGGCGGTCGCCAACTGGTTCGCCCGCACCTTCGATACGGCCACCGCCGCGCAGTGCGCGGCGTGGCCGGCGATCGCGGCGGGGCGGCATGTGCTGATCAGTGCGCCCACCGGCTCGGGCAAGACCCTCGCGGCATTTCTCGCGGTGATCGATGAGCTGGTGAGGTCGGGCGTCGCGGGCGGCGGCCTGCCGGATGAGACCGCGGTGGTCTACGTCTCGCCCCTCAAGGCGCTCTCTAACGATATCCACCGCAATCTCGAGGCGCCGCTCGGCGGCATCCGCGCCGAGCTCGAAGCGCTGGGTCTGCCGCCGCTCGACATCCGCACCTTCGTCCGCACCGGCGACACGCCGCAGCACGAGCGCGCAGCGAGCGCCAGGCGCCCGCCGCACATCGTGGTGACCACCCCCGAGTCGCTCTACATCCTGCTCGGCTCCGAGTCCGGGCGGCGGATGCTCGCCACCACGCGCACCGTGATCGTGGATGAGATTCACGCCATGGCGGGAACCAAGCGTGGCGTGCACCTGGCGCTGTCGCTCGAGCGGCTCGAGGCGCTCGCCGGCGCGCGGCTGACGCGCGTCGGACTCTCCGCCACGCAGAAACCGATCGAGGAGGTCGCGCGCTTCCTCGTGGGCGCGGCCAACATCCGCCCCGACGGCAGCGCCGACTGCAGCATCATCGATACCGGCCATGTGCGCGAGCGCGACCTCGCGCTGGAGATTCCCGCGGCGCCGCTGGAGGCGGTGATGTCGGGCGAGGTGTGGACGCAGGTCTACGACCGGCTCGCCGAGCTCACCCGCGAGCACCGCACGACGCTGGTCTTCGTCAACACCCGCCGCCAGGCCGAGCGCATCGCGCGCCACCTCGCCGAGCGCATCGGCGAGACGCAGGTCGCCGCGCATCACGGCAGCCTGGCGAAGGAAACGCGCCTCGATGCCGAGGCGCGCCTCAAGCGCGGCGAGCTGCGGGCGCTGGTGGCGACCGCCTCGCTCGAGCTCGGCATCGACATCGGCGAGGTCGACCTCGTCTGCCAGCTGGCATCCCCACGCTCGATCGCCGCCTTCCTGCAGCGTGCCGGACGCTCGGGCCACTCGGTGGGCGGCACCCCCAAAGCGCGGCTCTTCCCGCTGTCGCGCGATGATCTGGTCGAATGCACGGCGCTCCTCGCCGCGGTCCGCCGCGGCGAGCTCGACCGGCTCGCGATCCCCGCCAGGGCCCTCGATGTTCTCGCGCAGCAGATCGTGGCGGAGTCTGCGGCGCGCGAATGGGACGCGGCGCAGCTGTACGCGCTCGTGACCCGGGCCTGGCCCTATCGCGAGCTCGCGCGCAGTGAGTTCGACGAGGTGGTGCGCATGCTGGCCGAGGGCTATAGCACCCGCCGCGGGCGCCACGGGGCACTGCTGCACCATGACGGCGTCAACCATCGCATCAAGGGCCGGCGCGGCGCGCGCCTCACCGCGCTCACCTCCGGCGGCACCATCCCCGACACCGCCGATTACCAGGTGCTGCTCGAGCCGCAGGCACAGTTCGTCGGCACGGTGAACGAGGACTTCGCCATCGAGAGCCTGCAGGGCGACATCTTCCAGCTCGGCAACGTCTCCTACCGGATCCTGCGCGTCGAGCCCGGACGTATCCGCGTCGAGGACGCGCGCGGCGAGCCGCCGACGATACCGTTCTGGATCGGCGAGGCCCCGGGGAGGACCGACGAGCTGTCGGCGAGCGTCTCGCGGCTGCGCGCGGAGCTCGAGGCGCGGCTCGATGAGGGCATCGAGGCGGCGACCGCCTGGGTGATCGCCGCGAGCGGTATCGCAGCGCCCGCTGCGGTGCAGCTCGTCAGCTACCTCGCCGCCGCGCGCGCCGCGCTCGGCGCGCTGCCGACGCAGCAGCGCGTCATCTTCGAGCGCTTCTTCGACGAAGCCGGCGGCATGCAGCTCGTGATCCACTCGCCCTTCGGCAGCCGCGTCAACCGCGCCTGGGGCCTCAGCCTGCGCAAGCGCTTCTGCCGCTCGTTCAACTTCGAGCTGCAGGCGGCCGCGACCGAGGACACGATCGTGCTGTCGCTCACCACCGCGCACAGCTTCGAGCTCGCCGAGGTCGCCCGCTACCTGCATTCCAACAGCGTGCGGGCGCTCCTCACCCAGGCGCTGTGCGCCGCGCCCATGTTCCCGGTGCGCTGGCGCTGGAGCGCCGGCATCGCGCTCGCGCTGCCGCGCTTTCGCGGCGGCAAGAAGGTGCCGGCGCCGCTGCAGCGCATGGCGGCGGAGGACCTGATGACGGCGATCTTCCCCGACCAGGTGGCGTGCGCCGAGAACCTGGTGGGCGAGCTGGAGATTCCCGATCATCCGCTGGTGCGTCAGGCGATCCGCGACTGTCTCGAGGAGGCGATGGACATCGAGGGCCTCGAGCGGTTGTTGCGCGGTCTCGAGTCGGGGAGCATCCGCACCCTGGCGCGCGATCTCACCGAGCCCTCGCCGCTCGCCCTCGAGGTGCTGTCGGCGCGGCCGTACGCGTTCCTCGACGACGCGCCGCTCGAGGAGCGGCGCACCCAGGCGGTGATGAGCCGCCGCTGGCTCGATCCCGAGAGCGCCGCCGACATCGGCAAGCTCGACCCGGAGGCCATAGAGCGGGTGCTTGATGAGGCCTGGCCCGATGCCGGCAATGCCGACGAGCTGCACGATGCGCTGCTGTGGCTCACCTGCCTGAGCGCCGCCGAAGTCGAGCGCGAGTCCAGCTGGCCCGGGCTCATGAGCGAGCTCGCCGCGGCACGGCGCGCAACGCTGCTGTCCGCGGGCGGCACGCGCCTGTGGGTGACGGCCGAGCAGCTGCCGCTGTTCACCGCGATCTGCGGCCAGGCCGCTCTCGAGCCGCCGGTAGCGACCCCGGCGGCGCACGCGCGCACGCTGACCCCCGAGGCCGCGCTCATCGAGGTGGTACGCGGGCGACTCACGGGCTCGGGTCCCGTGACCGCCGCAGCGCTCGCCACGCTCGTGGGCGTGCCGGTGGCGCACCTCGACGCAGCGCTCGCGGCTCTCGAAGCCGAGGGCTTTGCAATGCGCGGACTCTTCACGGCGGCGGCGACGCCAGCGGCGCTCGAGTGGTGCGAGCGCCGGCTCCTCGCCCGCATTCACCGCTACACGGTGAGACGGCTGCGCGCCGAGATCGAGCCGATCGAGGCGCGGGATTTCCTGCGCTTCCTCTTCGATTGGCAGCGCCTCACCCCAGCCGGGCGCATGGAGGGGCCGGATGCGGTCGGCGCAATCCTCGCGCAGCTCGAGGGCTTCGAGGCCGCCGCCGGGGCCTGGGAGACCGAGATCCTCCCCGAGCGCATCAGCGAGTACGAGCCGACGTGGCTCGATGAGCAGTGCCTCGCCGGTCGCTTTGCGTGGACGCGGCTCGCCTCGCGCCGCTCGGACCCCGAGCGGCGTGCCGCGCCGGTGCGCGCGACGCCGATCGTGCTCATCGCGCGGCGCAACTTCCGCCTCTGGTCGGCGCTCGGCGACTCGCAGGCTCCCGCCGCTCTCAGCCCCGCGGGCGAGCGCGTCGCCCGGTACCTCGCCGAGCACGGCGCTTCGTTCTTCGATGAGCTCTCGGGCGGTACCGGCCTGCTGCCCTCGCAGGCGGAGGAGGCGCTCGCTGAGCTCGTGGCCCTCGGGCTCGTCAACTCCGACAGCTTTGCGGGTCTGCGGGCGCTGCTCGTGCCGGCGGACCGCCGCCCGCGCAACGGCGAGTTCAGCAAAGGGGGCGGCCGCCGCCGCCGGCGCATCGCCCTGTTCGGCATGGATGCCGCCGGGCGCTGGGCACGCAGCGTCCGCGAGGCGGCGATGCCCGCCGCCAGCGCCGCTGCCGAGCGTGCCCGCGAAGACGAGCTCATCGAGCACGTGGTGCGGACGCTCCTGAAGCGCTGGGGAGTCATCTTCTGGCGGCTGCTGGCGCGTGAGGCCGACTGGCTGCCGCCGTGGCGCGAGCTCCTCATGTGCTGCCGGCGGCTCGAAGCACGCGGCGAGATTCGCGGCGGGCGCTTCGTCGCCTCGGTCACCGGCGAGCAGTACGCCGCTCCCGAGGCGATCGGACTGCTGCGCGAGGCGCGCCGCAAGCCCCACGAAGGACACTGCGTGTCACTCTCGGGCTCCGATCCCCTGAACCTGGTCGGCATCCTGACGCCAGGCGCGCGGCTGCCGGCGCTCGCGGGCAACCGGGTCTTGTATCGCGACGGCGTGCCGCTCGCCCTGCTCGCCGGCGGCGAGGTGACTTTCCTCGCGGAGCTCCCCGCCGCGGAGCAGTGGGAGGCGCGTAACAAGCTCCTGCGCCGGCACGTGCCGGCGGTGCTGGCGGATCTGGCATGAATTGGCGCCGGCAGGCAGCCGCGGTAGGCTCTCGAAAGCGCTAACGCGGAGAGGCACCTGTGGCAATCAAGCGTCCATCCAAGAGCCTGGGAACCCCGGTACGCAAGACAGTGACCTCACCGGGCCTGCGCCACGTCGAGGTCAAGCCGCGAAATCAGATGGTCGCGGGGGATACCTACGTCGGCTGGGTGTGCAAGAACAAGGCGTGCGGGCTCGTCATTGCGATTGCGCTCCCGCCGGCGGGCAGCAAGCCGGCCGCGGGCGAATCGGACGACCAGCTTGCGGCGCTCAAGTGCCCGCATTGCGGCAACGAGGATTTGTACCGCTGGGGCGCGCGGAGTGAGCGCGGCTATACGGCGGGAAGCGCGGGCACGTGAAGTCGGCGGTGCGCGCAGAGGAGCTATGGCGGTGGCAGCACGAGCGTTCGCGGTTCTGTGCCTGGGAGTTCTCATGATGGCTGGTCCGGGCGAATCAACAGCTGCCGAGCCCGTCGGTCGCATCACCGGCGTCGGCGGCCTGTTCTTCAAGGCGAAGGATCCGAAGGCGCTGGCGGCGTGGTATCGCGACGTCCTCGGGCTGCCACTCGAATCCTGGGGCGGTGCGGCGCTTAAGTACGACGCGCCCAACCATCCTCCGGCGCTCATCTGGAGCACCTTCCCTGCCTCGACTGACTACTTCGCGCCATCCACCGGCAACTTCATGATCAACTACGCGGTCGATGACATGGCCGCGTTCCTCTCGCGGCTGCGCGCCAAGGGCGTCGCAATCCTCAAGCAGGTCGACGACGACCCGAACGGCCGCTTCGCCTGGATTCTCGATCCGGAGGGCAACAAGATCGAGCTGTGGGAGCCGAAGCGCACGGCGCCCTGATGGGAGACTCTCCCGCCGAGAGGTCACTCGAGGAGTTCGGATATCGCCAGGAGCTGAAGCGCTCCCTCGGGCTCACCTCGCTGGTCGTGTACGGGCTGGTGTTCATCAGCCCGACCTCGCCGATCTCGATCTTCGGCGTGGTCTACAACCTGAGTCACGGCATGGTGCCGCTGGTGTATCTCGTCGGCCTGGTCGCCATGGGATTCACGGCCTACAGCTACCTGATGATGGCGCGCGCCTTTCCGATCGCCGGCTCCGTATACGCCTACGCGGCGCGCGCCATCGGTGCCCGTGCCGGCTTTCTTGCCGGCTGGGGCATGCTGCTCGACTACGTGCTGATGCCGGCGCTCGTCTACGTGCTGTGCGCGATCGCGGTCCAGGCGGTGTTTCCCGCGGTGCCGCGCGCACTCACGATCGTCGTCATTCTCGGCTTCAACACCACGATCAATCTTCTCGGCATCGAAGCCACCGCGCGGCTCAACGCCTTCTGGCTGGCGGTGTCGATCGGCTTCATCACGCTGTTCGTGATCGCGGCGCTGCTCGCCCTCAGCCGCGGCGTCGGCGGGGCGCACTTCTCCTGGGCACCGTTGCTGCAGCCTGCGGCGCTCGAGCCGGGGGCAATATTCGCCGCCCTGTCGGTGGCGACGCTCGCCTTTCTGGGCTTCGACGGCATCGCGACGCTGGTGGAGGAAGCGCGCGGCGGCGCGGCCGCCGTGGGCCGGGCCACGATACTCAGCCTGTGTCTGGCGACGGTGATCTTCGTGACCATGACCTGGCTCGCATCGCTGTTCGTGCTCGGCCTGCCGCGCTTTGCACCCGGCGAACCGACCGATGCGGCCATCTACGGCATCGCCGAGAGGATCGGAGGGCCGTGGCTGCGGTTGCTCGCGTCCTGGAAAGTGCTGTTTGCCGGAACCGCGGCGGCGGCTGCCTCCCAGGTGGCAACGGCACGCCTGCTCTTCAGCATGGCGCGCGACGGCAGAATGCCGCGCGTGCTGGCGCACGTGCAGGCGCGGCGCAGGATCCCGGACCGGGCGATCCTGCTGGTGGGCGTGGTGAACCTCGCGGTGGCCCTGCTGCTCGCGAACCAGCTCGAGCTGCTGGCGTCGCTGGTGAACTTCGGCGCGCTGTTCGGCTTCCTGATGCTGCACGTGGCGGTCATCGTGCACTACCGCGTCCGCTGCGGGAGCCGCGACTGGCCGCGACACCTGCTCGTGCCGCTCGCGGGATCCGTGGTTCTCGCCTACGTGCTCATCCACATGGCGACGCCCGCCAGGATCGCCGGCAGCAGCTGGCTCGTGCTCGGTGCCGGCGTGCTGCTGCTCTCGCGACGCCGGCGCGGGCTGAGCACCGTGCCGCAGATATGATCCATCGCCCCCGCATGGAGATCTTCACGCCGCACTCCGCGGAGCATCTGGATCAGGTGCGTGCGCTGATCCGTTCGTTCATGTCCTGGCATCGCGAGCGGCACGTGCAGGACCTGCAGCTGATCGATGCCTATTTCGACGCACATGCCTTCGAGCAGGAGCTCGCAGCGCTGCCGGGAGATTATTCGCCGCCCGACGGCGCACTGCTGCTGGCGCATTGCGAGGGCGTCGCTGCCGGCTGTGTCGCGTCCCGCCGTCTCGACGCAGCGGCCTGCGAGATGAAGCGCATGTTCGTCTACCCGCAGTTCCAGGGGAGAGGGATAGGCCGCGCGCTCGGGCGGGCCATCGTCGGCGAGGCGCAGGCTGCGGGCTATAGAGTGATGCGGCTCGATACCAGCGTGCGGCAGGTCGAGGCGCAACAGCTTTACGAGCGCCTCGGCTTTCGCAGCATCGAGCCTTACTACGAGCTGGATCCCGCGGTGCGCGATTGGCTCGTGTTCATGGAGCTCTCCTTGTGACCGCCAACTGGCCCCAGGCCGATGTCCTCAGCGGGAGTCGCTCGCTGGCATCCCGCAACCGGATCGGCGACACTCTCGCCCCGCTGCGGCCCCGAAGCCGTGCCGTGCACGGCCCGCAGTCCATAAAGGACGTTCCATGACACTGCCAGCGCCTCGTCGCGGCCGGATTCTCCTCATCGTCGCCGCGGCAGCCGCCGCCTGCACCCTCGGCTCATTGCCGGCCGCGGCTCAGCAGCCCGCGGCCGCGCCTGCCGCCGCTCCCGCCGCCACCGCGCCCGCCCCTGCCGGTTCCAAGGCCGCCAAGACGCCGGCCAAGGGCACGGCGGCCGCTGCCGAGCAGGGACCGAAGAGCGAACGCAGTTATAGCATCGGCATTCTCTGGGGCACGCAGCTGCGCAGCACCGGCGTGGCACCGGACTCGGTGAGCGTGGCGCGCATCGACCAGGGCATACGCGATGCGCTGAGCGGCAAAGTCACCATGTCCGACCAGGACAAGGAGAACATCCGGGCGATGCTCGCCTCCGGAGTCGAGAGCAACCACCATGCCGCCGAGAAGTTCCTCGCCGAGAACGGCAAGAAGCCCGGCGTGGTGACGACCGCGAGCGGCCTTCAGTACCAGGAGCTCAAGGCCGGCAGCGGTGCCTCGCCGAAGGCCAGCGACACGGTGCTGGTGAACTACCGCGGCACGCTGCTCGATGGCACCGAGTTCGACGCCTCCTCCAGGCACGGCGGCCAGCCCGCTTCCTTCGAGGTCGACCGCGTCATCCCCGGCTGGACCGAGGCGATGCAGCTCATGAAGCCGGGCGCGAAGTGGAAGCTCTACATTCCGCCGCGCCTCGCCTACGACCTGCGGCCGCCGAGCGCGACCATCCCGCCCGGCTCGCTGTTGGTGTTCGAAGTGGAGCTGGTGAGCGTCAAGGCCGCGCCGCCGCCGTCGGCCAGCCCCGCCCCGCCCGCCAATCCGGCGCCGGCGATCCCGCAGTCCGCCATGCCGAAGCCGACGGGCAAGCCGCCGGTGAACCCGTCGGAAAACCCGAACTCACCGCCCCCCGCCGCGATCGCGCCGGCGTCGAAGTAGGGCTCAGGCGCCCTCGATGTGAGGCGCCGGCAGGGGACCCAGGAGCTCGGCGACGCTCATGCCGAGCGCGAGCAGCGCGCGGTCCGCTCCGGGCGGTGCGTCGAGCTCGAGCGCAACGGGTGATCCCGCGGACGTGAGTCCCGCGGGAAGCACGAGCCCGGGCGTCGTGGCCGATCCGGCCGGCGTGATGTTGCGGGCGAGCGCGGTGAACAGCGAGATGCGGCGCGCACCGATCGCAACCTCACCCTCCGCGCCGATCGGCAGCGCCGGCACCGCGGTCGCGGGAAAGACGATCGCTGCCACCCCGGTGCGCGTGAAATAGTCGCGATACGCGCGCCGCAGCTCCGGGAGCCTCGCGTCGATGATCGTGCGGTAGTCGGCATCGGACACGAAGTCGGACCCGCCCGGGAAGACCTGACGAAGATCGGCGCGTACGCCCGGGCTCGCCTCGTTCACCAGCTGCGCGAAGTCGAGGCCGGCGCCATAGTCCCTGAGGTAATCCCCGACCGCGGCAGCTATGTCGTGCGTGATCACCGGGGTCGTGATCGACTCGTGGAGCGCGGCGAGCTGCGGCAGCTGCGATTCGACGAGCTCGACTCCGGCATCCTTGAGCTTTGCGAGTGCCGCGCTCGTCACGCGCTCGAGCTCCGGATCGAGATCCCGGTACCAGTAGTCGCGCACGACGCCGAGGCGGACTCCCCTGAGCGGCGGCGGCTGCAGCGGCCGCCAGTCGTCCGTGACGACTGAGTCGAACAGCGCCAGATCCGCGACGCTGCGCGCCAGCGGTCCCACGGAATCGAACACCGGGCTGATCGGGATGCAAGCGCGCGTCGGATAGCGCCCGGTGGTCGGCCGCAGCCCCATGACCCCGCACAGTGCCGCCGGAATGCGGATCGAGCCGTTGGTATCCTCGCCGACGCCGAGCGGGGCCATGCGCGCGCCGATCGCAGCTCCGCTGCCGCCGCTGCTGCCGCCCGCAATGCGCGCCGGGTCGTAGGGATTGCGGACCGGACCGAAGACCTCGTTGTTGCTCGTCCAGCCGTAGCCGAGCTCGTGCATGTTGGTCTTGCCGAGCACGATCGCCCCGGCGCGACGCAGAGTCCTGACGAGAGGCGCGTCCTCGGACGGACGAAAGTTCCGCAGCCCGGGCGTGCCGCCGGTGGTCGGGTAATCGCGGGTATTGATGCAGTCCTTGAGCGGGACCGGGAGCCCGAACAATGCGCCCGGCTTCGCACCGGCACGCAGCTCGCGATCGCGGCGGCGCGCATCCTCGAGCACCCGCCCGGGCTCGAAAGAGATGAATGCGTTGAGCGCCTGCGCCGCGCCGCAGCGCTCGAGCAGCGCACGCGTGTAAGTCTCGACGCTCAGCTCGCCGCGCGACATGCGCGCCACCGCCTGCTCCGCGCTCAGCTCGATGAGGCTCGCGTCACCGGCGGGAGCTGCGCGCAGCGCACCGGGGGCAACTGTCGCGGCGAGCGTTGCGGAAGCGGCGCGCAGGAACGCGCGGCGCGAAGGATCTTTGGCGTTCGTCACGGGACCCCCCTAGCTGAGCGCGCGGCGCACAGCCTCCGTGAGCTCGCGCTCAGCTGCCGGGCCGAATACCGGCGCCGTCTGCCAATCGTAAGCCCAGGGATGCCGGCTGCGCAGCGCCTCGGGCTCATCGGAAAAGCGCGGGATGACGTGCGCGTGCAGCGCCGGCTCCTCATTGCCGAATATGGCGTAGTTGATGCGCACCGCACCCGTGAGCCGCAGCAGCGCGTCTCCGAGGCGCGCCATGTCGGCGAGAAACGCGCTGCGCGCCGCGGCGGCGAGCGCATTGAGATCGGACACCACGGGATCGGGCAGCAGCAGTGCGTAGCCGCGCACGAACTGCCGCTCGCCGAACACCGCCCAGCCGGAGTCGAGCCGCGCGATGAGGCGCGGATGGCACCCCGCGCGCGCCGCCTCGACCTGGCGGTGGATCGCGGTAATGGGCGCGGTGCGCGGGTCGCTCATGGATCAGCCGGACGGCGCACGGAACACGAAGTACACGGCGCCGAGAATGCACAGCGCCGCCCACACGTAGTCGAGCTTCAAGGGCTTTCCCATGTAGAGCACCGCGAACGGCACGAACACCGTGAGCGTGATGACCTCCTGGAGGATCTTGAGCTGCGGCAGCGTGAGGCGCGTATAGCCGATCCGGTTGCCGGGCACCTGCAGCAGGTACTCGAAGAAGGCGATGCCCCAGCTGACGAGCGCCGCGATGTACCACGGCCGCTCGGCCAGGTTCTTGAGGTGCGCATACCAGGCGAAGGTCATGAAGACGTTCGACGCCATGAGGAGGAGCGTGGCCGCGATCACCGGACTCACGTGTCCCGCTCCCTCAGCAGCCCACGTCGAGGCCGCGCAGGGCCTGCACGGTGCTGTGGTAGCCGCCGTGCACGATACCGTGCCAGCCGCGGCCGCGCGCGCCGGCGATGTTATCCGCGCGATCGTCGATGAACACGGTGGCCGCCGGCTGCAGCACGAAACGCCGCTCGGCTTCCGCGTAGATACCGGCGTGCGGCTTCATGATGCCGGCCAGATAGGAGGGCAGCGCGCCATGGCCGACGCGGTGCAGCTGGTACTCGCGCGACAGGTGCGCCCAGTGCAGATCGCCGATATTGGAGAGCAGATAGACGCGGTAGTCAGCGCTCAGGCGGTGCGCGAGGTCCACCATCGGCGTGTCGAGCTCGAACAACATGTCGATCCAGTAGCGATGCAGCTCCTCGACCGACACCGTGTCATGCGTGAGTGCGCGCAGGCGCTCGAGCAGGCCCAGGCCCGACAGCCGGCCGGACTCGTGCTCCTCCAGCGCGGCGCGCGCCAGCATCGCATGCAGGTCCTCGCCCTCGACGCCGCGGGACTTGAGGAGCTCCAGCATCGGCCGGTAGTCGAGGCGCACGAACACCCAGCCGATGTCGAACACCACGTTGCGGATCGCGGCGCTCACGAGGCGAGCGGATCGACCCCGCCGCAGTCGCCGGCGCGGGTGTTGACGGCGACCACGGTGGCGCGCGGAAAGAAGTTGAACTCCGAGGCGCTGGCGCGCGTGTAGGCGCCCATGGCGCGGCCGATGATCAGGTCGCCCGCCCTGAGCTGCGGCAGCATGAGGTTCTCGGCGATCACGTCCACGCTGTCACAGGTGGGCCCGGCGAGCACCGCCGGCAGCAGCTCGCCGTCCGTGCGCAGCGGCTCCACCGGGTAGCGTGCGTGGTCGTACATCTGCCCGCTGTAGGAGCCGTACAGGCCGTCGTCGAGGTAGTACCACCAGTGGCCCTCGCGCTGCGCCCGCCCCATCACCGAGGCGACGCCGATCGCCGCGGGGCCGACGATGTAGCGGCCCGGCTCGGCGATCACGCGCACCCGCTTCGGGAGTGAGGCGATGGCGGCGCGCAGCGGCGCAGCCCACCGTCCGATGTCCTGCACCGGCTGCAGGTAGTCGATCGGGAAGCCGCCGCCGATATCCAGGGTATCGAAGCTGCCGAGCTTCTCGCGGCGGCAGGCTGCCATGAGCCGTGCGCACGCCTCGACCGCCTCGACGTGCTTGGTGGCATCGGGCGTCTGCGAGCCGGCGTGAAAGGACAGCCCGCGCACGCCGATCCCGAGCCGCGCCGCGACGCGTGCCAGCTCGAGCACCGCCTGCGGGTCGCAACCGAACTTGCGCGACAGGTCGACCATGGCGCCGGGGGAGCGGAACGACACCCGCAGCAGCAGCTGCGCCGCATCCCGGTGGCGCGCGAACTTGGCAATCTCATCCGGGTTGTCGGCGACGAAGGTACGCACCCCGAACTCGAGCGCATTCTCGATGTCGGCGGGGCGCTTGATCGGGTGGGTGTGGATGCAGCGCTCGGGGGCAATGCCGAGCCGCTCGACCAGCTGCACCTCACCTGAGGTCGCGAGATCGAGGAAGCCGCCCTCCTCGATCACCGTGCGCGCCACCGCCGGGTGCGGCAGGGGCTTCAACGCGTAGTGCAGATCGACGTGCGGCAGCGCCTTGCGCAGCTTGCGGAACTGCGCGCGCACGCGCTCGCAGTCGAGGATCAGCAGCGGCGAGCCGAACTCGCGCACCAGACGGCGCACTTCTTCAGGCTCGAACGGATCGATGAATCGGGCGCGGGACACCGCGGAATCTTACGGGAGAACGGCCACGTTGCCCGTGCCCTCATCGCTCTCGGCCACGCTGCTGGCGGCGCGCAGCAGGCGGTCACGGATCGCATCCCAGCGCTCGCCCTCCGGCACCGCCTGCACCAGGATCTTCTGACACCCGGCGCGGTCGAGCGTGCGCAGGTTGTTGTAGAGATCGTGGCCGTAGCTCTCCGGACGCCGCCCGGCGTTGATCCAGGTGACGTACTTATGGGAGCGCAGCGGCAGGCGCTGCGCGAGCACGGCGATGCGCCTGGCCCCGCTCGAGGCGGCATCCGCCTGCGCATCGATCTCACCGGCCGGCACGATGGTCATGGGAGTGAGCGGTGCATAGTGCGTCGCGCCACTGCCCGGAACCCGCGGCGACTCCCCGGCCGGTCCGACGGCGAGCTCTCCCACCACGGAG
>Ga0335079_10003512_pt1 | contig 18110 bp, 16 predicted proteins | sample Lox_Sample_33_FD_206719 | JGI IMG/M metagenome (GOLD analysis project Ga0335079, IMG submission 206719) | Soil microbial communities from Loxahatchee National Wildlife Refuge, Florida, United States - Lox_Sample_3.3 | ecosystem: Environmental > Terrestrial > Soil > Wetlands | place: USA... | reverse complement strand
TCACCGCTTTGGGGAGCGGTGACGATGACGGCGCCCTCGAGCATGGCGTCCTTCTGGCGGTGCGCGCGCTCCAGGCGCGTGAGCTCGGTCTGCAGCGTGTGTTCGGCCTGCTCCTGTACGCGTGGATCCAGGCTCGTGAAGATCTGCAGTCCCGACTCTGTCAGATCCTCTTCGCGGTAATCGCGGCGCAGGGTGCGCCGGACCAGATCGAGATACGCCGGGTAGTACGCGCCTTCGGCCTGAGGAGTCACGCCCAGCGGTCGCGCGAGTGCGGCGCGCACGTCGCTCACGGGCACGACTTTCTGGTCGGCCATGAGCTTCAGCACCAGGTTGCGGCGCTTCAGGGCGCGGTCTGCATGCCGGCGCGGGTCGTAGTACGACGGACCGCGCACCACGGCCACCAGTGTCGCCACTTCCGCCAGATCGAGCTCGGCCAGGGGCTTGCCAAAATAGAACTCCGAGGCGAGTCCGAAGCCATGGATCGCGCGATCGCCATCCTGCCCCAGGTGGATCTCATTGATGTAGGCGTTCATGAGATCCGCCTTGGTGAAATGCGCCTCCAGCGCGAGTGCCATGATCGCCTCGCGGATCTTGCGCGATGCCGTGCGGCGCGAATCCAGAAAATAGCTCTTCACCAGCTGCTGGGTGAGCGTGCTGCCGCCCTGCTCGAGCTGGCCCGCCCGCGCATCGACCCACAGCGCGCGCAGGATGGCGAGCGGATCGACGCCGTGGTGCTTATCGAAGTTGCGGTCCTCCACCGCCTTCAATGCCGCGGGCAGCAGCGGCGGCACCTCCGCCGGTGTCACGATGATGCGATCCTCGCCGTGAATCGGGAAGATGCTCCCGATCAGAAGCGGCTCGAAGCGGGCCACCGCCACATCGCGACCGGCAGCATCCGTCAGGCTCGCGACGCTGCGTTCACTGGTCGCGATGCTGAGCAGCGCCGCGGCACGCGACTCATCCGCGAAGCGCGCCGGACGCAGCTGCACCTCGATGCGCCCCGGCGTGCGCCGGTACGCGCCCGGGTGGCCATCCAGGGTGGTGGTGCGCCGATAGTGCAGTCGTTGCAATTCGCGCTCGAGGTCAGCCGCCGACAACGGCAGGCCGGCATAGAGCTCGAGCGGTGCGGCGTAGACCTGCGCCGGCAAGGTCCAGCGCCGGCCCTCGAACTGGCGCGTGACGAGCAGATCCAGATGCACGACGTACGCCGTCGCAGCCAGCACTCCCAGCAGCAGGCAGGCGATGGCCAGCCGCCAGCGCTTCATCAGATGAGGAGCTCCTCGGCGGGCTCGCGCAGGTTATAGCGCGAGCTCATCGCATGACCGTAGGCGCCGGCGTTGGCAATGAGGAGCACATCTTCGGCCTCGCTCGGCGGCAAGAGCCGATCGTGCCCCAGCACATCGCCGCTTTCGCAGATCGGTCCCACGACGTTGACGAGCTGCGTCGCCGGCTCTCCGAGCCGTGTCAGGTTCACGATCTCGTGATGCGCACCGTAGAGCGCGGGCCGGATGAGCGAGTTCATGCCCGTCGCGACACCGACGTAGCGGATACGGCCCTTGTCCTTGATCTGGGTGACGCGCGCAACCAGCACGCCTGCGGCCCCGACCAGATAGCGGCCCGATTCGAGCCAGATCTGAAGCTTCGGGAACGCGGCCTTGATGCCTGTCAGTCCGCGGTCCAGTCCCGCGAGATCGAACGCCGGCTGATCGGCGCGCTCGGGCACGCCCAATCCGCCGCCCACATCCACGATGCGCGCATCGGGGAAGCGCTGCGTGAGTCCTGCGAGGCGGGCGGCGTTCTGCTCCCAGTTGGAAACATCGAAAATGCCGCTGCCGCTGTGCGCATGCAGCCCCACCACGCGCACATGCGCAGTGCGCGCAAGCTCGGCGAGCGCATCGAGCTCCTCGAGGGGCACGCCAAACTTGCTGGCGACGCCGGCCGTGCGCACGTGGCGGTGATGACCGCGGCCGATGCCGGTATCGATGCGCACGAAGACGTCGCGGCCGGCGAACAATTGCGGCCAGTGCTGAAGCGCGAACAGGCTATCGAGCGTCACGCGCACGCCGCTTGCGATCGCCCAGGCGTACTCATCGCGGCTGGCGAAGTTCGGTGTGTAGAGGATGCGCTCGGGCGCGACCTCGGGCAGGTGGCGACGGATGTGCTCGATCTCACCGCGCGATACGCAGTCGAAGTCCAGATCCGCCGCGGCGAACAGGCGCAGGATTTCCGGATGCGGGTTGGCCTTTACCGCATAGAGCACGCGGTCGACCGCGGCCAGTGCGCGCAGCTCGGCGGCGGCGCGCTCCAGGCTCGCGCGATCGTAAATGAACGCCGATTCCCGCTTCCCCAGCGCCTCGATGATCTGGCGGCGCTTGTCGGCCCACCAGGGCGCAGGCGGCGCACGCTCCGCCGCCGGGGCCGCATGCAATTGAGTCCACGTCGGACCCAGCACCGGATCCGCCGGCCCCGGGCGGATCAGGAGCTCGTGCAGCTGCTCGACCAGTCGGTCGCCCTGCGACTCATCGACGACGAACGTGAAGTTCAGGTCGTTGGCGGCCTGGCTGACGAGATAGATCTTCTGTTCCTCGAACAGCTCGAAGGCCTCGCCCAGCTGGTGCAGGATGGCGCGGATATTGCGCCCGACCAGGCTGACCGATGCGCACGGGCCGATGGTCTCGACCCGGCACAGCTGCGACAGATCCGCCACGAGCGCTTCGAGCTGGCGCGCATCGAGCGTGTTGGCCGCCGGATCGAGCGACACGGTGACGTTGGTCTCGGATGTCGAGACGAGATCGACCGACATGCCGTGGTTCTTGAAAATCTGGAAGGCATCGGCGAGGAAGCCCACCTGATGCCACATGCCGGGACTGTCGAGTGCCACCAGCGTGATGCCCTTGCGCAGGCACACCGCCTTCACCTGCGCGGCACCGTCGGTGCCGGTCGAGCTGATGACCGTGCCCTCGAAGTCCGGGCTCTGCGTGGCATATACATGCAGGGGTATCTGTCCCTGCCGTGCGGGCAGGATGCAGCGCGGATGCAGCACCTTCGCGCCGCTGCTCGCGATCTCCTGCGCCTCATCGTAATGCAGCGCGCGCAGCAGCCGCGCGGACGGCGTGGAGCGCGGATTGGCGCTGAACATGCCGGGCACGTCGGTCCAGATCTCCAGCCGCGCCGCCTGCAGCTTCGCGGCGAGGTACGCGGCAGAGGTATCCGATCCGCCCCGCCCCAGCAGCACCGTGTTGTTGTCGGCGTCGCTGGCGATGAAGCCCTGAGTGATCAGTACCGGCTCGAGCGGCTCGAGGCGCGCCTGCAACGCTGCATCGGGCTCGAAGCTGCAGGTCGCCGACAGCATGCTCGCCTTCGCCGAGGCGCCACGCTCCTGGGCGGTGAGCGCCGTGCGCGCATCGAGCCAGCCGATCGAGAATCCCTGCGCGCGCAGATAGCGGGCGCCGAGGTCCGTGGCCATGAGCTCGCCGCTCGCCATCACGCGCGCCCGCATGCCGTCGCTCACCTCGCGCACCAGCGCGATGCCGGCAGCGATCTGCGAGAGCTCGGCGAAGTGACGCTCGAGTTGCGGGCCGGTCTCGATGCCGAGCTCCCGCGCCAGCTGTCGATGCCGCTCGGCGATCGCCGCGAGGACCTCGTTGTAGTCACCGCGCAGGGCTGATTCGATCAGCTTCTCGAGACGATCGGTGATACCGGTGAGCGCCGAGTGCACCACCAGCACACGGGCACCGGAGGACTGGCGCGTACGAACGACGTGCGCGATGTTGCGCCAGTTGGCGAGCGTGGAGACGCTGGTGCCACCGAACTTGAGGACGATCCAGGCAGATGCCGAACGCGCCACGACTTATGAGCCTCGCTGCACTGCACCGCTCGGGGACTCGAATCCGCGCGAGACGGCTGACGACGACAGAACCGGCTACCGGCTCCTATGACTCGTCATCGAAGATATCCTTCAGATCCTTCTCGAGCTTGCGGTCGGCCAGGACCTCTTCGAGCTTGCTCCAGGCGGCCTTGCCACGCTTACCCTGATTGCGCACCCGCTTATCGACGCGGTCCAGAAGCCGGTCGTAGTCGGTGCCGTCCTCGGGGGCCGTCAGGAACTCTTCATCCAAATCGAAGCTTTCGTTGTCGCGCTCTGACATCTTAAGGGGGCTATTTTTACATTTAAAATCAAGGGCTAATGCCCGACTTCCCGGCCGGGCAAGGAGCGCGAACTATAGCGGATTCGCGCCGTCAAGCAACTATTCGGCAAGGGGGCCCACCTGCACCGGGGTTCCGGGGCCCAGGCCCAGCTTGGCGGCCGCATTTCCCTGCGCCAGCGCGATCTCGAGCAGCCCAAAAGCGTTGATCAGCGCCAGCAGTTGTCCCGCCGGCACCTCCCCGTAGGTGCGGCGCAGCGGCACCGTGAGTTCCGCTACGCGGATTTGGGGTCGGGCGATCCGCGCGAGGGCCTGAGTCTCGATGTCGGTGATGAGATTGCCGAAGCGGTCGATGGTGATGACGCGGCCGCGAACCAGCGCCGCGGGCGGCAGCTGCGGCGAGCTGCTCGGTGCGACGGCTTCTCCCGCCGCCGCGGGCTCGAGCTGTCCCGAAGCCAGCGCCGCGGCCACCGGGGCAAAGATGTCGCGGCCGTGAAAGGTCGCGCTGATGCTCCTGACTCCGAGGCGCGCCGGCAGTCCGGGGTCCAGGCGCCAAAGCATCGCGGGCTGTGCCGCGGCGAGCACCGCATCGAGAAGGCCATTTTCCGGGGCGAGCAAAACGTGGCCGGCGACTTGCGCGAGCAGAATGGGGCGCGAGGTTCCGACTCCGGGATCGACGACCGCCACGTGCACCGCGCCGAGCGGAAACTCGCGGAAACTTCGCGCCAGCCAGAAGCCTGCGACCTGCGGCTGATAAGGCTCGATGCCGTGCGTGAGATCCACGATACGCGCTGACGCGAAGCGGGCGAGCATCACGCCCTTCATCACGCCAACGAACGGATCGCTCAATCCAAAATCGGTCGTGAGCGTAATGACGCCGCAGGCCTCGAAACGGGTGCTCATGCGGGCGATTGTACGGCCGCGGCCGCGAGCGGCTACGATCCGGCTCATGCGCGATCTCGAGCAATTCCAGCGCGAGCTGCCGCAGCACCACCTGGCGCCCCTGTGGGAGGTGCTGCGCACACTGACGCCACGCGAGCCCGCCTCGCCGGCCGTGCCGGCACTGTGGAAGGCCGCGATGCTGCGCGAGCAGCTGCACGCCGCCGGACGCCTGATCACGGCGGCGCAGGCCGAGCGGCGCGTGCTGGTGCTGGAGAACCCGGGGCTGCCGGCGCAATCGCGTGCGACGACCAGCCTGTATGCCGGCGTGCAACTGATCCTGCCGGGCGAGCGCGCGCGCAGCCATCGGCACTCGGCAGCCGCGCTGCGCCTGGTGCTCGAGGGCGAAGGCGCCTACACCACGGTTGCAGGCCAGCGCATTCCCATGCATGCGGGTGACTTCATCGTGACACCGTCCTGGAGTTATCACGAGCATGGCAATGACGGCCGCGAACCGGTGATCTGGCTCGACGGCCTGGATGTGCCGATCGTCAACGCACTGTGCGCCGGCTTCTCCGAAGAGGACACTCGCGAGGCGTCGGCGCGGGAACATCCGGCGGCGACGGCCGGCACGACGCTGTTCTCCTTTTCTTATAGAGCTGCGCGCGAGCAGCTCGAGCAGCGGCGCCACCGGGCCGGGGCCGGACAGGCGGTGCGTGTGCCTTACCGGGATCCCGCCACGGGGCGTTCTGCCTTCGCCACGATGGAGGCCGCGCTCACACTCGTGGCGGCCGACCGTCCGCTGCGATCCGCCCGCTGCACCGATGCAACGGTATGGGCCGTGCTCGAGGGGAGCGGAACGGTGAGCGTCGGCGCCGAACGCTGGAGCGTGGATCCGCACGATCTGTTCGTCGTGCCGAGCTGGACCTGGCATCACATCGAGGCGCGCGCCGAGCTCGTCCTGTTCGGCTTTTCCGACCGCCCGCTGCAACAGGCGCTCGGGCTGTGGCGCGAAGAGCGCCGCTGAATCGGCCGCCGTGCGCCTGTGCCGTTTCAATGAGCAGCGCATCGGAATCGTGCGAGGACACGAGATCCGCGATGTGACGAGCGTGCTCGAAGCACTGCCCGCGCACCGCTACCCCTTCCCGGCGGGCGATGCGCTCATTGCAGCATTGCCGCAGCTTGCACCGCGGCTGATTGCGGCCAGCGAGTCGGCACCCGCGCTGAGCCTCGAGCATGCCCGCCTGCTCGCACCGCTCGCTAACCCGGGGAAAATCATCGGTGCACCAGTAAATTACCGCCGCCATCTCGAGGAAGTTCGAGCCGACCCGGGCTTGCATCATCAGAGCCAGATCAACGAGATTCACCGCGCCGGCTTGTTCCTCAAGGCCACGAGCTCGCTCATCGGCGCCTCGCAGCCGATCTGCATCCGTCATCCGGAGCGGCGCACCGATCACGAAGTCGAGCTTGCCGCCGTCATCGGGTCCCCCTGCGATCGCATCAGTCGCGATGTCGCTCTGCAGCACGTGGCGGGCTACTGCATCGGACTCGACATCACGGTACGCGGCCCCGAGGAGCGCAGCCTGCGCAAGTCGATCGATAGCTACACGGTCCTGGGGCCATGGCTCGTGACGGCCGACGAACTCGCCGATGCGGGCGATCTCGCCTTGAGCATCGCGGTGAACGGTGTCGCGAGACAAAGCGCCCGCACGAGCGAGATGATTCTGGGCGTCCCCGAGCTGATCGAGCTCGCCTCTTCGTTCTATACGCTCTACCCCGGCGATGTGCTGCTCACGGGGACGCCCGCCGGAGTCGGACCGATCGAGCCGGGAGATGTGTTGCAGGCGCGCATCGAAGCCATCGGCGAGATGAGTGTGGGGGTAATTACTTCAAGGGCTTGAAATCGACCTCGGTGCGCCAGCGCGGTATGCCGGGATGATCCGTCTCGATGACCAGGTTCGCACGCGCAATCGCTTGCTTTGAGTGCAGCGCGATGTCAAGTGGCATGCCGCACGGCGCGCTCGCAGGCAAAGGCGTTGTCAGGGAGATCGCCGCCGCGGCACGCGCATCTTCGGCGCTGCCGGAGAGCGGCTCGATGCTCGCGCCGCGGATCGCGGTACGCGGCTCCGTCACGAAGCGGTAGTGCACCACGCCCGGCCAGCCGTCGCGGCTTTTCTCCGAGGTATCGATCGTCACCTGCCGCGGCGGATCAGGCTCTGCGATCCTGACGACTCGCGGTGTCGCCGGCGAGAGCACGGTGCGACTCGTCAGCAGCTGAATCGCGAAGCGAGTCTGATACTGCAAGGTGAAGCTCGACCTGCACCGCAGCGGATACATGCCCTGCCAGTCGCGCTGCTGCCGATCGGATTCGAGATTGAAAGGCCGACCGTCGATGAGGGCGGTCACGAACACAGAGTCCGGCGGCACCAGAGCGCCGTCCGTCGCCCGCGCGCTGATCGGATACATTCCGATATTGTCGTTGGCTGGAAACTGCGCGGGGGTCCGATCCTCGACGGCAACGCTGCAGGCGGCGAGGCCGCACGCAATCACCGGCCCAAGCACCGCCCGCCATCTGCTCAACATCGCCATTCTCCTGCTGCTTTCAGTGCCGATTCGCGCGCATACTCGCGCCCATGGACGCTCACGATCGACTCGCGCGGGAAGCGCTGGCGCTCGTTCTTGCGGGTGGCAACGGCACCCGACTGGGCGCGCTCACGCAACACCAGTGCAAGCCCGCCCTGTCCTTCGGCGGCCACTTCCGCAATATCGATTTCACCCTCTCCAATTGCGTGAACTCCGGTGTGCGGCGCATCGCGGTGCTCACCCAGTACAAGGCGCAGACGCTGATCGAGCATCTGGCACACGCGTGGAGCTTCCTCGCGCGTCCGCTCGGTGAAGCCATCGATGTCTGGCCAGCGCAGCAGCGCCTGCACCCGGAGTGGTACGCAGGAACGGCCGATGCGATCTGGCAGAACCTCGACCTCGTGATGGCGCATGGGCGGCGCACTACACTCATTCTCGCCGGTGATCACGTGTATTGCATGGACTACCGCAAGCTCCTGGCTCAGCATCGCGCGAGCGGGGCGCCGCTGACGGTCGCCTGTGTGCCGGTGCCGACCCAGGACGCGGGCGGCTTCGGCGTGCTCGAGCTCGGTGCGGGCGCGCGGGTCCGCGCATTCACCGAGAAACCGGCGCCGGAAGCGCTCGCTGGCCGGGGGCCGACCGTGCTCGCCTCGATGGGCGTGTACGCCTTCGAGACCGACTATCTGGCCGAGAGTCTGGCACGCGATGCGCGCCGCGCCGGCTCGAGCCGCGATTTCGGGCGCGATCTGCTGCCGCTGGCGGTGGCCGAAGGAGCAGCCGATGCATTCGCTTTCCAAAGCGACGCCGGCGAGCCGGGTTACTGGCGCGATGTCGGCACGCTCGAGAGCTACTGGCGCGCGCATATGGATCTCGTGAGAGCGGATCCGCCGATCAATCTGCACGATCCCGACTGGCCCATCCACACTCACTGCGAGGCCCTGCCGCCGGCGCGCATCGTCGGTGCCCATGAGGACTGCGCCGTCGCGGACAGCATTCTCTCCGGCGGGGCCGTGGTACGCCGCGCGCGCATCACACGCTGCGTGCTCGGCACTCACGTGCAGGTAGATGAGGATGCGGTGCTGGAGGATTGCGTCGTGCTCGGCGGCGCCCGCATCGGCGCGGGAGCCCGGCTCAGCCACTGTGTGGTGCAGAGCGCAGCGGGTATCGCGCCCTGCACCGAGGAGTGGCATCGCGGTGCGGTGAGGCTGCTCGGCAGCCACGAGCCGCAGTCAGCGCTGCGCAGTGTTGCCTGATCCGCGGCGCTGATCGAGCCACTGCTGCAGCTGATCGAAAGGCTCGACGAACTTGCGTACGCCCTCCTCCTCGAGCTGAGTGGCCACGGTTTCAAGATTGATACCCAGCGTTGCCAGCTCGCGCAGCACACGCGGAGTTTCGGCCGTCATCGCGCTCAAGCCCGCGCCAACCTTGCCGTGATCGCGGAAGGCCGCGAGAGTTGCCGGCGGCAGCGTATTCACGGTCTCAGCGGCGATCAGGTCCTCGACATATTTCACGTCGCTGTAGCGGGCATCCTTGGTCGAAGTCGATGCCCACAGCAGCCGCTGCGGCCGGGCGCCGCGCTGTACCACCGCGCGCCAGCGCGCCGAGGACGTCACGCTCTTGAAGATCTCATAGGCCTGAACGGCGCAGGCGGTGGCGGCACGACCGCGCAGCGACTGCGCCTCACCGCGTCCCTGCCCCGCATGCTCATCGAGCTCACTGTCGACCAGCGTGTCGATCCGGCTCAGGAAGAAGCTTGCAACCGAGGCCACACCGCGGATCTGGGCGCCCTTGGCCACGCGCTCCTCGAGCCCCGCGAGGTGGGCTTCGGCGACCGCGCGATAGCGCTCCGGCGAGAACAGCAGGGTGATGTTGACGTTCACGCCCGCGGCAATGAGGCGCTGGATCGCGGGCAGACCGGCGCGCGTCCCCGGAATCTTGATCATGACGTTCGGGCGCTCGAGTCGTGCCCACAGGCGCTGTCCCTCGGCCACGCTGGCATCGGTATCGTTCGCCAGATGCGGCGAGACCTCCAGGCTCACGAAACCGTCTGCGCCCTGCGTGCGCTGATATAGCGGCAGGAACAGATCGGCGGCGCGCCCGATGTCGTCGATGACGATGGCCTCGTACAGCTCGGCGCTGCGGCTCATCCGCGGCAGGAGCTGCGCGACCAGCGGAGCGTACTCGGCGTTGGAGGTGATGGCTGCGGCAAAGATGGCGGGGTTGGACGTCATGCCCGCCAGGCCGTCATTCGCGATCAGCTTGGCGAGAGAACCGTCGGTCATCATCCGGCGGTTGATGTCATCGAGCCAGATGCTCTGGCCGCGGGTACGCAGTTTGAGAAGCGGATTGTCTTCCATGGCTCTTCGCTTGGACCGCAGCGACGGTCAGACGTTCAGCTGGCGGCAGCTGGGGTGAGAACCGCCGCGCCGTCGAGCCGCCCGGCCCGCAGCGCTTCCAGGGCATCGTTGACGCGATCCAGCGGGTATACCAGCACCCTGGGCTCCAGCGCGATCGCAGCCGCCACCTGCATGAACTCGCTCGCATCAGCGCGCGTCAGGTTGGCGACCGAGACCAACGAGCGCTCACTCCAGAGCAGCCGGTACGGAAATGCGGGCACATCGCTCATGTGGATTCCGGCACACACCACGCGCCCGCGCGGACGCGTGACCGCGAGTGCTGCCGGCACCAGGGCGCCGACGGGCGCAAAGATGATGGCGGCATCGAGCGGTACGGGCGGCGCGGCGTCCGAGCCCCCGGCCCACTGCACCCCGAGCTGCCGCGCAAATTCCTGCGAGCGCTCATCCCCGGGGCGCGTGAAGGCAGAGACCTTGCGGCCCTCCGCAAGCGCGAGCTGTGCCAGAAGATGTGCGGCCGCACCGAAGCCGTACAGCCCCAAGTGCTCTCCGGGACCTGCAGCGCGGTAGGCCCGATACCCGATCAGTCCTGCGCACAGCAGCGGTGCCGCCTCCGTATCGCCGTAACGCTCCGGAATCGCACAGCAGTAGCGTGCATCGGCCAGCGCGTAGTCCGCATAGCCTCCATCAAAGTGATAGCCGGTGAAGCGCGCGCGCTCGCACAGGTTCTCCCAGCCGTGGCGGCAGTAGTAGCACACACCGCAAGTCTCGCCGAGCCAGGTCGCTCCGATGCGATCGCCGATTTTGAAACGGCTCACCCCGGCGCCTGCCTTGACGACGCGCCCGACGATCTCGTGACCGGGTGTCACCGGCAGCGGCACCGCCGGCAGCTCGCCATCGATCAGATGCAGATCCGTGCGGCACACGCCGCAGGCACTCACACGCATCAGCACCTGCAGCGGCCCGGGCTCCGGAACCCTCACGTCATCGGCCGTGAGCGCCGTGCCCGCCGCGTGCAGGCGCATTGCCCTCACGGCGTAGCGACCGTCGCCGGGGGCGCAACCGGCGCCGGATCGCGATCCGCCTCCAGACCCACCGTCACGGGTATACCGCGCGCAGCCTTCAGCGTCTCGATGGCATAGTCCCAGTGAATCGCCGCGGTCGTCTGTCCGAGCGCCTGATTGAGCAGCTGCTCGAATTCCGTGAGCTCCGGCTCGACGGTCTGACCCTGCGCATCGACAGGCGGGTGCACCTCCAGCAGCAGCTCCCCGTCGACCCACGCGACCTTCACCGGATCATTGATGAGGCGAACCTTGGTGCCAACGGCAACGGTCGGGAATAGCGCCGCAATGTCCTCCGGATACATCCGGATGCAGCCGTGTGTGACCGGCATGCCAACCGCGAGCGGATTGTTGGTGCCATGGATGAGGTAGGTCCCCGGGTGGATCGCCATGCGCATGGCGAAATCCCCCAGCGGATTATCCGGCCCGGCCGGCACGCGCTGCGGCAGCGGATCATTGTTGGCGGCGTGTTCCGCGCGCACCGACTCCGGCGGATACCACACCGGATTCTTCATCTTGGCGATGATCTGGGTCTCCCCGAGCGGAGTCTTCCAGTCCATCTTGCCGATGCTCACCGGATAGGTGACGACGACGGGCTTCGCTCCGCGTCTGGGCTTGGGGAAGTAATACAGCCGATGCTCGGGAATGTTGACGACGATACCGCTGCGCGGCCCCGGCGGCAGGATGCGCCGGCCCGGAATCACGATGGGCGTGCCCTCGCCCGGCAGCCACGGATCCACGCCCGGATTCGCACGTGTGATTTCCTCATAGCCCAGGCCGTAGCGACGCGCGATATCGACGAGCGTGTCCTCGAATCGCGTCTTGATGTGCAGATCCTCGCCGACGACCTGGACGTCATCGGCAGGCAGCTCATACACGGTCGCGGCAGCGGGCAGCGGACTTAGCATCCACAGTGCGGCGAGCGCATTCGCGGCAGCGCAGCGCAGCAGCACGTAGCGTCGATCAGCGTTCATGAGCGCTCATTGTATGCGGTTCGCGAGCGTCGCGAGTCCCTCGATACCTCCTTCGACGAGGTCGCCGCGTGACAGCGCGCCCACCCCCGCAGGAGTTCCGGTAAAGATGAGATCGCCCGGTGCGAGCTCAAAGAACGTCGACAGCTCGGCGATGATTTCCGGCACCTTCCAGGTCATCTCGCTCACGTCTGCGCTCTGGCGCAGCGCGCCGTTGACGTTGAGCCAGATGCGTCCGCGCTGCACGTGACCGCGATCGGCCGGTCGCAGCGTGCCGACCGCGGCGGAGTGATCGAAGCCCTTGGAGGTCTCCCAGGGCTGACCGGCTGCGCGTGAGGCATGCTGCAAGTCGCGGCGCGTGAAGTCGTTGCCGACGGCGTAGCCAAAGACATGATCGAGCGCCTCGGACACCGCGATATCGCGTCCGCCGCGCGCGAGTGCCACGACGAGCTCGATCTCGTGATGGAAATTGCCCGTGCGCGAGGGATACGGCACGCTCTCCCCGCTGGCCACGAGCGCATCGGCCGGCTTGCCGAAGAAGAACGGCGCATCGCGGTGCGGATCGCCGCCCATCTCGCGTGTGTGCTCGGCGTAGTTGCGGCCGACGCAATAGATGCGGTGCACGGCAAAGCGCGCCGCCGTCCCCTCAACGGCAACCGAGGCGGGAGTCCCGGGTGGCACGAGCCAGTCATGCATGCCGGCCATGTTTGATTACGGACGATCACCTAGTCAATGATCGCGGCACCATGAGTCTTCCCCGCCGCAGCTTCTATGCGCGCCCGGCACTCGCGCTCGCGCCGGAGCTGATCGGTCTGCATCTGGTGCACTTCGACCACGGCACGCTGCGCGTCGGCCGCATCGTCGAGACCGAGGCCTACATGGGTCCGCATGATCTCGCGGCACACTCGGCCGGTGGCCGGCGTACCGCGCGCACCGAAGTCATGTTCGGTCCGCCCGGTCATGCCTACGTCTATCTGATCTATGGCATGTGGAACTGCATGAACGTCGTGTGCGCCACCGACGGCGTGCCGCACGCGGTGCTGCTGCGCGCGCTGGAGCCGCTCGGCAACGTGCCGCGCGAGACCTGGGGGCCGGGCCTGCTGTGCCGCGCCATGAACATCGACCGCCGGCTGAACGGCGCCGATCTGCGCGAAGGCACGTTGCGGATCGAACGCCCCGCCCGGCCGCGGCGTGCGCTGCGCATCGGACGCAGCGCACGCATCGGCGTCGAAAGCGCCCGCGAGTGGGCGCTGCGGCCGTGGCGCTTTTTCGACCGCGACTCCCCTTACGTGTCGCGGCTGCCGGCGAGCCGCCGCGCGCCGGCGATGCGCTGAACGCTCGCGTGCAGCGCGCGGACACAGTGGTCATCGGTGCGGGCGTGGTGGGCCTGGCGGTGGCGAGGGCGCTCGCGCACGCCGGGCGCGATGTGCTCGTGCTGGAGGCCGAGAGCCAGTGCGGTCTGGGCGCGAGCACGCGCAACAGCGGCGTGATCCACGCCGGCATCTACTACCAGCCGAACTCGCTCAAGGCGCGGTTGTGCAGCCGCGGACGCGAGCTGCTCTACGCGCTCTGTGCGCGCTACGGTGTGGCGCATCGGCGCTGCGGCAAGCTGATCGTCGCAACGAGTGCGTCGCAACTTCAGGCGCTGGCGCTCCTCGAGCAGCAGGGACGCACCAATGACGTAAAGCTCCAAGCCCTCGACGGTGCGGCAGCGCGTGCACGCGAACCGCATCTCACTTGTCTGGCAGCACTCGCCTCACCCGATACCGGTATCGTCGATGCGGCGGCCCTGGTGCAGTGCCTGGAGGGCCTCGCGCTTGCAGCCGGCGCGACGCTGGCCTACCGCAGCTGTGTGACGCACCTTGAGATCGAGGCGGCCGGCATCACCGTCGGCGTCAATGATGAGGCGCCGCAGCTCATCGCGCGCCGCGTCATCAATTGCGCGGGCACGCGGGCGCCGCAGCTTGCCCGTGCCACGCGCGGACTCGAGGCGAGCGGCGTGCCCCGTGGATATTTAGCCAAGGGCCACTATTTCAGCCTGAACGGGCTGTCCCCGTTCAGTCAGCTCATCTACCCGCTGCCCGATGCCGCAAGCCTCGGAATCCACCTGACGCTCGACCTCGCGGGCCGCGCGCGCTTCGGTCCGGATGTCGAGTGGGTGGATGTGCCCGACTACCGTGTCGATCCGGCGCGTGCGCCGGCCTTCTATAGCGCCATTCGTCGCTACTGGCCGGCGTTGCCGCAGAACGCGCTGCAGGCGGACAGCGCCGGCATCCGCGCCAAGATTGCAGGTCCAGGCGAGCCCGCCGCGGATTTCCGCATCGACAGCTGCGGCGAGCGCGGCGCGCAGCTCGTCAATCTCTTCGGCATCGAGTCCCCGGGGCTCACCGCCTCACTCGCCATCGCCGAGGAGGTCCTCGCGCGCGTTCAGGAGATGATCTGACGCACCGACAGTTCGGCGATGATCTCAGCAGCCGCCTGATCGGCGCTCGCGAGCGCGGTGGCGATCACGAGCTCCGGATGCTCCGGCACCTCGTACGGCGAGTCGATACCCGTGAAGTTCTTGATCTTGCCGGCACGGGCACGGGCGTAGAGCCCCTTCGGGTCGCGCCGGATGCACTCCTCCAGAGGCGTGTCCACGAAGATCTCGATGAACTCCCCGTCCTGCACCAGCTCACGCACCATGCGGCGCTCGGCGCGGAACGGTGAGATGAACGAGCACAGCACGATCAGGCCCGCATCCAGGAACAGGCGCGCGACCTCGCCCACGCGCCGCACATTCTCGACGCGATCGGCGTCGGTGAATCCCAGGTCGCGATTCAGGCCGTGGCGCACGTTGTCACCGTCGAGCAGATAAGTGTGCGCACCGCGCGCATGCAGCTCCTTCTCCACCAGGTTCGCAACCGTCGACTTGCCCGAGCCCGACAGTCCGGTGAACCACAGGATGACCGGGCGATGACCGTTGCGCCGCACGCGCGCAGCGCGGTCGATCGACAGGCTCTGGCGATGCACGTTAGTCGCGCGCCGCAGACCGAAGGAGATCATGCCGGCGCCTGCGGTCTCATTGTTATAGCGGTCGATCAGCACGAAGGCGCCGGTCTCGCGATTCTCCGCATAGGGATCGAACGCGACAGGCGTGGAAGTCGCCAGGTTGCATACGCCGATCTCATTGAGCGCCAGCGTCTTGGCGGCAATGTGCTCGAGGGTATTCACATCGACCTTGTGCTTCAGCTGCGTCACGCGCGCGGGCACGTACTTGGTGCCGATGCGCATGAGGTACGAGCGCCCCGGCAGCATCGCGTCCTCGGCCATCCACAACAGGTGCGCGGCGAACTGATCCACCACCTCCGGGCGCGACTCCGTCGGTGCGAGCAGGTCACCCCGCGCGACATCGATCTCATCCTTTAAGACCAGCGTCACCGCATCCCCGGCGTGGGCCCGATCGAGGTCGCCGTCGTAGGTCACGATACGGGCGATGCTCGATTCGATGCCGGAGGCCGCGACCACGACACGATCTGCGACTGCAATGGAGCCCGATGCGACGGTGCCCGAGTAGCCACGGAAATCCAGATCCGGCCGGTTCACCCACTGCACCGCAAAGCGGAACGGCCGCTCCTCGAGCTCCTGATCCACGTCCAGGGCCTCGAGGTACTCGAGCAGCGTCGGCCCCTCGTACCAGCTCATGCGCGCGGATCGAACCGTGACGTTGTCGCCGTAGCGGGCCGATATCGGCACCGGCGTGACGGAAGCAAAGCCGAGCGAGCCCGCGAAGCCGAAATAATCGCCGACGATGTGGTGGAAGCGCTCCGCCGAGTAGTCGGCGAGATCGATCTTGTTGACTGCCAGCACCACGTGGCGGATGCCGAGGAGCGAGCAGATGTAGCTGTGACGGCGGGTCTGGGTGAGCACGCCCTTGCGCGCATCGACCAGGATGACCGCCGCCTCGCTGTTCGAGGCCCCGGTCGCCATATTGCGCGTGTACTGCTCATGTCCCGGCGTGTCGGCGACGATGAACGAACGCCGCGGAGTATTGAAGAACCGGTAGGCCACATCGATGGTGATGCCCTGCTCGCGCTCGGCCTCCAGACCGTCGACGAGCAATGCAAAATCGAAATCCTCACCGGTGGTGCCGTGCTTGCGCGTGTCGCGCCGCAGTGTCTCGAGCTGATCCTCCAGCACGAGCTTGCTGTCGTACAGCAGCCGCCCGATCAGCGTCGACTTGCCGTCATCGACCGAACCGCAAGTGAGAAACCGCAGCAGGCCGCGGCGCGCATCGGCAGTGTCGGGCGCAGCCATCTAGAAGTACCCCTCGCGCTTCTTCTTTTCCATCGAGGCGCTCTCGTCGCTGTCGATGACGCGGCCCGAGCGCTCCGAGGTGCGCACCTCACGCATCTCCTCGATGATGTCATCCAGGCTCGCCGCGCTGCTGTCGATCGCCGCGGTGAGTGGATAGCAGCCGAGCGAGCGGAAGCGCACCACGCGGGTCTCTTCCACCTCGCCGGGGAGCAGCGGCATGCGCTCGTCGTCGCGCATGAACAGCAGCCCGTCACGCCGGACCACGGGCCGCGGTGCGGCGAAGTACAGTGGCACCACCGGTATGTCCTCGGCGCGCGTGTACAGCCAGATGTCGAGTTCGGTCCAGTTGGACAGCGGAAAGACGCGGATGCTCTCGCCCTTGCTGATGCGGGTGTTGTAGAGGTGCCAGAGCTCGGGCCGCTGGTTGCGCGGATCCCACACATGACCGGCCGAACGCACCGAGAACACGCGCTCCTTGGCGCGGCTCTTTTCCTCATCACGGCGCGCGCCGCCGAAAGCGGCATCGAAGCCCCACACCTCCAGCGCCTGCTTGAGTGCCTCGGTCTTCATGACCTGGGTGTGCAGCTGCGAGCCGGAGCGGATCGGATCGATGCCACGCTCACGGCCTTCCTTATTCGTATGCACCAGCAGCTTCAGGCCGTAGCGCTCGGCGATCATGTCGCGGTGACGGATCATCTCGCGGAACTTCCAGCCGGTGTCGACGTGCAGCAGCGGGAACGGCGGCTTGGACGGGAAGAAGGCCTTGAGCGCGAGGTGCAGCATCACGCCCGAGTCCTTGCCGATCGAATACAGCAGCACCGGGTTCGAGAACTCGGCGGCGACTTCGCGCATGATCGCGATCGACTCGGCCTCGAGCCGCTTCAGATGCGGTGCTAACGGCCCGCTGCTCATGCGAGCGCCTCGGGCGGCTGCGCGCTCCACGCGCCGCTCGCCACGAAGGCGGGATTGCGGTAGTCGGGCTTGCCATACGCCAGCTCGTGGCCATCCGGCGCAATGACCTGCCCGCCGGCCGCGCTGAGCACGGCATGACCGGCCGCGGTATCCCATTCCATCGTCGTGCCGAGCCGCGGGTACAAATCCGCCTCGCCCGCAGCGACCAGACAGAACTTGAGCGAGGAGCCTACGGACACGGTATTCGCGATCGGATAGCGCTCGAGGTAGCGATCCGTCGCGGGGCTGCGGTGCGAGCGTGAGGCCACCGCGGTCAGACCCCCAGGCGGGCGCCCGCGCGCGTGGATGGCCTCGCGCGATTGCGCCGGCGCCGCGGTCGGCTGCTGCGCGCTGCGAAAGGCCGCGCCAGCCGGCACATCGCCTGCATAGAGCACATTGCGCGCCGGTGCATAGACGACGCCGAGCTGCGGCGCCGCGCGGCGTACGAGTGCGATGTTGACCGTAAAGTCTCCGTTGCGGTCGATGAATTCGCGCGTGCCATCGAGCGGATCGACGAGAAAGAATTCCTGCGCCGGGCCCGGAACGCGCCCGGCCGCCACCGATTCTTCGGCAACCACGGCAATCTGGGCTGCGCAGACAGCCAGGCGCTCGAGGATGATGCGCTCGGCAGCGTGATCGGCGCTCGTGACCGGACTCGAGTCCGCCTTGTGCTGAATCTCGAAGCCTGTGCAGTAATGCTCGTACACGGCGCGGCCAGCTTCGATGGCGGCGCCGATCATGGCCTCGAGAAGCTGGCTATCGGACATGGGATCAACCTGTTACGCCGTGAAGTGTACACACGCGTGCCTGAAGCGCGTCAGATGCGTTGGCAATGAGCACATGCTCAAAGGGTAAACGGACTGAGATAAA
>Ga0335079_10003511_pt1 | contig 18113 bp, 15 predicted proteins | sample Lox_Sample_33_FD_206719 | JGI IMG/M metagenome (GOLD analysis project Ga0335079, IMG submission 206719) | Soil microbial communities from Loxahatchee National Wildlife Refuge, Florida, United States - Lox_Sample_3.3 | ecosystem: Environmental > Terrestrial > Soil > Wetlands | place: USA... | reverse complement strand
CCCGGGGTCTTACGTTCAGCAGGCCCTTGGTTTCCTTGGTGAAAATTCGACGATCCTGGTTTAGTTCGAAAAATGACTGAGCCGTTCTCGAACGAAATTCACGTCCCACTTGTATTGCTGCTTAGAAGAGTCGACCACTTTCATGACTGATCCTCATCGCAATACACCAGTTGTAAAACTTGGCTGCGACCTGTCTTCTGCGGAAATTGCACTTGTGCTCTTGCACGAGCGCGAGCGCACACCAGAGGACATTCTTAAACTCGCGCAGGATATGTATGATGAGCGGATCACCTATTTCGCACCACAGGCAGCCGGAAATAGCTGGTATCCATATTCATTTCTTGCTCCCCTTGAACAGAATGAGCCATGGCTTTCTTCGGCGATCGCAAAGGTCGATTCTGTGGTTCGGATGTGCGTCGCTAAGGGTCTCTCGCGTCAGAAGGTAGTCATAGGGGGCTTTTCTCAGGGCGCCTGTCTCGCCACGGAATTCGTTGCAAGGCATCCGTCACGGTATGGAGCATTAGTTGCATTCACCGGAGGACTCATAGGAGCGCCCGGCACCGATCTTCGTCATACCGGGTCTCTGAAGGGAACTCCAGCGCTCTTGAGCTCAGGTGACCCAGATCCGCTAGTGCCGTGGGCACGTGTTGAGAGCTCGGCTCGAGAACTAGAGCGTATGGGGGCATGTGTCCAATTGAATCGGCATCCTCGGCGACCTCATTCAATACTGAAGGAGGAACTGGAGGCTGCCAGAGGCATGATTATTTCGTTGCTGAGTTAAAGAAATGGAGTTCCTGATTGTCGGATTGTCGCGGACAATACTGAAATAAGTATTCGCTTCTCTTTGCGCGACTTCCGTCCCTAGCGGCCTGCCGCAGACGCAACGCTGCTGATACCTGAAGCGCTGGAATAGGCACGCATAGGTGTCCTTTCCCGCTGCTGGCTCAGGTAAGCATGTACGGCCGCGATTGCAGCCGACCCTTCGCCGACTGCAGAAGCAACCCGCTTGGTTGAACCCGCCCTGACATCTCCCACCGCGAAAAGTCCAGAAAGTGTGGTTGCGTAAACCGACCCTCGCGTGGAGTCAGTTTGAACAAATCCCGCAGCATCCAGCTCCACGATACCCTTTAGCCATTCAGTATTCGGATTTGCGCCGATCATGACGAATACGTTGCGAATCTGTCGGGTCGTGCATCCTTCTGCACCTCTGGCTTCCCACGTGACCTCCCGCAGAATGGAATCGCCCGATAGTCGGATAATTGCCGAATTCGCATGAACAGTGATCTTCGGGGAATGTGCGATGCGCTGGATAAGGTAGTCCGACATGGTTGAGGCCAGGTTGTCTCCGCGGATCAGCAGGTGGACATGGTTCGCGGCTTGAGAAAGGAAAACTGCTGCCTGTCCAGCGGAGTTGCCGCCGCCGACTACGACCACCTCCTCATCCATGCAGATCGCGGCCTCCATCGGGGTTGCCGCATAGTGTACGCCCTGAGTCTCGTAAAACTCGTAGTTCGGAAGATCCAGCTTGCGATAGCGAGCGCCAGTCGCAATAACCACCGCGCGGGCGGCGAAGCCGGTCCCATCTTCGAGAACTAGGTGGAAGACATTCTCGCTCTTGCAGAGCCCCGTCACGTTCCGCGACACCGCGAGCCGCGCTCCAAACTTTTGCGCCTGTATCTGTGCTCGTTCTGCGAGTTCCTGGCCGGATATTCCGGTTGGGAAGCCAAGATAGTTTTCAATTTTGGAACTGGTTCCGGCTTGCCCTCCGGGGGCGTTGCCTTCAATCGCGATGGTGGTCAAGCCTTCGGATGCCGCGTATACCGCCGCCGCGAGGCCCGATGGACCGGCCCCAACGACAGCAACATCATAGATATCTTTGATGTCCGCAGGCTCATTCAGCCCGAGATTGTCAGCGACGGTGATGATGTTGGGGTGATGGAGAATCCTGCCATCCGGTAGCACCGCTACCGGCTGTTGCTCTATCGATAAACCGAGGCCCTCAAAGAGGTCCGAGGCCTCCGCGTCGAAAGTAAGGTCCAACAAGCGATGCGGATAGCTGTTGCGCAGGAGAAATCGTTGCAGCAACATCGTAGCGCCACAGGTTCTCTTTCCTATGAGGAGAACCCCTCCAGTGGCCTCTTGCAGAAGTTCATTCCGACGCTTCACGCAGGCTGTGGTAATGATCTCCGCGATTTCAGATTCGGCACGCATCAGTCTTCGCAATTGTTCCCTGTGAATGCAAAGCACTCGTGTGGGTCGAACAGAAACACAATCGAGGAGCGTTTCGCGAGTGCTCAATAGGTCCATCTCGCCGGTAAATTGGCCTTCTGCAAGGCGCGCAATTACGGAAAACAGACGTCCAGCCTGTTTTTCACGGATTTCTAGTTCTCCATTCAATACGATGTAAAGGGCTACACCGCGAGCCCCGCGCTCAAATAAAATGCCGTCGGCAGGGACTGCAAGTTCCGCACCATAGGTCGCAAGCTGGTTGAGCATCGGTTCGCTCAATCGGGGAAACATCTGATCGATTCCCGGTTGTGAGTAGCTTGTCCTGGGCTCATACATAACCCCCTCCTGTATGCCGCCTTGCTTTTCTAGAAGACACCAGGTCCGGCTTGAGCACATCCCCCGATCATGGGGAACTGGGCCGACTCGAAAGAGTCGTGTGCCTTTTGCGGTCCTGTTATTTACTGGCGTCAGTAATTGCAGCGATCCCCGAGGTTTCAATGACATCCAAGACACAGTCCGTCCAGCCAGATGCGAAATCAACGGCAGCTTCCCTCACTATTCCGCGCCAGGGAGTTGAAGTGATCGGTGACTCCTTGCACTCCCTGATTGCCGATTTCTTCACGCTCTACCTGAAAACCAAGAATTTCCATTGGCACATGCGAGGGGCGCACTTTCGCGATTATCATTTGCTCCTCGATGAGCAGGGAGACCAACTCTTCGAAGCAACGGATGCGATTGCCGAAAGAGCGCGGAAAATCGGGGCGACAACTCTGCGGTCAGCCGGCGATGTGACCAGAAAGCAGCGTCTCGACGACAACGATAGAGAAGACGTGCCGCCGCTTGCCATGCTGTCAGAACTCGGATCTGACAATCTAAAGCTCGCATCGTTCATGCGGGAGACGCACGCGATTTGCGATCAGAACGGAGACCTCGCAACGGCGAGTCTACTTGAAAATTGGATCGATGAAGCGGAGCGCAGAGCATGGTTCTTCGCCTCCACCACCGCCTCCGATACATGAGGAAGTTGTGCACGCAGAATGAGCCCCGCGAGACGTGGTCAGCATGAAAGAAGACTAAGAGCACCCTGATCTTGGGAGGAGAACAGTATGAGCACTACGAACCCCTCATTGCACCGCATGAGCCGCCGTTGCTTCGTGGCCGCAGCGGCGGCTTCTACCGCAGGGCTTATGCTGTCGCACTCCGCAACAGCGGCAACCCTCGAACAAGTTCCAACACAGCAACCCTCAAAGGAGAATTCCATGGACACGATTACAACGAAAGATGGCGTAACGATCTATTACAAGGATTGGGGCAACGGTCAGCCCATTGTATTCAGCCACGGCTGGCCCCTTTCCGCCGATGACTGGGACGCACAGATGATGTTCTTCCTTAACCACGGCTATCGCGTCATAGCCCACGACCGCCGCGGCCATGGACGGTCTACCCAAACGGCTGATGGGCATGACATGGATCACTATGCCGATGATCTCGCGGCGTTGACGGCGCATCTCAATCTCAAGAACGCCATACACGTCGGTCATTCCACAGGCGGCGGCGAGGTAGCGCACTATCTGGGGCGGCATGGAGAGAGCCGTGTGGCGAAAGCTGCACTGATCAGCGCAGTACCGCCGCTGATGGTCAAGACAGCAGCCAATCCGGGCGGCCTTCCCAAGGAGGTCTTCGACGGGTTTCAGGCGCAACTCGCGGCCAATCGCTCGCAATTCTATCGCGACGTGCCGGCAGGTCCGTTCTATGGATTCAATCGGCCTGGCGTGAAGCCCTCCGAGGCGATTATTCAGAACTGGTGGCGCCAAGGCATGATGGGAGGCGCAAAGGCGCATTACGACGGCATCGTCGCCTTTTCGCAGACCGACTTCACCGAGGACTTGAAGAAGATCACAGTACCAGTGCTGGTAATGCACGGTGAAGACGATCAGATTGTCCCATTTGCCGACGCCGGCCCCCTGACAGCGAAGCTGCTCAAGAACGCGCAGACGAAGTTCTATCCAGGTTTGCCCCATGGCATGCCGGTCACGCAAGCGGAGACGATCAACGCCGACCTCCTGGCGTTCATTCAGGGATAGCGAACGATCTGTGGGGAAGCTAGCCAAGCTCTCCACAGTGTTCTTCTTAAGTCGTGCGAGTGACTAGGTTTGATTACGCGCGACGCTTTCATACCATTAAAGCCCAGCTTGTGCGGACGCGCATCCTTCACGTGGGAGGGCCCCGGAGTCCCATTCTCAGACCCGGGCTTTCGTGCAATACTACGTCCAGTTCTCGGACCTCGAAGCTGAACCCGGTCAGCGAATTCCTAGTCTTTCCAATTTCCTTTTTGCAGATCGAGTCCAATTTCCCGTCCGGCGTTTGCTGGCTGGAGGATTGTGCGGATATCTGTCAAAATGCCGTGGGCGACGAAGATCATCTTGCGTCTGGCGTGGCTCGCGATGGTCTCGTTTCAGAGCCCCATCCTGCAGTGTCAGTCGCTTGATGTTTCGCAATTTGGCCATACCACCTGGACAACTCAGGAGGGCTCGCTTCCCGATAGTCCGCTATCCGTCACCCAGACTACCGACGGTTATCTTTGGATAGCAACCCCCTCCCATTTATTCCGCTTCGATGGCGTTCGATTTGTGGAACAGATGTCGCCACAAGGCAACCCTCTGGGCTCCTTTAAGATTCTCGGCACCGGGGACGGAAGCCTCTGGATTGGTGGTTATCATTCAGGACTTTGGCAACTTAAAGATGGCAAGTTTACCCGCTACCCCGACCTGGACCAGGTTGATGTCCTAGCCATGCTGGAAGACAGGGAAGGATCTCTATGGGTCGGAGGATTTCGAATAAGCGGTGCACGGCTCGACGGACCTCCAATCAGGAATCTTTGTCGCATCCAATCCGAAAAGACACAGTGCTACGGTGGCCAGCCATTTCCTGGCATAAGCGTAACCTCCCTCTTCGAAGACCGAGAAGGCAATATGTGGGCTGGAACGAGAAGTGGCCTTTGGAGGTTTCGACCTGGTGTACAGCAGCTGTTTGAGGACAAGTATGCAATGCAAAACACTGACATCTCGGAAGATTCTGCGGGAAGGTTGCTTCTTGCAGACAGCAATGAGATCGAGGTGTTGGCGACTGACGGTAAGCTGCACATGTACAACTACACTCTTGACGGAAAGCAAATCGGAGCAACCCGATTTTTTAAAGATCGCGACGGTTCTCTATGGATAGGAACCCAGGGACAAGGAATCGTACATATCCACGATGGAAGGCTGGATACGTTCACGAAGAAGGACGGCCTGTCGTCCGATATGGTGTACGGTCTTTTCGAGGACCGGGAAGGAAACATGTGGGCAGCCACTAACGGTGGGCTGGACCGGTTCCGAAGGCTCGCCGTTACAGTAATCACCGAGCGACAAGGACTGTCGAGCGACATAGTCAACTCTGTGCTTCGTAACTCCAATGACCTTTGGGTTGGTACAGATGGCGGACTCGACTTGATCGATGGATCTGCCATTACCTCCTTTAGAACGCAGCAGGGATTGCCGTCCCGGATAATCACCAGCATGTTCCGAACCTCTAGCGGACGCCTGCTGGTCGCGACGAACACTAGGAACGGCATGACATGGTTTGAAAACGGGCGCGCGATTCCGATGCCTACCTCTGGGGGAGAGGACATTCTTTCAATTACGGAAGATGCCCAAGGCGATCTTTGGGTTCTGAACCTCGAATCTGGGCTGATGCATCTCCGAAACGACGGTCACCTGATTGAAACGATCCCATGGGCCCAAGTTCGAGTGCATGGAACATCCTTAACATATGATCGCGAGCGCAATGCAATCTGGATCACCGGAGCATATGGCGATCTGGGCCTGGCCAAAAATGGCAAAGTCATTCAACGATTTGGGGAAGCAGATGGCTTGGGAACGGGAGTGATCCAGGATGCTCGCGTCGAGCCCGACGGCTCATTGTGGCTTTCCACTTCGGTCGGACTCGCACGCCTGCAGAATGGGAGGGTCTCAACCCTAAATCGCAAGAATGGACTTCCCTGCGACGCCATGCACTGGATGGAAGAGGACGGCAAGGGCGATGTCTGGCTTTATTCGGAGTGTGGCCTGATCCGGATATCCAAGGCTGACCTGAACACGTGGGAGAAGAATCCTGGTTACAAAGTGAGGATTCTCAACCTCTTCGACAGTACGGACGGGGTTCAACTTTCGAAAATAAATGGCTGGTATACCCCTCAGGTTGCTGTCACCAGTGACGGACGCGTCGTCCTTTCGATGACTACAGGACTCGGAGTAATCGATCCGAAGCACATTGCCCAAAATGTGATCCCACCGCCGGTACACATTGAGGAGATCACTGCGGATGGAAAGCAACTGCCATTCTCAGGTGCCCTCAAGACGCCCAAGCGCGTGCATACCCTGCACATCGATTACACAGCGTTGAGTTTGGTTATGCCGCGAAAGGTTCGATTCCGCTACCAGCTAGAGGGGTATGACCGGGATTGGAGTGAGCCCGTCTCCACACGGGAGGCAACGTATACCAATCTTCCTCCGGGGCGCTATCGCTTTCGCGTCATCGCATGCAATAACAACGGCGTGTGGAATATGGAGGGAGCGTCTCTCGACTTTCGAGTGCCCGCTGCATTCACCCAGACCTTGTGGTATCCATTGCTTTGGGCTTTCGCCGCATGCGCATGCACCCTGCTGTTCTTCATCTGGAGACTTAACCGGGTGGCAGCTCTGGCCCGCGAACGATTCGCGGTTCGTATCGCGGAGCGCGAACGAATCGCCCAGGACCTTCACGATACCCTCTTACAAGGTATTCAAGGATTGATCCTGCGCATTGGAACTGCCGTACGTAAGTTCCCCGAGACTGAGCCTGCCCGAAAGAACATGGATGAAGCCCTTGATCTTGCGCGCGAGGTGATGGTCGAAGGTCGAGATCGCGTGAAGAACCTCCGCGAGTCATACCCTCCAGTGGCAGATCTTGTGCAGCAATTGCGAGAGTTCTGCGGCACTCTCGAACGAACTACGATAAAAGTCACTTTCGCTGTTGAGGGAACTCCGCGGCCGATCACCGGCGTTGCAACCGAAGACATCTTTCAAATTTGTAAGGAATGCCTAGTCAATGCCTACCTTCACTCGAAAGCAACTGAAATCACATGCACTGTGAGTTTTGAAGAGCGGTTCCTCTCTGTTTCCTGCTGTGACAACGGGTGCGGCATCGCCGAGGAAACGCTATCAAAAGGTTATGCTGAAGATCATTTTGGGCTCGTGGGCATAACCGAGCGCGCCGGACGATTGCAAGGCGCCTGTACCTTCAAGAGCAAAGAAGATGTGGGCACAGCAGTTGAAGTTCGTGTGCCGGGAGCAGTAGCCTATGCCCCGTGCGAATGGCGTTCCCGCTTCCGTGCGCACATGATTTCCATTGGGCACACTGCTCGGGAGTTTCTGGCGCTTTCGCGCACGCGTGCGGCAAAGGTAAGATGAAGGCCGCAAGCTAGTGAATCCATGCCGATGACGGAATGCGGGAGGGAGTCAAATATGGAGGCGCAATCCTGTATACGGGTCCTCTGCGTGGACGATCATCCACTCATCCGCAACGGGATCGCTCATGATCTTGAAGATGCTCCGGACTTGGTCTTAGTCGGGTTGGCTGCGACCGGCCTTGAGGCTGTGGCTGCGTACCGCAATCATCGGCCTGACGTCACCTTGGTCGATCTTCGCTTGCCCGATATCGATGGGGTTGAAGTGATTCATCGTATCAAGGCCGAATATCCTCATGCCCGATGCGTCATGCTGACTACATTCAGTGGTGATGTTCAGGTATCGCGCGCCCTCAAGGCTGGAGCGGTGGGATATTTGTTGAAAAGCACACTAGACAAGGATCTGATCGACACAATACGTCGCGTTCACGCCGGGCACCGCTGCATTCCGAAGGAGATTGCTTCTGAACTCGCCGAACATTTACATGTTGATAATCTGTCGCTCCGCGAACTCGAAATCCTCAAAGTCGTCGCTGAGGGAAATTCGAACAAGATTGTGGGGGATCGCCTGAATATCTCCGAAGAAACCGTGAAAGGCCATATGAAAAACATCTTGATGAAGCTGAATGCCAACGATCGGACTCACGCGGTTATGATCGCCCTGAAGCGCGGTTACTTCGATGTTCGCTCTCAATGAAAGCGTCATCGCCGAATCACTCATTGACACCAAAGTCGGAATTCTTGACCGCTTGCGGAGCGTTGGTATCTCTATCCGAATCGGACTGTGCGACTGGCTGCTCGAGAGTGCTGTTCCAGTCCTATACGATGAACTCGGGTGACCCCCGTCAACGGGACACCGTTGCAAGCGCGTACGCACTTTGGGCTGTGATTGAAGCAGGCCCGCAGCAACTCCAGAGAGCAATGCCAACGTGAATGCTCTTTGCAGTCGAACTGAATCTAGAGAACAATTCCAATCGCTAGCAGGGTGCTTACGACACCGGGCTGCCGAACTTTTGGAGTTGTGAGCCGCACGCATGCAGACAAGGTCGATTGGTTTCGGACATCTTCGATTCGCTATGTTGCGAAAGAGATTTGACGCCCCCAGTTGGGCTCTCAGAAGTGAATCAGCCAAGCGGCAAAGGAGGAGCTATGCAAACGGATGCGAACACAACGCCCACCAACCAAAGCCATGCGACCGCTCCGGCCGGCCAAGAGGATTCGCGACACGTGGTCCTCACCGAGATGCGCTCAGCAGACGAACTGGCTAGCTTATCCGGTCGCAGTGCCAGCGATATGCGGCGCGATCTTGACCGATGGAAGGCCGATGGCCGGATCCTTTCCATTCGAGACGAGGGCGTCGAGTACTTCGCGCTGTTTGCACTCGATCCTGCGGAGGAATATCGCCCATATCCGGCAGTCGCCCGCGTGATCGAGATTCTGAGCGAAGTTTTCAGTCGCGAAGAATCATACGGGCTGGCCTCCTGGTTCGTCGGTTTGAACAGCTACCTGGACGATCAGCGCCCTGCGGATCTACTCGCGTCTGACCCAGAGTGGGTGATCGAGGCCGCCCAAGATGAGGCGAACGAATCGAAGTCTCCCCGTAGCCGAACGTAAATCCACCTCGTGTCCTATTGGCGACCACCTGCTCACGAAGGCAGAAGCGTCGCCGTCTGGAACTCTGGACGTTTATGAGCGCACATGGTTGCCGGCTTCAATTGAGTCGCTCTTGAGCCAAACTCCTTCGAAGAATGCGTCGAGATCTCCGATGCACGACAACGACCGATGAGCCTGACGGCTCTGCTCACGGACGCGGCCGTCGTGAACGGGAGTTCTGCCGGTACTGGTCGGCGTCGATGAACTGGCTGCTCGGCGCTGGCTATAGGGTTGGGGATCCGAAGGTCGCGGTGAGTTTGCGCGAAAATGAGGAATAGTCCTAAATCTCGCCTCTTAAAGAGAGGACATCGTTTAAAGTTGACTTAAGGTATCTTATAGTTTACCTTAAATCCCGTATGGTCATGTATCGTTTATCTTAACCATGAGGACGATTCATCGTGCTGAATCTGCCTATTCCGGTCACTCGCGCTCTGCGCAAGCTTGGTCACGACATTAAGGATGCGCGGCGGCGGCGGCGCATCCCCATGGCGATCGCGGCGGAACGGGCCTCCATCAGCAAGCCGACATTTATCAAGGTGGAGCGTGGCGATCCGACCGTATCCATCGCCAGCTATGCCACGGTCCTTTATGTACTGGGCATGGCCGACCGGCTGGGCGATCTCGCGGCGTCGAAGAACGACGCGGTGGGCCTGCAACTCGAAGAAGAAAATCTGCCGCAGCGCATTCGCGGCGCGCGCAAACCGAAACGCGCGAAAGACAAGTGATGGACAAAGAAACCCTCGTGTACGTGGACCTGGGCGGCATTCCCCATTTGATGGGGCGGCTGTGGGCGCGTGTGCGCAAGAACAAGGAAAGCGCCACCTTCGAATACGACGAGGGCTGGCTCAAACATCCCGCGCGCTTCTCACTGGAGCCGGCGTTGCAACTCGGCCCCGGCCCGTTCCACACGCCGGCCGACACGCCGATGTTCGGCGCCATCGGCGACTCGGCTCCGGACCGGTGGGGACGTGCACTAATGCGGCGGATGGAACGGCGCCGTGCGGAACGCGAAGACACGGCGCCGCGCACGCTTCAGGAGATCGACTTCCTGCTGCTGGTAGATGACGAGGCGCGACAGGGCGCGCTGCGCTTTGCTGAACATGAGGGCGGACCGTTCCTGCGCGAGGAGGGTGTCAAGCGCATCCCGCCGCTGGTCGAGCTGCCGAAACTTCTTTCCGCAGCGGAACACGTCATGGAGGAAAAGGACACCGAGGAAGATCTGCGCCTGCTGTTTGCGCCGGGTTCATCGCTCGGCGGCGCGCGTCCAAAGGCATCCGTCCTTGAAAAGGACGGCAATCTTGCTATCGCGAAATTCCCGCGCAAGGACGATGAAATCAACACGGTGGTGTGGGAAGCAGTCGCTCTTGCACTAGCAGCAAAAGCCGGCATCGCCGTGCCGGATAGCCGCATCGAGACCATTTCCCGGAAACCCGTTCTTCTCGTGCGACGCTTCGACCGCGAAGGCAAGCAGCGAATTCCGTTTCTCTCCGCAATGAGCATGTTGGGGTCAAAAGACAACGAAGGCCGAAGCTATCTGGAAATTGTCGACGCGCTGCGCCAGCACGGGGCCGCGCCGAAAGCCGACATGGAGGAGCTGTGGCGGCGGCTGGTGTTCAATGTTCTGATTTCCAACACAGACGACCACCTGCGCAATCACGGTTTTCTCTACGCAGGGCAGGAGGGCTGGCGGCTCTCACCGGCCTATGACCTCAATCCCGTGCCGACCGACGTCAAACCGCGCATCCTCAGTACGGCGATCAACGAGGACGACAACACGGCCTCCCTCGCACTTGCCCTTGAAGTTGCCGGATATTTCGAGCTGGACGACCGTCAGGCCCGCGATATAGCAAAGCATGTCGGCACGACCGTCTCGAAGTGGCGCGAAGAAGCCGCCCGGCACGGTCTCAGCAAAACAGAAATCGACCGCATGGCGTCGGCTTTTGAGCATGATGATCTGTGTCTGGCAAGCGGGGGAAAATAATGTCAACGTTTGTCTGGCTGGATTATTCGGAGCGCGAGCGCACAGAACCCGCGACGTGCCTACCTCTGCGCGATGTCGCGGCGCGCTCCGGGAGAGCCTTTCTAACGCTGTTCAATTATGCGGAAGTCATCGAAGCTGTCAGGACGGAGTTTTCGGGCGAACCGTACAGGCAGCGTGTCCTGGAATATGCTCTTGCGGGCAACCTTCAATCGGTGCTGGATGAACACACCCATCTGCTCCGGGAGTCTCTCAACATTGCGGCGCTGCCGCCCGATGAAATCGCGGAAGAGCTGGGCGCAGAACCACTTCGAGCCGTATGCCGTATCTCTGCGCAGTTCGACGGCATTCTCTCCTGAATAGCCTTGATCGACGTAGCACAATACAAAGCTTTCTCCTGTGACCGGCTGCATTCGCTCGGCCAGGTTCTCTACCTGGGCTCGATCCTGCTCGTGGGCAACAGTTCAATGGAGCGACCCGCCTGGCCAGGTTTGCCGGAGCTTCTGCGGGGAAATCACATTGTTAGCACAACGCGAAATTCTGCTTTGCCGCTCATCATGCGTGCATACGCGTCGGCGGCCTTTTCCAATGGAAACGTCTCAATCATCGGGCGAACTCCGCTGAACTCGGCGAAACGCAAGGTATCCTCTGAGGCCGCTGGTGTTCCCGCAGCCCAGCCTTGAATCGACTTGCTCCCCATGATCAGCTGAACTGGTGTTACTTCAATCGGGTCAAAGGCCGCCCCAATCACAAGAAGCTTCCCGTTGGGTCCTAGGCCATCAATCAATGCAGACATTGCCTTCGAGCTTGGCGCTGTCGCCATAATGACTCTGGCTCCCCCGAGTTTGTGCAGCTCTTCGGCGGGATTCGTGGATGTACTGTCGATGTACAGACTCGCGCCCAGCTTTTTCGCAAGGTCCGCGTTCTGCGGACCTCGTCCGACTGCAGCGACCTTGTAGCCGAACTTGCTCGCAAATTGAATCCCAAGATGGCCGAGTCCACCAATTCCCTGGATGGCGACCAGGTCTCCGGGCAATGCGCCACTGTAGCGAAGAGCGTTGTAAGTTGTAACGCCGGCACAAAGCAGTGGCGCTGCATCCACATCGCTCAAGCTTGCGGGAATGGCGACAAGGGCTTCGCTTGGAGCCACCATATATTGTTGGTATCCGCCATCGTAGCTGATGCCGGCAATTTTCTGGTTGCGACAGTTACGGAAGTCTCCGCGTCGGCATTCGGGGCAGTTGCCATCGTGTCCTCCATGCCATCCCACTCCTACTCGCTGGCCCATTTGCCACGCGGACACTCCCGCGCCGATGTCATCGACGATGCCTGCCACTTCATGACCAGGCACACGCGGGTATGGAATTCCAGGCCACGAACCTTCGATCACGAGTGCATCGCTATGGCAAACCCCGCAAGCCTGAACCTTGATGCGAACCTGTCCAGGCTCGGGTTGCGGGATCTGTCGCTCGACAACTTGAATGCCGCCACCACCCTTTTCCACCTGGGCAGCCTTCATTGTTGCAACTTCTACTGTTGATGGCATATTCCCCTCCTCTTGTGCTGAGTTCGAGTTAAGTTTGAGAAATGTCAAGAGTCGAGTCACCGTCATCAACATCCGAGTGCTCGAGGACTAGTCCGAGCCAGCCGTTCCATCCCTGATGAAGCAAGGCTGCTAGACTTCGCGCATAGCAGCATCTGCAGCGGTGGCCAGACCCGTCAAATATGTGAAGAAGTCAGGCGACTGGCCGATGAAGAGTCCCATGGCTGTCAAGAACTTGACCGCCCCTGTCGCTACTCCCGTAGTGTTTGTCGGACGGATCACCGAACATACCGGCAGGCTGGTGCTGATGAATGGGCAAGGTTCCGGCAAGATCAGGTTTGTCTGGAACATCTGCTTGACTGCCGCGCCTCTGGCCCCGGTGTTTGGATCCACGCCACAGTTGAGATCGGGAAATGTCAGCCCATTGGTCGGGTCGGTCAGCGGGGGCACATTTCCACCCAATTGTGACCAGGTCTGAAAGTGTATGAGCTCGATCGGCCCCATGCTGATGAGCAGCCGCAGCACCTCCACGCTTGTCGCCCTCTGTGCTAGCGCCAGGCGCAGACTGCCACCGCCTTGTTCAACTGTGGGGATATGGAAGGCCGCCGTGTTGGCAATTGCCTGGATATGTTCGTGCGGGAACAGGTCGTCGTCTGTCCGCGGAATGGCCGTAAACTTCCCGTTGTGCAGATCCGGGATCGCCTGCTCAAAAGCAGTTGGATTGACGTCGGGATTGTTCGTGCTACTCCGATAGCGCGTCCACCAACTGGTATCCACCGTGAGCTCCATCAGATTCGTGAGCCGCAACTTCCCGCTGGATCCGGTCGCGGTGCTTCCCGGCAGAGTGCGAAACGGCTCGAGGTCTACGGCATCTGCTCCGTTCGCTACCAGGTATGCATTTATGAAATTCTGATGGCTCATCTCATCGTCGGCGATGTCATGAAGGTATTGAGAAAAATTGGGATCGATTCTCCTCAATCTTTCGCTGTAGATTCGATTGCCACTTCCTCCCATCTCTTCGCTGTCCCTGATTCCTCCCAATTCGTTGTATTGGGTGTAGAAGTCAGCTTCGAGGGCCTCTCCGGCAGCCAGGAACTGCAGGATGGCAATGTCGCCTGCGGTAAGGCCAGGCTGCTGTGCATACGCCCTGGCGCCACCTCCCAGCAAGCCGGTTCCTACAGCTCCGGCGGCTGCCAATCCTGTTTTTAGGAAGGTGCGACGGTTCCGAGGACTGTTGATCACATTCGCGTCATGTTTCATGGTGCTTCTCCTTCACTTGGGGTTTGAGGTGCGAGAGGTTTCGCCAGAAGGTGATCGCTTCTACCGCGCACGGACTGCATGTACAGGGCGAATGCGGACTAATGCTGATCACAATCTGTCGACGTCGATCACTACTTGGGCGAATGCTCGCGGAGCTTCCTGAGCCTTCGGCGACAGTCGCTAAGCGGCGGCTTCCTCGCCCGGTTTGAAGAAGGCGAGCAATTCGGCATTGATCTGGTCCTTCAAAGTCGACACCATCCCGTGCGGCGCTCCGGGGATGATCTTCAGAGTGGACCCTTTGACTAGCTTCGAAGACAAATGGGCGGAGGCCTTGATGGGAACGATCTGATCCTCGCCGCCGTGGAGAATAAGCGTGGGCACATCGAACTTCTTCAGATCTTCGGTCTGATCAGTCTCCGAAAACGCTTTGATACAGTCGTAAACGGCCTTATGTCCGGCTTGCATCCCTTGCAGCCAGAATGAGTCGATTAGCCCTTGTGAGGTTTTCGTACCGGGCCGATTGAAGCCGTAGAAAGGCACGGCGAGTTCTTTCCAGAAGCTCGACCGATCCGCAAGTACCGCTGAACGGATCTGATCAAATGCCTCGATAGGGGTGCCGTTGGGGTTCGACGCCGTCTTCAGCATCAATGGAGGCACGGCGCCAATTAAGACTGCTTTAGCTACGCGCTTTGTGCCGTGGCGCGCGATGTAACGGGCAACTTCGCCACCGCCGGTCGAATGGCCCACATGGATCGCGTTCTTCAGGTCGAGCTTCTCAACCAGAGTTGAGAGATCGTCGGCATAGGTGTTCATGTCATTGCCATCCCACGGCTGGGTCGATCTTCCATGACCGCGGCGATCATGAGCGATACAGCGGAAACCGCGACTGGCTAGAAAAATCATCTGGTCTTCCCAGGCGTCCGCACTGAGCGGCCAGCCATGACTGAAAATTATGGGCTGTCCTGCACCCCAGTCCTTGTAATAGATCTGCGTACCGTCCTTTGTCGTAATCGTCGCCATGTTGGTTCTCCTTAGAGGTGTTTGTGTCATCATTCGCGAATGCTCTTCTTGCGTTTCGAATGGAGTTTTTAATATCGAGATGTTGTCGCCTCCATCCCTAAATCCAACGTCCTACTCCCTACGGTGCCGTAGCCCACACTTTTCTCGGCGCGACCAGGTCCGCATTTGGCACTTCGGTCATCAGTCGAATTGGCTGCCAATCGGCCTTCTCGGCCGGCTTTGCGAGGAACGTTAGTAGATATTGGTGGGTCAGGCGTTTTCCGACGTCGTCAAGAAACGGAGTAAGCGACACCGGTGGCCCGGTGAATCCTATGTAGTAGGCCTCCCCGCCGGTTTCCTCCGCTAGTCGCGACAGAAACAGTTGGCCCCAATAAGTCTGCCAATAACTGTGACCAAAATGTCCGGCGTCTGGCGTGTAAATCGTGGAGACTTCGATGTCGGCCCGCAACGCATTGTCGATCGCCTCATCCAGATACGGGTCCTGCAGATCTCCGGTACCGTAGTATCGATCAATCCCGTCCGTGGCCATGACGACTGCCCGCCGCGCTTTGGTTGCAGGCCAGCGCTTCACCAGATCCGTGAGTGAAAAGTATGGGCTGCCATTCACTCCTCGCAATCCCTCCGGAAGGCGCAACGCTTTTGCCGCCAGCGCATGATCGCTGGTCAGATTCTGGACGACCTGAGCAACGCCGTCACGCATATAAGCGACACCAACCTTCGTGGTGTCGGGTTGTGAGTTAATAAAGTTGCGGATGTCGCCGAGTTGTGTGCCCAGCGTCGTGTTCGATCCATCGTCCAGCAAAATCATCAGCTCCAACGATGCATTTTCGCCCTGCGCTGGAACCCAGTCGATCACCTCGTCTCGGTTGTGCCCTTCATGCACCATCACATCCTCACGGTGAATCAACGGCGTCACTTCTCCCTTGCGAGCTTCCACCGTGACAACGAGATTGACAGGCACTCCCGAGGAGTGCTGGGCTCGTGCAGCTGGGTTGGCGATTGCCAATGCGAACGACGCAATTGCTGCCAAATGGTTCTTCATCTTGGCTCCCTCTCTAGGCTCGACCGAGCCACCTGGGGCCCGTTTGATAGATCGGCCTGCCGTAGCACGACTTGTGATGGATTGTTGACCTCCGTGATGATCAGGAATCTCGGTGGAGGCGCTGCTTCGGTTGCTGAGCCGGAGTGAACGAGCGCTTTCAGCGGGCCTACCGTTTGAACGATTGCTGCACCATCGGGATTTGCCTTGAAAATCGCCAACGGTTCGAGATTCCCATAAGGGCGATGATTGCTCTGTGCAAGTAACACCTGATACTGCCTGCCGGAGGCCAGTCCTGTTGCGGCAATTTCCACGAGATCGAGAAGACCCAACGAATTGACCGCAACTGATGCCTGTGCCGCCGGCACGGATGTTCCTGCAGCCTCCAGACGAATGTGCGCGGTATTGACGGATTCCCCGAGTGGGGCGAGGCCGTCCGTGCCGGTGCCGGATGGAACTGCGCCTGGAACATAGACGAGAGCTTGCGTCGTCTGCCCGATGGGAATGTTGGCGATGACTTTATTCGTCAATGTGTCAATCGCTACCGCATGGTTGCCATTTTCGAGAGCGACGTAAACGCGCGTGCCATCACCGGATGGCCAAATGCCGTGAGGCAAATCCCCGACTGGAATAGTGGCGACCAGGGTCGGAGTCTGGCCGCGCCGATAGACCTTTACCTGGTTGGCACCACCAATCGTGACATAAGCAAATTTGCCGTTACGGTCATTTGCAAAGTTCACGTGATTCGTGATCGCTCCTGTGTCAAGGAGAGCAAGTTGCTCGAAAGGCGGCTTGGCGCTGAACACCTGTACTTTGCCGACGTCTTTCAAAGTAATCCAGACTTCGTCATTTTCCGGACTTACAGCGATGTTCGGACAAAAGGGACTGGCCTGCGGAATGCGCTTAACGATCTGATGAGAGGTGGCCTCTATCACCGTAAGTTCACGAGTGAAGCTTGAGCACACGAAGGCATACTTTCCGTCAGTTCCGAACATGGTCATGCCGGGTCCGTTTGCCAACTCGATGCGGCGAATTTCTTTCATCCGATTTGGATCGATCACAGAAATGTAATCTTCGCCCCGAACGGTCACCCACAGCTCCTGCCCATCGGCGGTAAAGAACGCCTCGTGAGGCGAGCGGCCAACGTACACAGTTCCTTTGACTTTGTTCGTTGCGGTATCAATGAGTGTCACTGCATTAGAAGCGATCGAGACGACTGCCAAGGTCTTGGCATCCGGCGAGTAGCCAAGGCCATGGACGAGAAGTTGTCCCGAATAGAGGGGGGACAATGCCCCAGGCACGGGATTGCCCAGACGTATCACGCCGAGCAACTTGTTACTGGATGGATCGATCACCGACACTGTATTCGAAGTCTGGTCTGCGGCATACACGCGATCGTGAGCTGAGATTGGAATATTGGGGCGTCCCCAAGGGGCCTGTTGTGCGAGTGCACAATCAACGAGAATTAACGCTGTGACGAGACACAAAAGCCGGACGCCTGCACGTGAATGACTTCTCATGCTATTTCTCCACTCGCGGACCAGGACCCGGCAGGTGACCCGGATTCTTTCCGTGGGCCTGTTGGCGGTCAAGCCAGAGTTGCATCAGTTGAATTTCGGATTCCTGGTCGGCAATAATTTCCTGCGCAAGCCGACGCATCTGCGGGTCGCTGCCATAGAGAAGTTCCGTTTTTGCCATGTCAACGGCGGCTTGGTGATGTGGCAGCATCAAGTTCACGAAGTCACCATCGTTGTTGCCGGAGGGTTCCACAGCAATCATCGCGGTGTGCATCGTCTCCATGTTCTTCATCAAGGCTTCCCAGTTCGTCTCTTGGGTCGTCATGTAACCCATCGCATGTGGATTTTGCGGCCACACTGCGATCGCGACAACCAGCACCACGATCGAG
>Ga0335079_10003508_pt1 | contig 18120 bp, 18 predicted proteins | sample Lox_Sample_33_FD_206719 | JGI IMG/M metagenome (GOLD analysis project Ga0335079, IMG submission 206719) | Soil microbial communities from Loxahatchee National Wildlife Refuge, Florida, United States - Lox_Sample_3.3 | ecosystem: Environmental > Terrestrial > Soil > Wetlands | place: USA... | reverse complement strand
TCACCTGATATGCCTCGCTCATCTGATCAGCCTGCACGGTGAGGTTGTTGATGCCGAAGGAGCTGTAGGCGGCGGTGAACTTGTCCGCATTGCCACCCATCTTGCCGACCCACTCGGCGAGCGCCGGCGCCTCGAACAACGGCTGGCGCTGCTCATGGATGGCCTGGAACAGCGCGCCGTCGAGCTTGGGCAGATCACCGCTCGCCTGCAAGGCGAAGTAGGCACGCTGCAGATTGATCCATGCGGGACGGTTGAAGCCCACCGGCACGCGCCGGAACACCACATCCTTGGGCAGCCTGGACTGCCAGGTGTTGACCAGCGGATAGAACTCCGCACAGTGCGGGCAGCCGTAGGAGAAGAATTCCAGCACCTCGATCTTGCCCGGCGGGCTGTCGGGCTTCTGCGCCGGACTGAGCACGCGGTAATCGGCATTTTCAGTCTGCGCGTGGCTCGCGGACCCGCAGGTGAGCGCCAGCGCCGCCAGCAGCCCGGCGAGAATCCTGACTCCTCGATCGATACTCATGCGCTCAATTCCTTCTCCGGTGCACGGGCGCCGCACACCACAGTGAGGCACGGCGGCCGCGAAAGTTCCGCCGCACCCCGGACCACTCGCCCCGGGAGCGTGCCGCCGCGGTCGGCGGCGCATTATTCCCCATCCGGCCCGCTCACCGCACGTGCGCGGCGCAGCGCCCCGCGCGCCGTCGAGACATAAGGCGAGTCGGCGTCATAAAAGCGCCAGGGTCGGCGCGCCCAGTCGCCCGCGTAGTCGACCCCGATGCGCGTGGCCCGCGCGACTCGGGGCGCGCGCGTTCCCCGCGGGGGACGCTCGATCCACAGCACCTCACCCCGCAGGTCGGCGCCATTGAGGCGCCGGTCGATGTGCAGTGCCCGGCACAGCAGCCCCGGACCGAAGCTGCGCGCGCTCATGTTGCTCAGCGGTTCGAGCGCACGCAGCAGCACCGCGTGCGGCACTCCGGTGGGCGCCGTGACGACATTCAGGCAATTCCAGAAACCGTAGATGAAATAGATGTAGGCGTGGCCGGGCGGCCCGAACATCACCGCCGTGCGCGGCGTGCGCCCGCGCGCGGAATGCGCGGCGAGGTCTGCAGGCCCCTGATAGGCCTCGGTCTCAACGATGCGCCCGCGCCGCACGAGGGCGCCGTCGGCGTGCACCAGATGCATGCCGATCAGGGCGCGCGCGACCGCGAGCGTGCCCTGCAGGAAGAAACTGCGTGCCGGCTTTGCTGGCTTCACCGCGCGCGATGGTAAAGGAATCATCTACAATGCGGCCTCATCGGGCTCCGGCATGCGGATGATCATCAGAATCAACAGGATAGGAAGTCTCAGCTCCGCGCAGCGCCGATCAAGGGCGGCCCGCATCGGTTGCGCCGCCATCGCGGCCGTGCTCGCGAGCGTACCGGCGGTGGCATCGCTGTTCGCGTTGCCGACGGATGGCTCGCCCCTGGTCGGCACCGACTCGACGGTCAAGACCGTCTACGAGGACACGCTGCCGGATCTGGCTCACCGCTTCAGCCTCGGCTACTACGAGATCATCCGCGCCAATCCGGGCGTCGACGTGTGGATCCCGGGGGCGGACAAGACCATCGTGCTGCCGGGGCGGCGCATCCTGCCGGCCGGCCCGCGCGAGGGCATCATCGTCAACCTCCCCGAGCACCGGCTGTATTACTTCCCGAAGCCGCTCGGACACGACAAGCCGATCGTCATCACTTACCCGGTGTCCATCGGCAAGATGGACTGGCGCACCCCGCTCGGGGAGACGCGCATCATCGCCAAGATCCGCCGGCCGGCCTGGTATCCGCCCGAGTCGGTGCGCAAGGAGCACGAGGAGAACGGCGACCCGCTGCCGAAGATGGTGCCGCCCGGGCCGGACAACCCGCTCGGGGACTACGCCATGCGGCTCGCCGCCGGCAACGGCTCGTACATGATCCACGGCACCAACAACCCGACCGCCGTCGGCATGGCCGTCACCCACGGCTGCATCCGCATGTACCCGGAAGACGTGGCCGCGGTGTTTGCGACCGTGCCGGTCGGCACCAAGGTGCGCCTCATCAACGAGCCGGTGAAGGTGGCCTGGGTGGACGGCGAGTTGTACGTCGAGGCGCACCCGCCGGTGGATGACGAGGGACAGTCGACCGAGCCCGACCTGAAGGTGCTCTCCAAGATGCTCAACCACGCGCTCGGCAACAACCACGCGGCGATCAACTGGGACCGCGCGCGCGCCGCGCTCACCGCGGCTAAGGGCATGCCGACGCTGGTGGGCCTGGGCGTGCAGCCCGAATCCGTGACCGCCACGACGGTGGCACCCGCGGCCCCGAGCCGCTGAGTCCGCCAGGCGCGATGCTGCACTACGCGCTGGTCTTCCTCCTCATTGCGATCGTGGCGGCCGTGCTCGGCTTCGGCGGCCTGGCCGGCGGGGCGGCCGGCTTTGCCAAGGCGCTGGCGGTGTTCTTCCTGATCCTGACGGCGGTGGAGCTCGTGCGCCGCAAGCGCAGCTAGCCGTCTTTCACCGCGCGTGCCGCATGGCGGCCCGGGCGCAGCTGCTCGAGTAGCCGCAGCACCACGGTCGCGCGTGACCCGAGCGCCACGGCGGTGCGTGCCCAGCCGAGCACGGTGAGGATCTGCCGCGGCCGCCGCAGCAGCAGCAGCCCCCCGAGCGCCAGCGCCCAGGTGAGCGGACGCGCCAGCGGTGCCGCGCCCTCAGGTCCGCTGCGGCCGAAGAGCTCTCCGGCGGCGCGGCTCAACGGGCTGTCACGCAGCTCCGCCAGGCGCTCGCCGAGCTCGACACGCTCGAGCTCGCAGCGCGCCACCAGCAGGCGCCGCCGTGCCTCGAGCTCGCGCATGCGGCGGCTCACGGCGCACCCCCGGCGCGGCGCGCATCCTCGGCGAGCTGGCCAAGGGCGCTCTCGAGCGGCGCCGGCTGCGCGCGCAGCGTGCGCAGGCCGAGGTAGCCGAGGAGCGCCGCGAGGCAGGCGAACAGCAGTCCACCGCCCAGCAACCCGAGCATGCGGTGCGTATTCCACAGCGCCACGATGAGGGCGGCCGCGGCGCACAACAGTGCCAGCAGCAGGCAGGCGAGGGCGCCCAGCAGCCAGGCGAGCGTGCGCCCGAGCACCAGCAGGTGCATCTCCAGCTCCACGGCGGCCAGATCCACCCGCGTGCGCAGCGCATCCAGCAGTACCGCGAGCACGCCCCGCACCGGTGCGGTCGGTGGGGCCGCGGAGGGCTCGCTGCTCACCGCCGCGCCATGATCAGGCCGAGCAGCAACGCCAGCCCGCCGGCCACCGCGACCGCCTGCCAGGGGTTCTCGCGCACGTAGCTGTCCACGTCACGGGCACGGGCGTTCAGCTGCTGCTCAAGCCCCGCAAGGCGCTGCTTCAGGTCGCGCAGCGTCTCCTGGGCATGGTCCTTAAGCTCGGCCCCCCCGCTGCCAAGTCCGGCGCGCAGCAGCTCCTCCGCCTCCTTCACCAATGCGCGCAGCTCATCGGCCAGCTTGCCGGTATCAATCGTTTCGCTCATGTCTGCGTCTCGTGGCCACAGGTATGGTATGCGCCGAATTTACGCACATCCGGCCGGAAACCGCGAGACTCGCGCGGCGCGCTGCGCTACTCTGACCGACGCTGGTCCGATGCCATGCACAGCGCCGCGCCCAACCCGTTGCTGGAACTTCGCAAGCTCGGCGAGAGCGTCTGGCTGGATGACATCAGCCGCGGCATGCTCGAGGACGGCAGCCTCGAGCGCCTGATCAAAGACGACGGCCTCGCCGGGCTCACCTCCAACCCCTCGATCTTCGCGCACTCGATCCAGAACGACGCGCGCTACGCGCAGCCGATCGCGGCGCTGCTGCCGCGGGTGAACTCGGCGCTCGAGCTGTACGAGGAGCTGGCGCTCGAGGACCTGCACGAGGCGGCCACGCTGCTGCGGCCGCTGTACGATTCCTCCGGCGCGGGCGATGGCTTTGTCAGCTTCGAGGTGTCCCCGCACCTCGCTTACGACGCCGAGCGCAGCCGCGCCGAGGCGAAGCGCCTGTGGGGGCGGCTCAACATCCCCAACGCTTTCATCAAGATCCCGGCCACGGCGAGCGGCGTGCCGGTGATCCGCGACCTGATCGCCGAGGGCATCAACGTCAACGTCACGCTGCTGTTCTCCCCGGAGCGCTACCGCGCGGTGGGGGAGGCGTATATCCAGGGGTTGCGCACCCGCGCGGCGGCCCGCCTGCCGCTCGGCTCGGTGTCCTCGGTGGCGAGCTTCTTCCTCAGCCGCATCGACACCGCGGTCGATGCGCAGCTCGATGCACTGGTGGCGCGCGGCCAGCCGGCGGCGCGCAGGCTGCGCGGCAAGGCCGCGATCGCCAGCGCGGCGCGCGCCTACGAGGTGTTCGAGGAGCTGACCGCGAGCGTCGAGTGGCAGGGGCTGGCGGCGCAGGGCGCCCGCCCGCAACGCCTGCTGTGGGCCTCGACCTCGACCAAGGACCCGAGCTTCAGCCCCGTCAAGTACGTCGAGGAATGCATCGTTCCCGGCAGCGTGAACACCATGCCGCTCGAGACCCTCAATACCTACCGGCGCGTCGGACGTCCCGAGCTGCGCCTCGAGCGTCACCTGGCCGACGGCAGCGACACGCGCGAGGGCCTGGAACGGCTCGGGATCGACCTCGAGGCGGTGGCCGCGCAGCTCGAGCGCGAGGGTGTCAAGAAATTCATCGAGCCCTTCGACAAACTGCAACAATGGCTGCAAGCCAAGCGTGACGCGGCGCGCGCCCACTAGGCGGGCAGCCAGCGCATCCGATCGGGCGAGGGGGAAGGACTGTGGACAGCAACGCGATACGCGAGCGGCTGCTGCGGCGCCGCGACGAGCTGCGCAAGCGCGCCAGCGATGCCAGCGCAGAAGCACGCCATGAGGCGGATCCTCTGTCCGCCGATTTCGCCGAGCAGGTCACGCAGCGCGAGAACGACGACGTGCTCGGGGCGATCTCCGACTCCGCGCGCGTGGAGCTCGAGCACGTGGAGGCGGCGCTGCGCCGCCTGGCGAGCGGGCGCTATGGCACCTGCTCGGTGTGCGGCGAGGCGATCGAGCCGGAGCGTCTCGGCGCCGTGCCCTACACCGATCGCTGCCGGGCCTGCGCCGAGCGCGTTCCGGGACGCAGCTCCGCGCGCCTCTGACCGGCGACGCCCTTCACCGGTCACATGAGCGCACGCGAGCCCTCCGGCGTCATCACCATCACCACGGATTTCGGTCACCAGGGACCCTTCGTCGGCGTGATGAAGGGCGCGATCCTCACGCGCTTTGCCGGCGCATGCCTCATCGACCTGACGCACGAGGTCCTGGTGCACTGGCCGGCCGAGGCCGGGTTCTGGCTCTCGCACGCCTATCGCTACTTCCCGCCCGGCACCGTCCACGTCGCGGTCGTCGACCCGGGGGTGGGGACCTCGCGCGCCATCCTCGTCGTGCAGGCCGAGGAGCATTTGTTCCTCGCCCCGGACAACGGGCTGCTGGCCCCGCTGGTGGGCCGCGCCCGGGCGCCCCGCATCGTGCGCCTGAGCAGCCAGGGCCTGGCGCGGCTCAACATCCAGCGCGTCAGCGCCACCTTCCACGGGCGTGACATCTTCGCGCCGGTGGCCGCGGAACTGGCCGCCGGACGGGTCACGCTGGAAGCCCTCGGGGAGGCGGTGACCAGCATCGTGCCCTCCTGGGTCGAGGAGCCGAGCGTCGAGGCGCGCAGCGTGACGGGCGTGATCATCACGCAGGATCACTTCGGCAACCTCATCACCAACATCCCCGGGAACCTGATCGAGCGCTTCCGCCTGCCGCTGGTGCACGCCGGCAACCATGCGTTGCCGCTGCTGCGCACCTACGGCGACACGCGTCCGGGCGAGTACCTGGCACTCGTGAATTCCTTCGGGGTCATCGAGATCGCCCGCGCCGAGGGTTCCGCCGCCGAGGCGCTGGGGCTCGGGCGCGGCGCCCCCATCATCGTGCGCGACCGCACCGATCAGGCCTGAGATCTCGCACCGCCGAGGTGCGAGCGGAAAAATGGCCCAGCCTGCGCTTGCGGCCGATCACTTTGACTTCCCTGTGGTCAAAAGTTGATCGGCGGCGCGAATCGGCTATAGTTCGCAGCCTTGCCCATCCGCACTTAGCACGTTAAGCATTGAATTAACTCAGGATTTGCGCCGTCCGATGTCGGAACGAGACAACGAGAGCTTTGATTTGGACGATGAATTCCTGAGCGGTCCTACCGAAGACGGCACCGATTACGACCGGTTGCTGGACCGCGTGGATAAGCGGGTGCGCACGCAGGGCAAGCGCGGCAAGGCCGCCTGGAGCCGGCTCGAGGAAGTGCTGGCTGATCGCAAGCTCGAGAAGGACCTGCAGGATTTCGACGACGAGCTCTAGGGCCAGCTCAGATCTGCGTGGCAGCTTGAGCCCGGCCGCACGGGGCGGGGGCGACCCCGGTGCGCTCGAGGGAAGAGTGCCGCAGCAGCTGGAGTCAGCGAGCCCGTGACAGCGCCTTCGAGCTGGATCGTCCTGAAGTTCGGCGGTACCAGCGTCTCAACCCTCGCCAACTGGCGCAACATCGCCGAGATCATCCGCGCGCGCCGTGCCGATGGCGCCCGCGTGCTCGTGGTGCACTCGGCCCTGAGCGGGGTCACCGACCGCCTGGAGGGGCTGCTGGATGCCGCCACCGCGCGCGCCCACGAGGACGAGCTGCGCGCGCTCGAGGAGCGCCACCGTGCTCTCGCCGCCGAGCTCGGCATCGCCGTGCCCGCGGAACTCGAGCAGCAGCTGGCCGAGGTGCGCGAGATCTGCGCCGGGGTGGCGCTGGTGCGCGAGGTAAGCGAGCGCACGCGCGCGCGCGTCATGTCCTCGGGCGAGCTCATGGCGACGCATCTGGGTGCCCGCTACCTGCGCGAGCAGGGCCTCGAGATCGCCTGGACCGACGCGCGCCGCATGCTGCGCGCCGAGCGTGGCGGCGCGGCGCGCGCCAGCCTGCTCGCCGCCACCTGCAGCTTCGCCCCCGATGCGGCGCTCGAGCGCGAGCTCGAGTCGCTCGCACCCGTGGTGCTCACGCAGGGCTTCATCGCCAGCGACGAGGAGGGCAACACGGCACTCCTCGGCCGCGGCGGCTCGGACACCTCGGCCGCGTACTTCGCCGCCAAGCTGCGCGCGCAACGGCTGGAGATCTGGACCGACGTGCCCGGGCTCTTCAGCGCCGATCCGCGCTTCACCCCGAGTGCCCGGCTGCTGCGCGCGCTGCACTACGATGAGGCCCAGGAGATCGCCACCAGCGGCGCCAAGGTACTGCACCCGCGCTGCATCCTGCCGGCGCGCCAGTACCGTATCCCGCTGCACGTGTACGCCACGCAGGCGCCGCAGCTGCCGGGCACGGTGCTCGGGGCGGAAGGCGCCGACGGCGACGCGCAGGTGAAGGCGGTGTGCACCAAGAAGGGCATCACGCTGGTCTCGCTCGACAGCCCGGGCATGTGGCACCAGGTCGGCTTCCTCGCCGACGCCTTCCAGGTCTTCAAGCAGCACGGCATGTCGGTCGACCTGGTGTCGACCTCCGAGACCAACGTCACCGTCTCGCTCGACCCGGCCGCCAACACGCTCGACAACGCCCGCGTGGCGGAGCTGGTGGCGGACCTGTCGCGGCTGTGCCGCGTGCAGGTGATCGGGCCGTGCGCCTCGGTGAGCCTGGTGGGGCGCAACATCCGCGCCATCCTGCACCAGCTCGGCGGCGCCTTCGAGTTCTTCGAGGAACAGAAGATCTACCTGGTCAGCCAGGCCGCCAACGACCTGAACTTCACCTTCGTGGTGGACGAGAACCAGGGGCAGCGTTTGGTCGCGCAGCTGCACGAGCTGCTGATCCGCCCGGTGGCGGGCGATCGCGTGCTCGGGCCCACCTGGCAGCAGCTGTTCGAGCGCCGCGCCACGCCGCGCCCGCCACGCCTGCCCTGGTGGCGCGTCAAGCGCGCGCAGCTGCTGGCCGCCCTCGGGGAGGCGGATGCCGCCTTCGTCTATGACCTGGAAGTGCTGCGCACCGCGGCGCGCTCGCTGAAGCAGCTGCAGGCGATCAGCCGCGTGCACTACTCGCTGAAGGCCAACCCGCACACCCGGCTGACCGCCGCGCTGCGCGCGGAGGGCATCGATTTCGAGTGCGTGGCGCGCGGGGAGGTCGAGCGGCTCACCGAGCAGTTCCCGGACCTGGATCCGGCGCGCATCCTCTACACGCCCAACTTCGCCGCGCGTGCCGAGCTCGGCTGGGCACTCGAGCGCGGCGTGCGCGTCACGGTCGACAACGCCTACATGCTCGAGCGCTGGCCGCAGCTGTTCGCCGGGCGCGAGCTGTTCCTGCGCCTGGACACCGGCGTCGGGCGCGGCCACCACGACCACGTGCGCACGGCCGGCACGCGCTCGAAATTCGGCGTGCCACTCTCGGAGGTGCGCGTGCTCGCCGGCCTGGCCCAGGCTGCCGGCGCCCGCATCATCGGGCTGCAGGCGCACGTCGGCAGCGGCATCTTCGACGTCAGCACCTGGGAGCACACCGCGCGCGTGCTGGCCCAGGCCGCGCGCAGCTTCGAGCACGCGCGCGTCATCGACCTCGGCGGCGGCCTGGGCGTGCCCGAGCGCCCCGAGCAGCCGCCGCTCGACCTGGCCACGCTCGACAGGCTGCTGCTCGCGGTGCGGGCCGAGCATCCGCAGCTGGAGCTGTGGCTCGAGCCCGGGCGCTACTTCGTGGCCGCCGCCGGCGTGCTGCTGGCGCGCGTCACGCAGCTGAAATCCAAGGGTGGCGTGCGCTTCGTCGGCGTGGCTACCGGCATGAACTCCCTCATCCGCCCGGCGCTCTATGGCTCGTACCACGAGATCGCCAACCTCACGCGCGTGGAGGAGGCGGCCACCGAGGTGGTGAGCATCGTCGGTCCCATCTGCGAGAGCGCCGACGTGCTCGGGCACGATCGCCTCTTGCCGCTCACCCGCGAGGGTGACGTGCTGCTGATCGCCAACGCCGGTGCCTACGGGCATGCCATGAGCTCGCACTACAACCTGCGCGCGCCCGCCCCGGAGCTCTTCATCTGAAGCGGCTGCTGCTGTTTGGCGCGCTGGTGGCGCTGCTGGCGCTGGCAGGGTACGCGCTCTACCTCGACCGGCTGGTCACGCACAAGTTCGAGGGGCGGCGCTGGACGCTGCCGGCGCAGGTGTATGCCGCGCCGCTCGAGCTGTACGCCGGGCTGCCGCTAAATGCCGCGCAGTTCGAGCAGGAGCTGAAGCGCCTGCACTACCGGCGTGCCGAGAGCGTGGAACGTGCGGGCACCTACCGGGTGCGCGGCGAGCAGTTCGAGCTGGCGCTGCGGCCGGCGCGCTTCGCCGACGAAAGCCGCCCGGCCGGGCAGCTCACGGTCAGCGTCGGCGCCGGCGGCCTCAGCGCACTCAAGGACGGCAGCGGGCGCGACGTTCCGGTGCTGCGCCTCGAGCCGCTCCTGATCGGCAGCATCTTCCCGAGCCATGGCGAGGATCGCATCGTGGTCAGCCCGGCGGAGGTGCCGGCGCTCTTGCCGGCGGCGCTGAAGGCGGTCGAGGACCGCAAGTTCGACAGCCACCACGGCATCGACCCGCTCGGCATGCTGCGCGCCGCCTGGGTCAACATGCGCGCCGGGCAGATCGAGCAGGGCGGCAGCACCCTCACGCAGCAGCTGGTGCGCAGCTACTTCCTCAGCTCGCGCCAGACCTTCTCGCGCAAGGTGCGCGAGGCGGTCATGGCGATGGCGCTCGATGCGCATTTCACCAAGGACGATCTGATGAATGCGTACATCAACGAGATCTTCCTCGGCCAGGACGGCGAGCGCGCCATCCACGGCTTCGGGCTCGCCAGCCAGTTCTACTTCGGCAAGCCCTTGAGCGAGCTCGACGTCTCCGAGGTGGCGCTGCTGGTGGCGATCGTGCGCGGCCCCTCCTACTACGATCCGCGCCGCCACCCCGAGCGCGCGCGGGCCCGGCGCGACCTGGTGCTCAAGGTGCTCGCCGAGCAGGGTGTGCTCAAGAGCGAGGAGGCCGCCGCGGCGGCGCGGCGGCCGCTCGGGGTGAGCGCGCGCCCCGCGGGCGCCTACTACCCGGCCTACCTCGACTTCGTGCGCCGCACGCTGCGGCGCGACTACCGCGAGGAGGATCTCACCGAGGCCGGGCTCGCCATCTACACGAGCCTGGATCCGCTCGCCCAGGAGCAAGCCGAGCGCGCGCTGGAGAAGGAACTCGCGCGGCTGGATCAGCTGCGCAAGGCCCCGGCGCGCGCGCCCCTCGAGGGTGCGGTGGTGCTCACCAGCCCCCAGAGCGGGGACGTGATCGCGATCGTCGGCGGGCGCGACGTCGGCTACGACGGCTTCGACCGCGCGCTCGATGCGCATCGCTCCATGGGCTCGCTCGTCAAGCCCTTCATCTACCTCACCGCGCTCGAAAGCGGCCGCTACAACGCCGCCACGGTCGTGCCGGATGCGCCCGTCGACCTGAAGCTCGCCGACGGGCGCCACTGGAAGCCGGAGAACTTCACCCACCAGGTCTACGGTCCGGTGCCGCTGGTGCGCGCGCTCGCCGAGTCCCTCAACCTCGCGACCGTCGGGATCGGGCTCGATCTGGGGCTGCCGAAGGTGGCCGCGACGCTGCAGCGCTTCGGCCTCGCGCCAGCGCCCGCCCAGGTGCCGGCGATGCTGCTCGGGGCGGTGGAGGTGACGCCGCTCGAGGCGGCGCAGCTCTTCAACGGGCTCGCCAACGGCGGCTTCCGCACGCCACTGCGCGCCGTGCGCGCCGTGGTGGCCAACGATGGCAAGCCGCTGAAGGCGTTCGCGCTCGAGGTGAACCAGGTGGCGACCCCGGAGAACGTCTACCAGCTCGATCGCATGCTGATCGCGGTGATGGAGCACGGCACCGGACGCTCCGCGCGCGCACTGCTGCCTCCTGAGCTGGTGGTGGCCGGCAAGTCCGGGACCTCCTCGGACTATCGCGACAGCTGGTTCGCCGGCTTCTCCGGCAGCCACCTCGCGGTGGTCTGGGTCGGTTACGACGACAACGCGCCCACCGGATTCACCGGCTCGGCCGGGGCGCTGCCGGTCTGGGCGCACGTCATGGCGAACCTCGGCACGCGCTCCTTCGAGGCCGCGATGCCCGAGTCCCTCGCCGAGGTGCACCTGGAGTTCTCGAGCGGGCTGCGCGCCGCGACCGGCTGCACCGAGGAGCTGGTCGCGGTGGCCGTTCCGGCCGGCACCGCGGTGCCGGTCAAACCCGGTTGCGCCATCGCGGCCGCGCCCGGGGTTCCCGCAGAGCCTGCGCGGGCCTCGCTGAAGGAGCGCGCCGAGCAGTGGCTGCAGCGGGTGCTTCACTAGGCGTGGCGCGGCGGCGGCAGCGTGGCCCCGCTATCATGAGTCATGCATCTGCCCAGCCTTGTCGCGGGGCTCCTCGCGGCCCTGGCGGTGACCTCCTGCACCCTGACCCGTCCGGCGCCGTTTCCGGCCGGCCCGGCGCCGGCGCCGCAGCCGGGCACCGCCCAGCCGGCTCCCGCGGCCCCCGCTCATGCGGCCCCGGAGGTCCCGGCGGCTCCGGAGCATCCGGCTGCGCCGCCGAAGCAATTTCACTTAAGTGCGGCCTCCAGCGCGCTGGTGAGCCAGGCCCACACCCAGGCCTCCGGGGGAGACTATGGCCAGGCGGCCGCAACGCTGGAGCGGGCGCTGCGCATCGAACCGGATAACCCGCTCCTGTGGGTCGAGCTGGGGCGCGTGCGGCTCGGGGAGAACAATCCCGCCCAGGCCGATGCCATGGGCCACAAGGCGCTCTCGCTGGCCACCGGGGACGGCTCCGCGCAGGCCTCGGCCTGGCGCCTCATCGCCGATGCCGCCCGGGCGCGCGGCCGTACCGCCGATGCCGCCGAGGCGGAGCGGCGGGCCCAGGGGGTCGCCGCCCGCTGATCGTTCGGGCCGGATTTTCCGCCCGTGCGCCCGGTGCTTGCGCGCCGTACGTCCCACACCCTAGACTGTCCCCCACTCATCGAGACCGGCTGAGGGATAGGCCCTTAGACGCCGGGGCAACCGCCAGGCTTAACCACCCTGGAAAGGTGCCAACTCCTGGGATGTCCGGCGGCGGACATCCACAGATGAGCGGTCGGCGTGGCCCGCATTCGGCGCACCTCAGTGCCCGGGCGCGGGATGGACGCGACAAGCCTGCCCGGGTCCTCCGTCGCAGGCACGCTCCGCAGGAAGCCGATGGGACGCGGCCGAAGACTGACGGAGTATCGCGATGACAGCCTGTTTGACTTTGTACCCGCTGCGCCCGTGTGCCGGCCTGCGGTGTCTGCCATGAGCCCCCCGGGCGGCCTGCCGACCCCGAAGTCGGCCGCCAACAGCGAGCTCACCGATGTGACGCGCGCGGTGCGCGCCGGGATCGAGTGCGACGATGCGAGCGGCTGCGTCGTGCCCCCGCTGCACCTGACTTCCACGTTTGCCTTCCGCGCCTTCGGCGAGAAGCGCACCTACGACTACACGCGCTCGGGCAACCCGACGCGCGACCTGCTCGGGCAGGCGCTCGCCGAGCTCGAGCAGGGCGCGGGCGCGGTCATCACCGCCAGCGGCATGGCCGCCATTACGGTCGCGGGCTACCTGGTGCCGTGCGGCGCGCGCATCGTCGCGCCGCACGACTGCTACGGCGGCACCTATCGCCTGTTCGAGGCCTGGCGGCGCCGCGGCGAGCGGCAGGTGGAGTTCGTCGACTTCGCCGATATGACGGCACTGCGTCAGGCGCTCGCGCAGCCGACCGCGATGCTGTGGATCGAGACCCCGAGCAACCCGCTGCTGCGCATCACCGACATCGAGGCCTGCGCGGCGCTGGCGCGCGCGGCCGGCGCGCTCACCGTGGTCGACAACACCTTCCTGTCGCCGGCGTGGCAGCAGCCGCTCAGGCTCGGCGCGGATCTGGTGGTGCACTCGACCACCAAGTACATCAACGGCCACAGCGACGTGGTCGGCGGTGCGGTGATCGCGCGCGATGCGGCGCTCGCGAACGAGCTGACCTGGTGGGCCAACTGCCTCGGCCTGACCGGCGCACCGTTCGACAGCTTCCTGACGCTGCGCGGCCTGCGCACGCTGCACGCGCGGCTCGAGCACCATGGACGCAACGCCCAGGCGCTGGCCGAGTGGCTGCTGCAGCAGCCGGGCGTGCGCCACGTCTGGTACCCGGGGCTCGCGCAGCACCCGGATCACGAACTGGCTCGGCGCCAGCAGAAGGGTTTCGGGGCGGTCGTGACGCTCGAGCTCGAGGGCGGGCACGAGGCCGTGCGCGAGTTCGTCGCCGGGCTCGAGTGCTTCTCGCTCGCCGAGTCACTCGGCGGGGTCGAGAGCCTCATCGCGCATCCGGCGAGCATGACGCACGCCGCCATGGACCCGGCGGCGCGCGCCCGCGCCGGACTCACCGACGGGCTGCTGCGCCTCTCCGTCGGGATCGAGGGGCTCGAGGATCTGCGCGCGGACCTGGCGCGGGGCCTGGAGCGCGTGCAGCGGCTGCGCCCGCTGCGCGGCCTCAGCCGCGTCGCGGCAGGCGCTTAAGCACGGCAGCCGCCGCCTCGGCGGTGCCCAAGGGGGCGCCGCCGGCGCCGGTGAGGTCGGCGGTGCGCGCGCCGGCCTCGAGGGCCTCGCGCACCGCTTCCTCCACCGCGGCCGCCTCGGCTTCGAGCGCGAGCGAGTGGCGCAGCAGCAGCGCGACGCTCAGGAGCGTGCCGTAAGGGTTGGCGATGCCGCGCCCGGCGATGTCGGGGGCGGAGCCGTGGATCGGCTCGTAGAGGCCGCGCCGGCCCTCACCGAGCGAGGCCGAAGGCAGAAGTCCCAGCGAGCCGGTGAGCATCGCGGCCTCATCCGTGAGGATGTCGCCGAACATGTTCTCCGTGACCAGCACGTCGAAGTCGCGCGGCCGGAGCAGCAGGTGCATCGCGGCGGCATCCACCAGCATGTGCTCGAGCGCGACGTCGGGGAATTCCTCGGCCATGACGCGCGTGGCGGTCGCGCGCCACAGGCGCGAGGTCTCGAGCACGTTGGCCTTGTCGATGGAGGTGAGGTGGCGGCGGCGCGTGCGCGCCAGGCGGGCGGCGACCCGCACGATGCGCTCGATCTCGGCGCTCGTATAGACGCACAGGTCGGAGGCGCGCCGCGGCTCGCGGCGCTTCTCGCCGAAGTAGATGCCGCCGGTGAGCTCGCGCACGAACACGAGGTCGACCCCTGCCACCACCGCCGGCTTCAGCGTCGAGCTGTCCGCCAGTGCCGGCTGCACCTGCACCGGACGCAGGTTGGCGTACACCTCAAGCGCTGCGCGCAGCGCGAGCAGTCCCTGCTCGGGACGCACGCGCGCCTCCGGCGCCGACCACTTCGGCCCGCCGATGGCCCCGAGCAGCACCGCATCCGCGGCCAGGCAGGCGGCGAGGGTGGCCGCCGGCAGCGGCTCCCCGCAGGCATCGATGGCGGCGCCCCCGAAGGGCAGCTCCTCGAGCGTGAAGCTGTGGCCGAAGCCCTCGGCAATGGCGCGCAGGCAGGCAAGCCCCTGGGCGATGACCTCGGGCCCGATGCCGTCACCGGGCAGTACCGCGATGTGCGCCCTCATGCGTGCCGTTCGAAGGCGTCGATCTGGGCGCGGCGCGCGAGCAGGTAGCCGAGCTCATCCACGCCCTCGATCAGGCACTGCTGCGCAAAGGGCTCGAGCGGAAACTCCGCGGCCCTGCCATCGGGCAGCGTGAGGAGCCGCGCCGGCACGTCCAGCGTGAGCAGTGCCTGCGGATGCGCGTACAGCCACTCGCACAGCGGCTCGCTCACGATCACCGGCAGCAGGCCGTTCTTCAGCGCATTGCTGCGGAAGATGTCGGCGATCTCCGGCGCGATGACGGCGCGGAAGCCGTAGTCGAGCAGCGCCCAGGGGGCATGCTCGCGCGAGGAGCCGCAGCCGAAGTTGCGGCCGGCGACGAGGATCTGGCAGCCGGCCGCCTCCGGGCGGTTGAGTGCGAACTGGGCGCGCGGCTTGCCATCCGGGCCGTAGCGCCAGTCGGCGAACAGGTGTGCGCCGAGGCCCGCGCGGGTGGTGGTGGTGAGGTAGCGCGCGGGGATGATCTGGTCGGTGTCGATGTTGGCATCGGCGAGCACCACGGTGCGCGAGCTGAATGTGCGGAGCGGTTGCACGCGTGGCGCTTCCTAGATGAGCTCGCGCGGGTCAGTGACGCGTCCGGTGAGCGCGCTGGCGGCGGCGGTGAGCGGACTTGCGAGCAGCGTGCGCGCGCCCGCCCCCTGGCGGCCCTCGAAGTTGCGGTTGCTGGTGCTGACCGAATACTCGCCGCGGCCTACCAGATCGCCGTTCATCCCGAGGCACATGGAGCAGCCGGACTCGCGCCACTCGGCGCCGGCGGCGAGGAACACCTGGTCGAGGCCCTCGCGCTCGGCCTCGCGCTTGACCTGCTGGGAGCCCGGCACCACCAGCATCCTCAGCCCGCGGGCGATGTGCCGCCCGCGCAGCAGCGCGGCCGCCTGGCGCAGGTCCGAGAGCCGGGCGTTGGTGCAGCTGCCGATGAAGACGACGTTCACCTTCTGGTCCTTGATGGGTGCACCGGCCTCGAGCCCCATGTAGCGCAGCGCGCGCGCGAAGTCCGGATCATGCGGGCGTGCCGGGATCGCCGCCCCGATCGGCATCACCATGCCCGGATTGGTGCCGTAGGTGATCATCGGTTCCACCGCATCCGCGTCGATGTCGAGCTCGCGGTCGAAGCGCGCCCCCGCATCGCTCGGCAGGCTCCGCCAGTGCTCGAGCGCGCGCTCCCAGGCATCACCCTGCGGGGCGCGCGGCCGGCCGGCCAGATACTGATAGGTGATCTCATCCGGGCCGATCATGCCGGCCTTGGCACCGGCCTCGATCGACATGTTGCACACGGTCATGCGCTCTTCCATGCCGAGCGCGCGCACCGTGGGACCGCGGTATTCGATGACGTGCCCGGTGCCGCCGTCGACTCCGATCTCACCGATGATGGCGAGGATCAGGTCCTTGGCGGTGACCCCGGCGCGCAGCGCGCCGGCCACGTTGAGCGCGAGCGTGCGCGGCTTGCGCTGCAGCAGGCACTGCGTGGCGAGCACGTGCCCGACCTCGGTGGTGCCGATGCCGAAGGCGAGCGCGCCGAGCGCGCCGTGGGTGCTGGTGTGGCTGTCGCCGCACACGATGGTGCGCCCCGGCTGGCTCAGGCCCAGCTCCGGGCCGATGACGTGCACGATGCCGCGCTGCGGGTGCTGCAGGGCGAGCAGCTCGACGCCGAATTCGGCGCAGTTCTTCTCCAGGGTCGCGACCTGGCGCGCCGCCGCGTCGAGCGCAATCGGGGCCCCGCCGAAGATCTGGGCGCTCTGCGTCGGGGTGGAGTGATCCATGGTGGCGAGCGTGCGCTTGGGGCAGCGCACCGGCAGGCCCCGCTCGCGCAGCACCACGAAGGCCTGGGGCGAGGTGACCTCATGGATCAGGTGCAGGTCGACGTACAGCACCGCCGGGGCCTGGGCGCTCTCGGGCACCACCTCGTGCTGCTGCCACACCTTCTCGAACAGCGTGCGCGGCGCGGCGCCCCTGGGTGCTGTCGCGGACATGCCCCTTCAGCCGGAAGCCGCGGCGCGCGGCGCACTCATGTCGACGTAGTCAAGCCAGCCCCACTTGTCGGCGGTCTTGCCGCTGAAGAGCCCGAAGAAGGCCTTCTGCAGCGACTCGGTGATGGGGCCGCGCCGGCCGGCGCCGACCGGCAGGCGGTCCACCGAGCGGATCGGCGTCACTTCGACCGCGGTGCCGGTGAAGAAGGCCTCATCGGCCAGGTACAGCAGCTCGCGCGGCAGGGCGCACTCGCGCACCTCGAGGCCGCGCTCGCGGGCCAGGCGGATGACGGTGTCGCGCGTGAGGCCGCCGAGCACCGAGTGGGCGAGCGCCGGGGTAAGCAGCACCCCGTCCTTCACCAGGAACAGGTTCTCGCCCGAGCCCTCGCTCAGGGTGCCGTCGGCTGCCAGGCCGATGCCCTCGGCGAAACCGAGGCGGCGCGCCTCCGCGCCGATCAGCTGGCTGGAGAGGTAGTTGCCGCCGGCCTTGGCGAGCGCCGGCAGGGTGTTGGGGGCCACGCGTTGCCAGGAGGAGATGCACGCATCCACCCCCAGCTCCTCGGCCTCCGCCCCGAGGTACTTGCCCCATTCCCAGGCGGCGATCGCGACCTCGGTGGGCGGCTCGTACTTGGGCGTGACCCCGATCTCGCCGTAGCCGCGGAACACGACCGGGCGGATGTAGGCGCCGCGGCTCAGGCCGTTGGCGGCGATCACCTGGCGGCAGGCCTCGTTCAGCTGCTCGGGGCTGTAGGCGAGGGGGATGCGGTAGATCTTGGCCGAGTCGAACAGCCGCCGCGTGTGATCGCGCAGGCGGAAGATCGCCACGCCCTTGGGCGTCTCGTAGGCGCGCACGCCCTCGAACACCGAGGAACCGTAGTGCAGCGCGTGGGCGAGCACGTGCACCGTAGCCTTCTCCCAGGGCACGAGCTTGCCGTTGAACCAGATGAACTGCGTGGCGGGAATCGGCATGGGGTCTCCTTCAGACGCTGGTCGCCGCGGCCAGTCGCTCCTCGCGGCTGCGCACGCCGCTCGCGGCCAGTTCGATGCGGTTGATCACCTCGAGGAAGGCGCGCGCGGCCGACTCGACGATATTGGTGCTGACACTAGCACCGCGGTAGCTGCGCTGATTGTACTCCACGTACACGCGCGCCTCGCCCTGCGCGTCCTCGCCCTCGCTCACCGCCTGCACCTCGAACTTGCGCAGCACCACGCTGAAGCCTGCGACCGCCTCGATCGCCTTGAAGGCCGCATCCACCGGCCCGTCCCCGCTCGCGCTGCGCTCGATGAGGCGCCCGTCGGCGTGCGCCAGGCGCACCGCCGCGCGCGCCGGGCCGCCGCTGGTGGCCTCGGTGGTCAGCTCGATGAGAGTCCACGGGCCGTGCGCGGCGCCTTCCGCGCGCAGCACCAGCGCCTCGATGTCACCGTCGAACAGCTCCTTCTTGCGGTCGGCGAGCGCCTTGAAGTCCTCGAAGATGCG
>Ga0335079_10003506_pt1 | contig 18127 bp, 18 predicted proteins | sample Lox_Sample_33_FD_206719 | JGI IMG/M metagenome (GOLD analysis project Ga0335079, IMG submission 206719) | Soil microbial communities from Loxahatchee National Wildlife Refuge, Florida, United States - Lox_Sample_3.3 | ecosystem: Environmental > Terrestrial > Soil > Wetlands | place: USA... | reverse complement strand
GCAGCTCATGAGATTCCCCGCCGCACTTGCGCTTCTATTTGTTCTTGCGGATCGCCCTGCGCGTCCGGAGCAAGCCATTCCATACTTCACCAATGTTCGCGATGTCTACATCGCGCAACCGGACCGCCAGAATTACTTTATCGTCGACTGGGAACTCCGGGCCCGTTCGCGCCCCGATCTCGCAGACCTGCGTCTGTACGATGGCGATACTCCGGTGCCGTATTTTCTGTCGGAACAGCGCTCCGGAGTGACCTCTGAGGAAATTGAAGCAAAGATCCTGAACCTGGGGAGCGTTTCCGGCCACACCGAATTCGATCTCGATGCCGAAGGACTCGCCGAGTACGACCGGATTCGTCTCCGTATCGAGGCACACGACTTTGTGACGACCGCTTCAGTCTCGGGCAGCAGCGCCCCGGGAAAGGCAACTGAGGTCGAACTGACTCCATCCACGCTATATGACTTCTCGAAAGAACAACTGGGCTCAAATTTCCAGATCAAGTTGCCGCCGTCGAGTTTCCGCTATCTGCACGTTCGATTGGGTGCGGGTATTCGTCCCCAACAAGTGAAGGGAGCCACGATTTACAACTTGCGCGAGCAAAAGGCGCGCTGGACAGTCACCGGTTCGTGTACCTCGCCCACCCAAAAGCAGCATCTGACGGTCATAGTCTGCACGATCTTAAATGGCCCTCCGGTGCAGCGAATCCTGCTGCAAGTTCCACCAGATCAGGTGAACTTCCGCCGCACGGTGAGTGTCGAAGACGGCAAAGCTCACCCAATTTTCGGCGGCGAGGTCAGCCGCGTGCGCATGAACCGGGCCGGCGTGCTCGTCACTGACGAAGACTTATCCCTCAAAATCATGGTCGGGTCCGATCGTTATTCGTTGACCATCGACAACGGCGATAATCCACCGCTTGCCAATATCGCCGCCGAGCCGCAAGCCTTCGAGCAGCGCGTCTATTTCGACCCGCAAGGGAAGACAGCGCTACAGCTTTACTATGGCGATGAAAAGCTGTCTGCGCCCGAATACGACTACGCCCGATTCTTCCATCTCGACGCCTCTCCCGCTCAAGCCCACTTGGGCCTCAGTTCCCGCAACGCGGAGTACTCCGGACGTCCCGACGATCGCCCTTGGTCGGATCGCCACGCGGTGATTTTGTGGGCTGCAATGCTGCTGACGGTTGTTGTCCTCGCCGCACTGGCTTTGCAAGGTCTTCGCAGCCAGAAAGCGCGGCGGGATTCCCACTTCTAAGAGCGCGCCCAGCCGTAACTCGCGGCAATGCCCCACACGTCGTTCGCATTCCTGCGAAGGTGCGAAGCATCGCACCCTGCAATGCAGGTGTAGATTGCCCCCTCGCCCTATTCAAACCGCAATGCAGAAATCGGATCGACCCGGGTCGCTTTTCTGGCCGGCACCCAAACTGCGACGAGTGCCACTGCGCACAAGAAAATCGGAGTCACAATGAATGCCAACGGATCCCACTTCCTTACGCCAAATAGGAATCCCGTCAGAAACTTAGTCAGCCAGAATGCCCCGCCAATTCCCATGACAAGCCCAATCCCAGCCAGGAGCATTCCTTGGCGAATCACCATATTGCGAATATTCGAAGCTTGCGCTCCCAGCGCCATGCGTACCCCGAGTTCCTGTGTGCGCTGTTGTACGGAGTAAGCCATCAATCCGTAGATGCCGATCGCCGCCATCAACAAAGCCGAGGCACCGAACGAGGTGAGCAGCAGCATGTTGAAGCGTTGGCGCGATGTCGTAACGATGACGATCTCGTCCATGCTGCGAATGTGCGCCACGGGCAGCCCTCCCGTGGCTTCACGAATCGCCTTGGTCACGGCAGTCGTGAGCGTGTGCGGCTCCGTTCGAGTGCGCACGATCCACGACAGCGGTGCGATGCGAGAATTAAGTTCCGTCTCTCCGTCGGGCATCTGTGAAACCGGGATGTACATGGTTGGGCCGGGATCCTGATCGAGTCCACCATCCCGCATATCACCCACAACGCCGATGATCTGCCTCGGTGGTTCGGCAAAGACCGGACCCATGCCCGCTCCGATCTCCAGGTGGTCGTTCAGGGGATCGCCGTTGGGCCAGTACTCTCGCGCCATCGTCCGATTAATGATGACAACGCCCGGAGCGGCTCCATTGTCGTTTTCGGTGAAGTTCCGGCCGCGCAGCACGGGCACCTTGAATACATCAAAATAGCTCCACGAGACTGGGATGTACTCAGCTCCGCCTGTGGTCGGATTGTTGCCGTTTGCGCGCCCGACAATGTTGAAAGGCAGCCCAAACCCGCCTTGCAGCGGCAGACAGCATGCGGCGGCAGTGGCGGTTACGCCGGAAACCGCATTGATCCGCTCTGTGCCGTCGCGAATGACCTGTGCGACGGCGCTGGTCTTCAGAAACCGGTCGCCGCTGATCGACATCGCCATTGTGAGCACGTTGTGCGTGTCGAAGCCGGGATCTACCGACTGCAGCTTCATGAACGTGCGAATAAGGAGCGCCGCACCGATCACCAGTACTAGAGCCAGAGCCATCTCAGTCACAACCAGGAGAGAACGAGTCTTTCCGCTGTGCAAGCCCACTCCTCCGCGATTGCTGCTCTCGTTCAAAACGGCTGCAAGATTCTTGCGGGAAGAACTGATGGCTGGAACCAGGCCAAACAAAATTCCGGTCAGCAGAGAAACCGCGAGGGTAAATAAAAGCACATTCAAATCGACCGTCACCGCCGATCCATCTTCGCCAATACGAGGAATGCTGCCTGGATTGATCGCCAGCAAGAACCGAACACCCGCAAATCCAAGGAGAAGTCCGAGCGTTCCGCCGGTGAGCGAAATGACCAGACTCTCGGTCAGCAACTGGCGAATGATGTGCCAGCGCCCAGCACCGAGCGCCGAGCGCGTGGCCAGTTCCCGCTTACGCGCTGTGGCGCGAATCAGCAACAGATTTGCAACGTTCGCGCACGCAATTAGCAGCACTAGTCCGACGGCGCCAAGCAGCACGTAAAGTGACGATTGTGTATCACGGACCATCAATTCCTGCAGCCGGACGACGGCAAAGCCATTGTTCGGCCCTAGCCTGCCGGGATACGTCGTCCGGTATTGCTCGGCGGCCAGTCTCAACTGCGCGTTGGCCATGGGCACAGTGACGCCCGTCTTCAACCGTGCGATCACGAAGAAGTAGTTCGCCGGGTTGGTCGAACTGAGTTCAAACTGAAACGGCAGCCAGAGATCCGCAGGACTTTCGGTAACAAATTCACGCCCGATCACGCCCACAACCTGATAGGGCTGCCCGTTGAGCTGAATATTGTGGCCGACGATGTTCCGATTTCCGCCAAACCGGCGCTTCCACAGTCCGTAACTCAGCACCGCCACATTTCCACCGTGAGGACTATCCTCCGCGGCGGTGAAAGTCCGCCCCACAATCACGGGCGCACCCAGCGTTGCAAAATAGTCGGCACTGACATGTACGGCTTGGACTTGTTCCGGCTGATCGTTGCCGGTCAGGTTCAATCCAGCGCCTCCCGTGTCGTAAGCCGCAACGTGCTGAAAGATGCTTTTCTGCTGCTGCCAGATGTTGAACTTGGGCACGCTTGCGAAGGGGTCGGAATCATCACCGGTGTTCATCACCTGAACGAGCGACTGCGGATCGGGATAAGTGAGCGGCTTGAGCAGCACCGTGTTGATGACGGAGAAGACGGCGGTATTTGCCCCGATCCCCACCGCAATTACCAAAATCGCGACAACCGTGAATCCCGGAGCCTTCATCAGCGATCGCACAGCAAAGCGAACGTCGCGCCACACGTTTTCAGGTGACATAAAGGAAGCGCCGGACACGATCTGGTTCTCGCCGACCGTTTGCGGATTCACGCGGCCTCCTTGGGAAGCGGAGAAATCCCCTCGTTTGGAATGGACGTAACCGCGGCCCCAACGTTAGTGCGACACGCCCTGGCTATAAGGAGACTGATCTTAACATCGCAATCCTTCGAAACCCCTCCTTTCCCACCGCTCCGGCCATGATGGAGTCCGTCCTGAACAATGTCTCTCAGCACAAGCCATTGCAACAGAGGCGTGTGGATCGCCAGAAATGAGCGCAAATGGGAAAGTTACTTCGGTAATCGCTGAACCATCGCTTACCTTGCTCTTTCGCATCGTAGGGGTGTGAATTGCATAAACAGAGCTGAGATGAGGAGGCAGAATGTTGAGTCACGATCAGATTCAGCAATACATTGACCAACTCGACGCGCACGTTCCTAAAGAGGATGCAGACATGCTCATTTGGTGCCAAGGAGATACTTCCGGCTGCGAAATCATCGCCAACCGCATTGGCTATTTGCGCTTTGGTACTGAGATGTTGAAGGCAGCTCTTGTGGAACTGGAACCGGGGACCATCGGCACAAATGTTTCCCTGAACTACATGGAGCTGCCGAAATGGAGCCTCCACGTCAGCCGAATAGCTAGGCGCGAGGACCTTAGAGCTTTCTCGCCGCAATTTCCTGTAATCACATGGAAAACCCATGTCATGGCGTCCTTCGAGATCTTTCTGGGGATATTTGCGTGTGTCTGTCTTCTAATTGGATTTGGTCAAGTACTTGTCTGGTTGTGTCGCCTGCTTTTTTGAATTCTCAAGCAACCACTACTCTGGAATTCAGTGAGGAGCCCGCGACAGAATGTCTCATGTCTCGCTGCGTGAGACAGAGTGACTCAGATTTCGAATGTAAATTCTCTTTACTTGCAGTAATGACAATCGGTTACGAGTGGCGTGTTTGGCCCTGCCTTTGCACTAGCACCACCAAGGGGGAACGTAAGACATGCGTAACCAGAAAGGTTTTTCACTCATCGAGCTGCTGATCGTGGTGGCCATCATCCTGATCATCGCAGCCATCGCAATTCCGAACTTGCTGCGTGCCCGTATGGCGGCCAACGAGTCGTCTGCTGTCTCCAGCATCCGCACCATCAACACGGCGGAAGTCACCTACAACTCGACCTATCCGACTACCGGCTTTGCCGCAAACTTGGTTTCGTTGGGCGGCCCCATCGGCGCGGCCTGCGTTCCCGCCGTGGCCAACGCTTGCCTGATTGACGCGGTTCTGGCGAACAACGGCAACCCGGCTGGCAGCGGAAAGAGCGGCTACCTGTTCACGACTGGCGCCGGCACCGTGGCTGGAGGCGTGAACGTCGGCTACACCGTGGTGGCGGTTCCGATCACGATCAACCAGACCGGCATCCGTGCCTTCTGTGCTGAGGAAGATGCAGTGGTTCGCGTCGACCCGGCTGGCGTTTGCTCCAACACCGAAGCGGGCGTCCTGACCTTCAACCCCCTCAACCAGTAACCGCTTCGTTTGAGTCGCCAAGGCACGTTGAGAGCAGCAAACTCCTGGTTTGCTGCTCTGTGCTTTTGGACAAGGAGAGGGTTTCCGCGCGATCCAGTTCTGCTTGGCTACGGTTCAGCGGTTACATCCCGGAAATCACAGTATTGTCAGCTTGCCGAGTGCAGAGCCTTGCAGGGAAACCGTCTTGCCTGCAATGACGCGAGAAGTTTTAATCTGGATGCCATAGATGTACTCTCCCGACAACCAGGTACATGCCGGGTTGCCCACGTAGGGGACAATGCGAATGTCATATATTCCATCTCCTTGATTCGCAAACTCCGTGACCGAAGCGTTGCAACCAAAGGGACGGACATTGAATCCGTCACGCAAAGTCCAGCCTGCCGGTAGAGTTATGGCGGTGGTTTGGTTGCCGGCATTCGCTCCCAAGTCCGCGACCGGCACCCCGTCCAACGTGACCACCACGCTGATGACGGCCGAGGCCTCGATATTGGCGCCAGAATCGCCGGCGTCGGCATTGCTCCGATTGATCTGCATCTGCACGAACAACTCACGGACAGCCGAATGCTTTCTTCCCTTTTTCGGTTTGGGCATTGGGTAGCTTCCTCCTATGTGAAGTAAGTGGGGAAGACAACAGGAAATTAGAGGGGTATTGTACACGCGCCAATGTGTCGAAATACGAAACATCAGGAACCGGCGCTACGCGGGCGGTGTCTCTAGTTGCAGACTGAAAAGGGTGCATCGTTCTTGGTGATTGCGGATGAAAGTACACCCTGTACCGACGTTGTCAGTACTTTTGTTCGCGTTGGCTTCACAATGTCCTGTCCCAACGAATCCAACCCCTAGGAATGCGTCGGCAGCTGTCCTGCAGGCATTCGAGACGCACGACATCGTGATGTTGGGTGAGATCCATTGGAATAAACAGGAATACGCGTGGTTGCAATCGCTGGTCGCTAGCCCTGACTTCGCCGATCGGGTTGACGACGTGGTGATGGAATTCGGAAACTCGCTGTATCAGAAATCCGTCGACCTATATATTGCCGGCGAAGCAGTCCCGATCGAAGAGGTGCGGCGGGCCTGGCGTAACACACTGGGCCTGGGGGATCCACCACCGATATACGGAGACTTGTATAAAAAGGTCCGCGAAACGAACATGCGCCGCCATGGCACGCATCAGATGCGTCTTCTCTGTGGAGATCCCTACATCGATTGGGACAAAGTGAAAACCAAGGAGGATGTCGGTCCTTTCCTGGGGCATCGTGACCAGTGGTATGCACAGGTCGTAAAGGAGGAAGTACTGGCCAAACATCACCACGCCTTCCTGATCGCAGGCTCCGCCCATTTTCTGCGTGAACAAGGAAACGGCAACATAGAGCCTGAGTTGCGGCGCGCCGGAGCGAAGACCTTTCTAATCCTGGCAGGGACCAATGCAGTAGGAAGCTATGACGACCTTGATAAGAGATTCGATTCCTGGCCTGCGCCTTCGATTGCACTGTTGAACGGGAACTGGGTCGGCGAGCTGCGGGCCATACCCGTCATCTCAGGAGGGACCGAAGGTCTCGACTCTGCTCTGAAACTGAAAGATGCCGCTGACGCGCTGCTGTATCTTGGCCCCCGCGATAGTCTAGTCAGCGTGGAAGCTGTGCGCGAGGAGGTTGATGGTACTCCCTATGGGAAGGAACTCCTGCGACGCATGACGATTTTGGGTTTTCACTTACCTTACATTCCAGATGTTAAGGAGAGTCCACAGTTTGACAGACCGGAAGCTGGCAGCGGCCCGCCTGCGTTTGACCCACCTAAAACAATAGACACGCCGCTACCGCCAAGACCGCCAAGTCTGTAGGCGAAGTTCGTGGGCTGGGGAATTTCAGGGGTGGCCTGCTGGAAGCCGAAATGTGGCCTGAGTGGGAAAAGTTCAACTGCTGGACAGACCACACCTAATCATTTAGTCCCTTGCCATTCAAAATCCGCGGCATACACTTTTCAACCCTTGCATCCCGAGTTTTGGATTGTTTGGGTTGAGAAAAGTGAAAGATGTAGCCTCTTTGGCGTCCGGGCGTCAGTGCACGAAATGCAGTCTTCAAAGCAGGGATTTCGTCCAGTTTGTTTTGAAATTCATCGGGAATTCTGAAGTCGGATGTCTTCTTGAGTTTTACTTTCAAACCGGCCTTCTCCACTTCAATGGCTTCCTGAATGTAGGCTTTCAAGATGGGCTTCATCTTGGCGATCTCTCGAACATTCGTGAAGCGAATCTGGCGTGCCGCCTGATGCTGCCCAGGGGTGACGAGAAGGTGCCGTGTATCCTTTAACAAGGCGCCTTTGAAAAACAGCAGCGCACAGAATTCTTTAAATCCGTGAATTAAAGCGACATTCTTCCCCTGCAGTGTGTAGCAAGGCTGATACCACTTCAATTCCTCGGTTAGCTGACAGTCGAGAACTATGGACCGTAAGGTCTCGAATTCTTCGTGCCACTGTTTGGTCTGGCGCAAAACAGCATCAACCTTGGGATTTCTTCTTTTCATTTTCAAAAATCCAAATTCTCTAAACCGTTAGCGAGCCGCGGAAGCCCCTGGCGGCATAGTAAGTTTCCGCGCCATTGGGATAGAGGAAAACACTATCGAAACGCCGATCACAGAAAAGCGCACCGCCGAGTCTTCTGACGTTCGAAGGGGTTTTCACCCAGCTCGACGTTTTCGTGTCAAAATTTCCGAGCGTCTGTAACTCTCGATATTGTTCTTATGTTAAAAGCTCGACGCCCATGGTAGTTGCCATATCCATCGCGCTGCCTTTTGGCTTATTTTCTTTCCTCGACTCCAGCGCTTCACCGTCGTAGCAAAGACTTCTGCGGCCTTTCGGGCTTTCCGCCGAGCAATCGTAAAAACTGTATTCGTCCGTCTTCTTGTCATAACCAACCACGTCCGGTTCACCGCCGGTTCTTTCCATTTCATTCAGTGACCACAGTTTTTTAGGGTTAGCGTCGAGCTTCGCTTGCACTTTGGCCCATTCAATATCTTTGTGGCGCGTCATGTTCTGCGCAAAACGAGCTTTCAAGGTTCCGAGTATTTCTTCGCCTTGCTTCCCGGAAAGAGCGACATTCGACATAGTTTGGGAGACCTTTCAGGCAATAGCGGAGTACAACAGCTCAACAAAGCCGTTTTTGTACGCGACCACATTCTTCAAATTCCACCTCGCCTCCGTCAACGAACCATTGAACAATCGAAGCCCATCACCCAACAGAACAGGAGCAATGGTTAACCTGATTTCGTCCACCAGGCCGAGTTCGAGAAAACGCCCGGACAACATGGCCCCACCCACGAGCCAGATGCTGCGATATCGGGGGGCGAGTTTGACGTCCACTAATGTCTTGAGGTTGCCGGAGTAGAACTCCACGCTCTTCCTTGTCGACGACAATTTCCTTCCGGTCACCACGACGGTGGGGGTATCGCCATAGGGCCAGCCCAGTTCAAGCGCATGTTCATAGGTACGGGAGCCGAGCACATAACAATCGATCGTCTTCAGGAAGCTGGCAACTTCTTCCGGCGAGATGGACACACCAGGTTCGTAAGAGCTTCCGCTAGCGAGCCAGGAGACACTGTTGTCCTTCTTCGCAATGAAACCATCCAGACTGGAAACCATGTGCAGTGTCACACTTCGGCCTTTAGCATTGTCTTCGCTGCGTGACAAAGTTCCTCCTCCTTGCCGCGGGGCCCCCATCGCCAACGTCTCTGTCCATCCCACTCCTTTGGCCGAAACCGCCGGCGATGAGCAACGGCATCCGCCGATCGAAGATCAGACGTTCGTCAACGACGCCGTTCCCGCGGCCGATCTTTTCGACATCAGCCGTCGGACAACATGGCCTTTCCACATCCACAATCCCGAAAGAACCATCAAAGGGACGAACACATACCGTGTTGCGGGGGCGTAGTTTGGGATCCTGTCGAACGGACTATAAATATAGCCGAGGATCGGAATGCTGAAAATGAGGTGAATCCAGCGAAAGATCGACCGTGCTATGCCTCGGTTCGTGATGCTGCCAGCATTGGCGGATTGGGTCACGACGTCGCTCCTTAAGTTTTGATCTGCGGTCTCCTCTTTCTTGAACTTTCCGGCCTGATCGTCGAGGATCACCCACGAAACCCGATTGACTGACGCCAGCGGCCGTCCCCACATCGCGTCACGACCGTTCGGCCGCCTTCTGCGTCCACTTGGGCATTTCAACACCGAAGAGCTTGGCGTACTCGGCGTGCAATCGCTGAAAGCCGCTGAATTTCATGGCCTCAGGGCCGACGAATCGTCCAATGGGCTGACCGGCGAGAAGGTGATCCATCACATCGAAGCAGATGTGCCACCCGGCGGCACCCATTGCAATGAAGTGGCGATTGATGCTGGTCCACAGCGTCAGGCGCGTGCCACCACCCTGCGGTTCGAGTTCCCACCGCATATCTTTGCCGCCCCACTTGTACTCAAGCACATTAGGAGCATCGGCCCGCGTTACGGTTGTTTCGGTAACATGCGGCCCGGGCGCCCCCACCGTCGTGAGCTTCACCTTGTTTCCAACCGTACCGAGGCTCCCATCGGCGTCAAAAGGCGCCCACTCGCGCAGATGCGCCGGATCGGTCAGAGCCTGCCAGACTTTTTCCGGTGCGTGCCGCAGTTCCCTGACGAGAATGAGAGTCCAGTTCTGTCCTTCTTGCTTTCGCATTTTCGCTCCGCTGGCCGGACCCGGTGTGTAGTGCTCCAGATTGGTCATCTTCTTCTCCTTGGCTGAATAGCATGCCAGCGGCGAGTTCAATTCGACGATTCTCGCGAATGATCGGCGATATACCTGCGATCATTGCCCCAGTACCCAAGCCGAACTCACATCAAGTTGAGCACAGTCCGAACCACATCAGGCACAATGCCATGGAGTACGGCCGGGATCGCAATTCGTGCAATCGGGTAAACGAACAGCACGACAGCGGCGGCCGTCAGAGCCCACGTGTTAACCGAGAGATGGCGTTCAAGAGCATCTACGTGAGCGGACCAGAATTGCGCGGCGCCGGCCGGATCCGATGTGTACTGCACGTGATCGGTCATAGATCTTCTCCTACCAGCGCTTCAGCTGCGTCACCTGAATGAGATTTCCGCACGTGTCTTTCAGCATAGCAATGGTCGCCCCGGTCACGTCGGTGGGCGGCATCGCGAACTCGGCGCCGCCGGCTTTGATACGCTCGTAATCGCCTTTGATGTCGTCGGTTAAAAAATTGGCTGCCGGCTGGCTCTGTTGAAACATAGCCTGCTGATACGCTTTCGCGGCAGGGTCGTTGTTTAGCGCCAGCTGCAGCTGAGTGCCGTCCGGCTCCTCGGTGGAGGCCACCGTCAGCCAGCGGTATGGGCCCTGACTGAAATCTGCCTTCTTGGCAAAGCCCAATACCTCCGTATAAAAGCGCAGGGCCTTGTCTTGGTCGTCCACGTATACGCTGGTTAATTTGATCTTCATTTCTTCTCTCCTTTGTTGCGTTCGCGGTTTGAGCCGCGCCGCTCTTTCCTTGTCGTCCTTTTCGTTGGTGTGGTTGCATCCATGCGGTCGAGGTAGCACTCGAGAGCATCGACGTGGCCAGACCAGAAGCGGCGATATTCTTCGATCCAGGAGGCGGCGTCTTTTAGAGGGCCGGCGTCGAGGCGGCAGGGTCGCCATTGCGCTTCCCGGCCACGTGAGATCAGGCCAGCGCGCTCCAGCACCTTCAGGTGCTTCGAGACTGCGGGCATCGACATCTCGAAGGGCTTGGCGAGTTCGGTCACCGAGGTCTCACCCAGCGAAAGCCGTGCCAGGATAGCGCGCCGGGTGGGGTCGGCGAGCGCGGCGAAGGTGGAACTGAGCTGATCCTGCATTTGTGATAAACCACTTAGTTAAATAACTGAATGGTTAAATATAGCCCCCGGGTCCTCTGCCTGTCAAGCAACTTTTCTGGATTCTTTTCGAGGCGCAAGATGCGAGATGCTTGTGTAGCGGTGGACGCCTTCGTCGGTACCACCCGACGCCTGTTACATCACAGGAAACCGATTGAGTAAATGCAGCGGAAAACCTCAGAGCTTTGCGGACGGCGGCTGCCAGAGCTCAATCTTATTCCCGTCCAGGTCATAGATCCAGGCAAAGCGACCGTAGGATTCGTCCATTCTGTTGGGATCAATCTTTACTCCCTCTTGTTTCAAGCGGTCGAGCAAAGCATCCAGATCATCCACTACGTAGTTGATCATGAATGGTGCGGGGCTGGGATCGAAATACTTAGTAGAGGCGGGAAAAACAGTCCAAACTGTGACGTGTTCCTTTTGCGGGTCGTCGTGTTCGCGCCAGGGAAGCATCGCGCCCGACCCTTTGTCGGTGAGTCCAAGATGCTCCGAATACCATTCCCGCATTTGATCACGATTTGCGGACTTGAAGAAGATGCCGCCGATTCCAAGGATGCGCCCGCGCTGCTCCATTTTGACAGGCGGCTTCGACTTTTCAGGTTGTGGAGATTGCACTTCCTGTCCTCCTTTTGAGCCGGCCGAGATGAGCAACAGCAAGCCGAGCGCAATTGTGCTCCATTGCGTGTGCGGATTATACGAGCTTCGATTCGAATGGAGAAAGACGGTTCGCCCTCAGAGTAATTTTCCCGAGATTCAGTTGTACAATTTTTATGGCGCTCCCGTAATGAACACTATGTCAAACAATCCACCGAACACATGGCTGCGTCCAAATGGCAACCGATGCATCTGAATACCATCCGACTTGATTCATGGTCGGAAGCATCGGAGGGTGAAGATGTCAGGCGCTACTTCCAGTCGACCGCAAGTCAACGGAATCCTTGAAACCTCGCTCTACGTGGAGCGCCCGACCCAATCGGTCGAATTCTATCGCCGCGTTTTCGGTTTTGAGCCAATCGACACGGATCAGAAAGAAGGCATCACTGATGAGACGCGACTGTGTGCGATGCGTGCCGGTGATCGCAGTGTACTGCTATTGTTCAAGAAAGGCGCTACAGCAGATACAAGCGCCACTGGCGCGATCCACGTCGCCTTCGGCATTTCCCGGTCGGAACTACCAGCGTGGGAGGCATGGCTGTCGCAGCAGGGGATTACCATAGAGCTAAGGAAGACTTGGAAATATGGCGGAGAGGCGCTGTACTTCCGCGACCCGGACGGCCATTTGTTGGAAGTGGTTACACCTGGTGTCTGGAGCATCTTCTGAAGTGCTTCCCAGAGATAACTGGTGAAATCTCGCGGATAACACTCATTATAGTCACGCATGATCGCTAGTTGCTGGGCGCACCATCCTTCCGCGTCTGCGAATAGCGGACGACTCATGCAGGGTGGGCAGCTGTGGGCTCCTTTACGGTCCGCAACTGCCCGTGATATCCTCTAAACGTCACAAAGACAATCGATTAAGAACAGGAGTGCACCAGTTTAGTGTTAGCCAGAGAGCAAAAGAAATCCCTCATTGACCGATACGGCACGCATCCGAGCGATACCGGGAGCCCGGAAGTTCAGATCGCTCTGCTCAGCGAACGCATTGGCCAGTTGACGGAGCACTTCAAGACGCACCAGAAAGACCACGGCTCGCGCCGCGGACTTCTCATGCTGGTCAGCAAGCGCCGCAGCTTGCTTGACTACCTCAAGAAATACGATTCCGAGCGCTATAAGGCTGTGATCGGCAAGCTCGGGATTCGCAAGTAAGGCTTAGCCTGGGGTCCCTTCCAGCAAAGATTCGTCGCTGGAGTCTGAGATACGCAACGTCCACTCTAGAGCCGCCAGGAATGCGATTTTAGGATGGGGCGCCCGGATTTATTCCCAGGCGATTTCTGAGCATCCGTCTCCGTGAGACGGCCAGCATCGAGGAACTCTCCACAGGTGCATCATTCAAGCGCAGCGGATTATTCCAACAGTACCCATCCGGGGGTGCCCCATCCATCGTTCGCGGTTTGTGCGAACGAGGGTGGGAACTTTGACTTTCGTACTCACGAAAAGAGAAGTCACATCCCCCGTCCTGTTGCTACAAGCGCGACAAGGATTGGGCACCTGCCCGCTCATTGCTCAAAGGTCACTGCTCATTGCCCTCCAAAGGAAATCTAATGAAACCAGACCCATCGACAGTTACAGTTACACTCGCCGGCGGCAAAACCCTCTCATTTGAAACCGGAAAAATCGCAAAACAGGCGCACGGATCGACCGTGGTTCGCTTCGCCGACAACGTCGTTCTGGCGACCGCCGTCGCCAACGCCGAACCGCGGGAGGGCGTCGACTTCTTCCCGCTCACCGTCGACTACCGCGAATACACCTATGCCGGCGGACGCTTCCCCGGAGGCTTCATCAAACGCGAAGGCCGCATGAGTGAGAAGGAAGTCCTTACCAGCCGGCAAATCGATCGTCCGATCCGTCCCATGTTCGCCGAAGGCTTCAAGAACGAAACGCAGGTTATTGCGCTCGTGCTCTCGGCCGACAGCGAAAATGATCCGGATGTTTGCGGCATCAATGCCGCATCGGCGGCGCTGCACCTTTCCGATATTCCATTCCTTGGGCCTGTAGGCGCCGTGCGCGTTGGGTTGATCAACGGACAGTTCAAAGTCAATCCCACCTACAGCGAAATGCGCGAGAGCCTGCTAAACATCATGGTGGTCGGCACCTCCGAAGGCATCGTGATGATTGAGTCGGGCGCGAAAGAAGTCAAAGAAGAGACCGTCGTTGACGCCATCGAATTCGGGCACAATGAGATCAAGAAGATCTGTGCGGCAATCAACGAACTTCGCGATAAGGCAGGCAAGCCGAAACGGCAGGTTACGACGATCAAATCAAGGCGAAAGTCGGCGCCGAACTCACCGATGCCCTCGACACGAAGAAGCATCCCAAGCTGGAAAGCTACGGACTGGTCGACTCCATCAGGAAGAAACTCGAGGCTGAGATTCCGGAAGAGGATGAAGAAGCCCAGCGCAAGCTCGGCCACTACTACGAGACCCTGCGCGAGCGGATCTTCCGCGAGCAAGTAACCAAGCAGCGCCGCCGTCCGGATGGACGCGCCTTCGACGAGATCCGTCCCATCTGGATTGAAGCCGGAGTCCTGCCGCGCACCCACGGCAGCGCGATCTTTACGAGAGGCGAAACCCAGGCACTGGTCACAACCACACTGGGCACCAGCGACGATATGCAGCGCCTGGAAGGTTTCGAGGGTGAGGCCAAAAAGCGCTTCATCCTGCACTACAACTTTCCGCCGTTTTCTGTTGGCGAGGTGGCCTTTCTCCGTGGGGCAGGACGACGAGAGATTGGGCATGGGGCGCTTGCCGAGCGGTCTATTTCGTCTGTGCTGCCTGCAGAGGACAAGTGGCCTTATGCGATGCGCGTTGTCTCTGACATTCTTGAGTCGAACGGATCGTCGTCGATGGCAACTGTCTGCGGGGCCTCCCTTTCGCTCATGGATGCGGGCGTTCCTCTGAAGGCTCCGGTGGCCGGCGTCGCGATGGGTCTGGTGAAGGAAGGCGAGGAATACGCCATTCTCACCGACATCGCCGGCGCTGAGGATCACTACGGCGACATGGACTTCAAGGTGGCTGGAACGCAAGAGGGCATCACGGCTCTGCAGATGGACATTAAGGTCTCAGGCATCACCGCGCAGATCATGCGCGAGGCACTTGCCCAGGCACAGCGCGGAAGAATGCATATTCTCGGCAAGATGGAAGAAATCATCTCCGAACACCGCGCGAAGATTTCTGACTACGCGCCGCGCTTCTACACCGTCCAGATTCCAGTCGACAAGATTCGCGATCTGATTGGGCCGGGCGGAAAGATGATCCGTTCGATCGTCGAACAGACCGGAGTGAAAATCGATGTGGAAGACTCCGGGCTGGTGAAAGTTGCGTCGAACGATCAGGCATCGGCTCAGAAGGCACTGCAGATCATCGGCGACATCACGGCGACGGCGGAAGTAGGAAAGACGTATCTCGGGAAAGTTACGCGGTTGGCCGATTTCGGCGCGTTCGTAGAGATTATCCCGGGTACTGAAGGGTTGCTGCACATCAGCGAAGTCGCGGAGCATCGCATTGCCGACGTTCGCGACGAACTGAAGGAGGGCGACCAGGTGCTGGTGAAGGTGCTGGCCGTCGAGGGCAACCGTATACGTCTGTCGCGCAAGGCGATCCTAAAGGAGCAGCGCGCGAAGATGGCGGCGCAGGGCGGCGGAGGTGCTGCGGAAGCCGCGGCCATGGCGCCCGAGAGCCAGCCATCGCAGGGCGGCACGCTGGTGATCGAAGGTGGCGGCGATTTTCCGGATGAGCCGGATGAGCCGAATTTCAATCGCGAAGGAGCACCGCACGGTGGCGACCGAGGACATGGCGGAGACCGCGGGGATCGTGGTGGTCGCGGAGGACGTCCGGGCGGTGGCGGCGGACGCCGCGGCCGCGGTGGTCGCGGACGACATGGTGGAGGTGGCCACGGCGGCCACGGAGGACATGGCGGGGGCCGCCACTAAAGCTTGAAACTTTAGCACGGATTTGCACAGATATTCACGGATCAACAAGTAAAAGGGTGGGGCCGCAACTTTGGTTGCGGCCTTTCTTTGCGCGACGGTTTTGGATTGATCCTAGATCGACAGGAAGTGTGCCTGCTGGGAAAATCTGGTCGCTCCCAGCGAACAGGTGCTGAGTATTAAGACTCTTCCGCACGGGCGCGGGTCCGAGAAGCCTATTTTATCTCTGGGTCCTCTTCTCGGGTGGAAGCGAGGAAGACTTTTCTTCCGCACTGAGCAGGAATTGCCCACCGCCTATGTGGCTCAACGCGCGACTTCGAACTTTCGAGCTACACGGTTTCGGGTAGTGACGAAAAGATCTTTGCTCACAGAAGATTCAGCAATCCCCGATGCGGATTTTATAAGTCTGGTGGTTTCAACGGTATGTCTCAGCCAGCCTGTGCCCAGCGGATTTCGTGGCATCGAGTTTGCAACGCCCCGACGAAGAGCCGCTTTGGCCTCTGGAGGGTTTTTGTGAAAACACGGATTCAGTCGCTTTCGTTTCTTGCCACCTTGGCGATCGCATTGGGCATGATTAGCTGGGGCAGCGCACTACATGCACAAAACGCGCCACCGAACACCCCCGATCGGCAGGCCCAGCAACCTTCTTCATCACCCGACACGACACCTCCGCAATCGATGCCGGAGACGCAGAGCCCGTCGAGCCAGACACCGTCGCAGACTCCGGATACGCAGCAGCCGCCGGATCAGGCTCCTCCGCCCAGCAGCCGCGCGCCGGAATCGGGAGCACAATCGGGCGCCGATAGCGGAACTGCCAGCGGGACGCAGACTTTCTCTGGTACGGTCTCGAAGCAGGGAGACAAGTATGTGCTGAAGGATGACTCGGGTCACATCTATGATATCGACCATCAGGATGAAGTGAAGAAGTTCGAAGGCAAGCGGGTTCGCGTGCAGGGCACACTGGATGCGGCGAACAATAAGATCATGGTGAAGTAAAGCAGGGTCGAACCTGGCAATGCTGTGAAGCGCTGGAGTAAGCTCCAGCGCTTTCATTGCCTAGGACCACGTGGAAAGAAAACTTATTCGTAGCGAAAAGCCACCATCGGATCGATGAGTGCTGCACGGCGAGCGGGAATATAGCACGCAAAGAGCGCTATCAGCATGAGCAGTGCAGCAACGGCAACGAACGTCAGGGGATCGTGTGCCGTCACGCCAAACAGCAGGTTGGTCATCAGCCTGGTTAGCCCAACAGAGGCGCCGATTCCAATGGCCACACCCAGCAAGGTCAATTTTGTGCCCTCGCTCAGGACCATTTGCAGCACGTCTCCGCCCTGTGCTCCGAGTGCCAGGCGGATGCCTATTTCGAGTTTGCGTTGCGAGACTGTATAGGACATCACGCCATAGATGCCGATGATTCCCAGTGCGAGCGCCATAGCTCCCGCGATCCCGAGCATCACCAGCGTAAAAGAGGTACGCGCCAGCGATTTGTCGTACACCTCCTGCATGGTGCGCACGGAAGCGAGTGGCAGATTCGAATTCACCGACCAAACCGCTGTACTGACTTCCTTGAGAAAACTTTCCGTACCGGCGCGGTCGCTTTTTATCACGAATGTTGCTGTCCGGGCTACTGGAGAAAAGCGATTGTGCACCAGCGGAGCCCAGTAGACAATTGCTGGCGGCTTTTCCTGCACGCCTTTCTCGCGAACGTCCTGCACTACACCGATGACTTCATGCCAGGGCATGTCCTTAAACTCGCGGAGGTGTTTGGCGATCGCCGCCGAAGGCGAGCCCCAGATCTCCCGTGCCAGACTCTCGGAGACCATCACTACCGGGCGGATCGAATAGACTTCACTCCACGTGATGTCGCGTCCTGCCACCAATCTTGTTCCCGCAGTCTGTAAGAGGCCGGGGGAAATAGTTTTGTAGAAGCGCAATGGCGCGATCAGGTCGCCGGAATACACTTTATCTTGCGCAAAGATTTCATCCCAATCCGAGTCAAAGCCGTCCATTGGCATGTTGCTCGCGAAACCGACGGACGTTATCCCCTGAATCGCTGCCAGTCTGTCGAGAATTGCATGCTGCGTTCGCATCACCTGCTCCGGCTCAGCGATCAGCGACTCCGGGATGGAAATTCGCATCATCTGCAAGTGCTGTGGATCCGCGAATCCGGGATCGACCTTTCGCAATGCATCGAAGGTGCGAATCATCAGGCCGGTGCTCATCAAGAGCACTAGGGCCATCGCCACTTGACCTACCACTAGCAGGTTCCGTGCGCGATGCCGCTCCCGGCTCACGCTGATGGTTCGGCCTGCGCTCTGAAGTG
>Ga0335079_10003505_pt1 | contig 18128 bp, 13 predicted proteins | sample Lox_Sample_33_FD_206719 | JGI IMG/M metagenome (GOLD analysis project Ga0335079, IMG submission 206719) | Soil microbial communities from Loxahatchee National Wildlife Refuge, Florida, United States - Lox_Sample_3.3 | ecosystem: Environmental > Terrestrial > Soil > Wetlands | place: USA... | reverse complement strand
GCTCGGAATTCATACCAGCGGATGCCGGCCTGCCCGTCCGATGCCCGCACTCCATGATTTACGTACCAGTGCTGCGAAGGCGACGCACTGCCGTTCGCGGGCTCACTCACTACTGGGCCGTCATTCCAATAAACCAGGCGCGGCATTAATACGTTCTCCATCGTGTCGAGCAACTGCTTCGTGCCCAATTGAGGGATGCATGTGCCGCACATCAGCGTGTAGGCGGGAATTCCGGGAATTCGATGGCTTAAACCGCTGCCGACGAATGAGGACTGCTCCGGATCGGAGTACACGGGGTGCATCGAATAGAGATACAGAGTTGGAACGTTTCCCACTCCCATGCCGCCGATGAAGAACTCATCTTGTCCGTCCGGCGGGGGAATATTGGAATCGACATCGGCCGGCAGCAGGTGAAAATCTGCGTTGGTGAGGCGGAAACAGATCTGCTCCGCTGACCGGTCGCCGGCTCGCAACTTTGCGTCGTTGTAGGCACACACTAGAGGTCCGTATTGGCCATTATCATTGGTCTGGAAGTACCCGGTAGGCCAGATTGCCCACTTCGGAAAGTCTGCAAAGGCTGTACCCAACGAGAATTCATACGCGTACCAGGTGCCTGCGGCATGCTCGGAGGTTGAGACCGCCACGCAAGCGGGATAGAACCCCTTCCAACTTGGTGCACCGATGTTATAAGCCAGTAGCCATCGATGGTGTGCCTTGTCCCAGTCGACCATTACGTCTCCGCCGGAAGTGCGTCCACAATCCGATTTCCAGGGAAACAGCCGGTTGTCCTCGAGCGGCGCCGTTAATGGCTGGCCCGTACTCTTGTCGAAGACCTGAAAATGATTGCTGACGAATTCCACCACCTCATAATCGCCGACGGCCACGTCGGTATCCGGGGGTGGGCCGTCGTGAGTTATGTTTTGACCAATCCCAGGGACATGCAATCCGATGGTGATGCTCAATGGGTTGCCGGCGGCCGCTTGCTCTGCTGCCAGACTGCCAGATGGCTGAGCATTTGCTGAAAAGTTCTGACTTGAAGCTTGCTGCTGGAACGAGGAGGTCCGCCCATGTCGTTTTCGCGGCTTCGCCAAGGATCGCGTGCGTTTCGAGGTCGCGAAGGTCACCGCCCTGCCTGTCATGATTTGCGGCGTCTGCTTCGCCGATTGTTCCTGGGCGTGCAGGGCGGGGCAACCGAGCAGCAAGGCCAGCGAAAGGATCCGAAGACACAAAGGCGCTCTCGTCATGTGGTGTTTGTTTCCGCGAATGGCATGGTTGGCGATAGCAGCCGCTATCGTAACTTATCGGTGAGAGGATCGGCTGCGGGCTTGGCAGCCTGCCGAAAAGCGCTGAGCTTCGGAGGAGATGCGCCAGGGCACGACCCTCGCAAGTTGCTGCCAACTCGGATTGCCCTGACTTATGCCGCCGGCTAAAAAGTCTGTTACGAAAACCCTGCCGTCGCTACGCGACTCTGATAATTCTTCCCACTCGACCCAGCACTCCGCCTCCCACCCCAATTCGCGCAAAAGAAGCGCGAATCGGGGGCCCCGGTTCGGCTACGTGCTGGGCTAAGCTATTCCGTGCCTTCGGCACTCGTTTGCTCGCAGTTTGTTCCACCGATGCCATCGACAACAGGTTTCTTAACAAACCCTAGAGCCGGCTCTGGCGCAAAATAAATGGCGAATCGGCACGAGTAAGACTCGTGCTCTGACTCATGCCTTCCCGAGAAGGGACCTTTTCCAGCCTGCTCAGTGGTGGCGCCATCTGGTTATGTTGTATCCATAGATGGCGAGGCAGAAGAGATTAGCGGGGACGAAGCCGACCTGCGCTGTTCGCACTGCGATCACGCAAATGACCGCGCTGTTGGCCGAAGCCACAACCCACCCCTGCCACATGCGACGGCCCACCAACACCGTGGACAAGATCGTCAACAGACAAGATACGTAATCAAGACGGAAACCCATGGTCCGAAATGCCGTGCCAAGCGATGCGCGAGCTCGCTGGCGGCCCCAATGACACTGTCGCCTATATCGAGCTTCTCCGTCAGCCGGGTAGATCACACGAGCCCGTGACGTGAGTCACAGGTTCTTTATGTCGCAATGAATTTGCACTCCCCCCAGCGCGGCAGGCGGCCTGACACCAAAGAAGCACTGCAAACCGCCGTCAGGTTCAGCGGTTCAGCCGGCCGGTTGTGCGTGACGCGATCCAGCCCACGATTCCGAACGTCGGCACCCAGAATGGAAAGATACCGTACAAGGTGTCGCTAACGGAGTGCGAGTGGCGGTCGATGGCGAGGAACACGTTCATACAGAACAGTGCGGCTACAGCAACGACAATCCAACCCTGTAGCGCAATCGGTCGATAGATCCAACCCCAATCGCGAGACCACGCTCGCTTCATCTCGCCTCTCCAACAAACGTCCGTACTGTAGCGTGCATCGGAAAGCCAAGTCTACCCCGGGTTGCCGGGTGCGATTCGGAACTCGGATGCCACGCGCCGTGACTGGATACAGAATGACATCGAGCATCTTAATTTAAATGTTGGATGAGGGCCAAAATGCGCGGCCAGTCTTCCAAAACGTCATCCGTTTTTTCGGCACTCAGTGCATCATCGCGGCTTTGCCGGGCTTCGGCTTGCGCAACAGGAACAGCAGCGGGATCATGCAGACGAAGATCACGGCCAGGAAGAGGAACGTATCGTTGTAGGCGAGCATTGCCGCCTGGCGTTGCACCATTCCCCACACTGCCTCATACGCCTGCTGGGTCGCGGTTGCGGCGCTGGCGCCCTGGCTCATGAAGTAGCCCTTCATCATCTTGATCATCTGCTGGGCTGTGGCGCCCTCGGGCGTTACGTGCTGTCCGAGAATGTTGATGTGCCTCTGCTGGGTGCGGAACTGCACCGTCTCGACCATCGCGATTCCGATGCTGGCGCCGAGGTTGCGCATGAGGTTGAAGATGCTGGTGGCGTTGCCCATGCGCTCGTTGGGAATGGGATTGTTGGTGATGGTGGTCAGCGGCACGAAGACAAACCCTAGCGCGGCGCCCTGCACAAGCAGCGGCCACCAGAAATTGCTCGAGGCCACATCCAGACTGAACTTGGAGAGCTCCCACATGGCATAAGCCGACGCCACCAGGCCGATTCCCAGCAACTTGCGATGGTCGACTTTGTCGGTCAGCCGCCCCACAAAGGGCATGATGCAAAACGATGCCAGGCCGCGCGGCAGATTGGTTACCCCCGCGTGGAGTGCCGTGTATCCGAGGATCACCTGCATGAGCAGCGGCAACAGCACCGTGCTGCCGTAAAGCACGAAGCCGATGAACGTCATCAGAAATGTGCCGATGGCAAAAGAGCGGTACTTGAAGACGCCGAGATCAAGGACCGGGTGTCTGGTGGTCAGCTCGCGAATGATCAAGCCGCCGAGACCGATAACGGCCAGCACGCAAAGTGTGACGATAAAATGCGAGCCGAACCAGTCGTCTTCCTGGCCCTTGTCGAGCATGATTTGCAGGCTGCCGATGCCGACGGCCAGCAGGCCAATGCCCCAGTAGTCGATGCCGGTTTTGGGCCGCCGCAGGTAGGGTGGATCGAAGATGAAGATCTCCGTGAGGAAGAGCGCCAGCACCCCGATGGGCACGTTGATGTAGAAGACCCAGCGCCAACTGTAGTTGTCGGTGAGCCAGCCGCCGGCGACCGGGCCAAGCATGGGCGCCACCACGATGCCCAGCGCCCAAAAAGCCATGGCTTGTCCGCGCTTCTCTGGCGGAAACGATTCCATCAGGATGGCTTGCGAAAGCGGTTGCAGTCCACCACCACAGGCGCCCTGGATGATGCGGCAGACGATCAGGAACGGCAGGCTGGGCGCGAGCCCGCACAGAAACGACGCGAGGGTGAAGCCGCTGACCGAGATCATCAGCAGACGCTTGCGACCGAAGCGGCCGGCCAGCCAGCCGGTCATGGGAAGAATGATGGCGTTGGCCACCAGATAGGACGTCAGTGTCCAGGTGGCTTCATCCGTTGTGGCCGCAAGGCTGCCGGCAATGTGCGGCAGCGAGACATTGACCACGGTCGTGTCCAGCACTTCCATAAACGTGCTCGACATGACCGCAATGGCGATCAGCCAGGGATTGATCACCCGATGTTCGTGGTTCTCGCGAAACAGCATTCCAGTGGATTTGATGACGTGCTGCGCTACGCAGAGGTTGTGTGGAGATGTCGGCGGTCAAGAAAAACAAGCGCTCACCCCGAGCGCCTGCTGGCTGCTTAAGCTCAACCGAATTCTTGTTTATGCAGCCTTGGGCCCCGTGTAGACGGTGACGATTTCAGGGTGGTCTGCCGTTCTCTGATCGACCATCTTCATCTCGTTCCAGTCGTACGGGAACTCATGACCGCAATCGAGACAAACTATGTAGGTCCCCGTCAACGAGGCGGCGGGGCTGCGGCGCTGCTTGCCTCGCACCGTAATGGGGAAGCTGCAACGCTTATGTGAACAGCCGAATAACATATCAAACAGTTTCATTGCTACCTCCCAGATGGCGGCAGTTTGCCTAAACTGCCGCATGGCCCGAAGGCTTGCAAAATGACTTTACAAATGCCAACCCTACAGCCGCTATTTAGATTCGGAGTTACTGGCAAAGGTTTCGTGACCGCCGCGCCATGTTCCCGATTTGGCAACCGTCTACGTGCTGCGAAACCTAAGCAACAACTCTGGTTGCTGGCGCGCGGCTTCGAATTGACCGATTGCAAGCGGCTATAATCGACTTACTTTGCGACCGCTCCGTTTCCGACGCGCTCACCTTTTTGCAATCGCGGCTGCGCTTTGCCTGGTATGCTGCCCGGCGGCGGGACAAGTTTCTTCCGCCACGCCAACCCTGGTGGTCATGCCCTTCGACAATCAATCGACCGCTCCCGGCCTGGAGTGGATTGCCGAGGCCTTTCCGGAAGTCCTGTCGCAGCGCATGGCGTCCCCGCGGCTTTATGTGATGGGCCGCGACGACCGCGCCTATGCCTTCGATCGTTCGGGAATTCCCTCCTCGGTGCTGCCGTCACGCGCCACCATGTATCGCATCGCCGAACAGATGGGCGCCGACTATCTGGTGATGGGCAGCTACAACTTCGATGGCAAGAACTTCCTCGCGACCGCACAACTGCTGGACATGCGGAAGCTGCATCTGTATCCGCAGGTGGAAAGCAGCGGGCCGCTGACCGATCTCATCACTCTGCAAACCACACTGGCATGGCAGTTGATGCAGCAGATGCCCAACGTTTCCAGCCTGACGCGCGAACAATTCCTCGAAGCCTCACCGCCCATCCGGCTGGACGCGTTCGAAAACTACATTCGCGGCATTCTGTCCGCCGATCAGCAGCAGAGAATCCATTACTTGCACCAAGCCGTGAAGCTCAATCCCACGTATACGGTGGCCATGCTGCAGTTGGGTAAGACATATTTCGACAGCCACGAGTATGAGTCGGCGACGGCGTGGTTCGCGCGCATTCCCAAGACCGATCCCGTGGCCGGCGAGGCGAACTTCCTGCTGGGTATGTCGGAGTTCTATCGCGGCAACTACGACAAGGCTTTCGCCGCTTTCAACTATCTCTTGACGCGGCTGCCGCTGACTGAGGTCTACAACAATCTGGGAGTGGTGGAGGCGCGTCGCGGACATCGCGCCGCCGCCGTGGAATATTTCACCAAGGCGGTCAACGCCGATCCTTATGACCCAGACTACCGCTTCAACCTGGCGGTGGCTCTGTTTCGCAACGGCGACAGCGCAGGAGCCAGCCGGCAGCTTAAGGAAGAATTGCAGCAGCGCCCCAGTGATGGCGAAGCCAAGTCGCTGCTGGATACGATCAACCGCGGAGTGCCGACGCCCGCGAATGCCGCTTCCGCCAGCAATTCCCTGCTGCCGCCGAACCAGCCTCGCGTCCCCCTCGAGCGCATTAAGCGCAATTATGACGAAGCCTCCTACCGGCAGATCGAAGTGGAGATCCACAATTTCGACCAGGCCCGCTTGGCAAAGATGAGCGGCCGTGACCGCTGCGCCTATCACTTGGAGCGCGGCAAGGCGCTGCTGGCGCAAAACCTGACCGAGCAGGCGGAAGGCGAGTTCCACGACGCCATCGCAGCGGACAACAGCAACCCGGCAGCCCACGCGCAACTGGCCATCTTGCTGGAGAAGAAAGGCGATGGGAGCAATGCTCGCGTCGAGGCGCAGAACTCGGTACGATTGAAACCCAATGTCGAAGCGCTTCTGGTGCTGGCGCGGCTCGACTTAAAGCAGAACCAGGTGCAGGCAGCGCAGAATGAGATCGAGCGGGCATTGGCGCTGGAACCGGCGAATGCCGCCGCCCAGGTCCTAAAGCGGGATATCGCATCGCGGCAAACAGGCGCACAATAGAGATGGCGGGCGTTTCGGGGCTCGCGTATCCGGCTATGAAAGCGCACGGCTTCAGCCGTGTCATGACGGGCATAAAATGGATCAGGCCTTTTAGGCCCTGAGGAACCGGGTCCCTCAGCGGTTGAAGCCGGCTTCCTTCGTTCTTGTTGCGGCACGCCTGAACAGGCCGCTGAAAAAGTCGGATTCGGGCTGCTTTGAAGGGGCGCAGCTTTAGCTGCGCCGTTCTAAGCCCTTTATTTTTGTCATCCCGAGCGGCCTTCAGGCCGCGAGGGATCTGCGTGCTCGACTTTTTCAGCGGCCTGTGAAGGCGTGCCCTTTCAAGACGCGCGAGCTCAGGCTGCACCTTATATGAGGATCAAAACTCCATCTGCCTGCGCCATATTTTTGCTGCTCACCTCAACGGCCCTGTGCGCGAGCACCGTCGTCAAAATTCGCCTGGATGACACCATCCAGCCCATCAGCGCCGAGTACATCGATCGCACCATCGAGCACGCCCGCCAGATCAATGCCGACGCCGTGCTGATCGAACTGAACACGCCCGGCGGGCTGGTCGACTCCACCCGCGACATTATTCAGAAGATCCTCGCGTCGCCGGTTCCGGTGATCGTGTACGTGGCGCCGACGGGCTCCAGAGCGGCTTCTGCCGGCTTCTTCATCCTGGAATCGGCGGACGTCGCCGCCATGGCCCCCGGCACGAATACCGGTGCGGCGCATCCCGTCGAGTTAGGCGGCGAGAAGATGGACGAGGTGATGAAGACGAAGGTGGAGAACGACGCTGCCGCCTTCATGCGCTCGTTTGTCGGGCCGCGCGGCCGCAATGTGCAACTGGCCGAGAGCGCGGTGCGCCAGTCGAAGTCCTGGACCGACCAGGAGGCGCTGCAACAGCACCTGATCGATTATGTCGCCAAGGACCAAAGCGATCTCTTCCGCGAGATTTCCGGGCATCCCATCAAACGCTTCGACGGCAAGGAGGTGAAGGTGAACCTCGTCGATGCGAAGATCGACGAGATGCAGATGACCTTGCGCCAGCACATCCTGGACTTCCTGCTCGATCCCAATATCGCCTTCCTCGTGCTCGCTATCGGCGCACTGGCGCTGTACACCGAGTTCAACCATCCCGGCGCGGTGGTGCCGGGGGTGGTCGGCGTGGTCTTCATTCTCCTGGCGCTGTTCGCGCTGAACCTGCTGCCGACGCGCTATGCGGCGTTCACGCTGATTATCGCCGCGTTTGTGATGTTCGTACTGGAAGCGAAATTTGCCACGCACGGCATTCTCGGGCTGGCCGGCATTGCGCTGCTGACGCTGGGCGGATTGCTGCTGGTGGACGGTCCTATCCCGCAGATGCGGGTCAATCTCTGGACGGCACTCGGCGTCAGCATTCCGCTGGGCGCGATCACGGTCTTCCTAATGAGCATCGCCCTGCGTGCGCACCGCAACAAAGTGGTCACCGGAGAGCAAGGGCTGGTCGGCGCGGTCGGCGAAGCCCGCACCGACATCGATCCCGAAGGCAAGGTCTTCGTGCTGGGCGAGCTATGGAACGCCCACGCGCGCTCGCGCGTCGGCATGGGCGATCCTATCGTCGTCCGCAAGGTCGAAGGGCTGGAATTGGAAGTGGAAAAGAAGTAGCGAAAGGCGGCTTAGGCTGCCTTCAATCCGTTTGTGCCCGCACGCTGCTTCTCGCTGTAGAACCTATCTCCGGAGTAACTAGCCAATCTCGGGCGGTCGGTGTGGTCCGCCAAGCGGCCAGCGAACTGCAGAGCGCAAGCGCTGCACAAATCCACGTCACGATTCGGAAGCCGAACACGAATGCGACGAGGATAGACGACTCGATCGCCGAGGCGGCGACAGGTTCGATGTCTGGCGGGGGCGTTAGCGCTGCGAGCCTGGTTTCGTTGGCTTGCAGCTCAGCGCGCACATCGGCCGGTATCCGCAAGCCGGCCAACTGATGGTTCAGCTCACGACTGAAGCCGGCCACCATCACAACTCCAAACACCGCAACGGCTAACAGTCCGGCCGCGCGCGCGACCGCATTGTTTATGCCGGAGGCAGTTCCGACATGATCCTGGTCTACGGCTTCCATTACCACGGTTGTCAAAGGTGCGACGCTCACCGCCATCCCCAGGCCGAGTATGACCACCGCCGGAAAAAATGTGCGCCAATAGCCGCCTCCTACCGATGGAATCGAGAAGAGAACGAATCCGAAGGCGGCAATCACCGGCCCAATCATTAGCGGCAAGCGCGCGCCGTGACGCGCGACTAATCCCCCGGACCAGCGCGACAACAGGAACATCAGGAGGATGAACGGCAGGACGGCAGCTCCGGCCTCGCTCGCCGAGTAGCCTTGCACTTGAATCAGATCGAGCGGGAAAACAAAGAAGAAGATTCCCACGGCCGCATACAAGAAAAGGGTGAGCAAATTGGCCCCGCCAAACGCCCGCGACTGAAATAGAGTGAGCGGCACCATCGGCGAGTCGACCCCGGCCTCGATGCGTTGGAAGATGCACAACCCGCCAATGCCGGTCAAAAGGCCGGCCAGCACGAACGGGTTTCTCCAGCCGAGTCTTGAAGACTCAACAAAGGCGAATACGAGTCCCGTAAGGCTGAGGACTACCATAATGGCTCCCCACCAGTCGATAGGGCGGCGTTTGCCACTGCTACTCTCGGGAACGCACCAGAAGCTGAGCGCGAATACCGCAAGCGCCAGGGGAACATTGATAAGAAATGCCCATCGCCAGGACAGATGCTGGATCAGCCAACCTCCCAGCACGGGGCCAGTCGCAGTCGTGATCGCGGTCCACCCTGACCAGGTACCGATGGCGCGGCCACGCTTGCTTTCGTCAAACGATGCGCTGATAAGCGCTAGACTGCCGGGAACCAGAAACGCAGCGCCGATACCCTGAAGGGCGCGAGCTGCGATGAGTTGATCAATGCTCGCAGCAAGCCCGCAGGCGATAGAAGCAATCGTAAACGCCGCAACTCCCAGCAGAAACATGCGACGGCGGCCAAACCGATCGCCCATCGACCCGCCCACCAGAATCAGCGCAGCCAGCGTCAGGCCATACGCCTCGATCACCCACTGCACACTCACCACGCTTGCGCCGAAGCTGCTCTGCAGCGCGGGAAGCGCAATGTTGACGACGGTACTGTCGATGAAGGCCATGCTCGAAGCAAGGATGGTGGCCGACAGTACCCAAACTCCCTGCTCCGGACGGCAGGGCGCTACCGCGAGACAGGAGCGTAGGACAGCTTCGTCGCAAGGCCACTTCATGCGATTAGTAGATGTTCGCCGCCGACGACACGTCTCGGCAGAGGGTAGCGCTCTGCGGGGAGTCTCGTGCTGAGGAACGCCCTTGCCATCGCAGAAGATGCTGTGGCGCGCTGGCGGCGAGCAGTGCAACAATCAATGGTTCTGGAGACCATGATGAAGGCAATCATTGTTCGTGAATTTGGGGGTCCCGAAGTCCTGAAGCTCGAAGAAATCTCCACTCTGCGTGCCGACTCCGGCCAAGTTCTCGTTCGAATTCACGCTGCCGGGGTGAACCCATACGACACCTACATGCGCAACGGCACGTATGCCATCAAGCCGCCATTGCCGTACACCCCCGGTTCCGACGCTGCCGGGGTCGTCGAAGCTGTTGGCGAAGGGGTGAAAAACGTCCACCCCGGCGACCGTGTTTATGTTGCGAACACGGTGTCCGGCGCTTACGCGGAATATGCGCTGGCCACGGAAAGGCAGGTTCATCCGCTTCCCGCCAAGATTACCTACGCCCAGGGAGCGGGGGTTTGGGTGCCGTACGGCACCGCGTATCATGCGCTGTATCAGCGCACACGAGCGAGAGCCGGCGAAACCGTGCTGATTCATGGCGCCAGCGGTGGCGTGGGGATTGCGGCGGTTCAGATGGCGCGCGCCATCGGCCTGACCGTCATGGGCACAGCGGGCACGGAAAAGGGACGCGAGCTGGTGAAGCGCGAGGGGGCCGACCACGTCTTCGATCACACCAACACCGAGTATCGGGAGCATATCCTGCAGGCGACGGAAGGGCGAGGTGTCGATCTCATCCTGGAAATGCTCGCCAATGTGAACCTCGGCCACGACCTGAAGCTGCTCGCTTTGCACGGCCGCGTCGTCGTGATTGGCAGCCGCGGAGACGTCACCATCACGCCCCGGGACCTCATGTTGCGCCGTACCTCGATTGTCGCCTTTACCCTATGGGGCATCACCGAAGCCGAAGAGAATGAGATTCACACGGGCATTATCGCGGGCTTGGCGAATGGGACGTTGCGGCCGATCGTCGGCAAAGAGCTGCCGCTCGCCGAAGCTGCCCGCGCGCACAAAGAAGTCCTGGAGCCGGGCGCCTTCGGCAAGATCGTTCTGGTTCCGTAGTGGCAGTTTCTTGCGTGACCGAACTGCCTCTATCGACCGCGCAAATAGGCGTCGGTGCCGGTCATCCAATCCATGCGCGGTGGCGTGAAGACGTCCAGGTCCACGGTGTCCTCCAAAGCGACCGCCTCATGCGGCATGCCCGCGGGGATGGTCAGGACTTCTCCCGCCCCGACGACAATCTCCTTACCCTGGATCAGGAACTTCAGTGCACCTTCGAGGATGTAGGTGATTTGTTCGTTGAGGTGGCTGTGCATGGGCACGAAGGCGCCTTTTTTCAGCAGTACGCGAGCGATCATGATGTTGTCGCCGACGATGAGTTGGCGATCAATCAAGGGCTTGAGCGGCTCAAGCGCAACATCCTGCCAGCAGGTATGGCGTGGCTCCTTGGACGGCGGGGCCGGCCCCTCGGGCATGGTATTGGGGAGTAGAGCAGCGTTCATTGCGACGTCCTTTCGTAGAGTCTTGCGGCATTATCGTCGAGACGGGCGTCCGCTATCTAGTCTCTTAGCTGTCTGGGAGTGGAAGCAGAGTCAGTCGGCTAAGGGTAAATCGGCCTAAGGAGAGAATGATTCCCAAGGCCGAGGCAGTTTTCGATTCAACACCTGCCGTCGTTTTCTGAGGTGAACCCAGCCGCGATACAGGCCCAGTTGCTACGAGATTCCCGGCGACCTGGCTGGTGGCATCATCATCAACACGATTGCGCTCCTGTGACATTCGGAGGCGCCGTGGGCACAGCAGGCCAGCAGCGGGTCTTCTTCACACTCGGGCGCATCTTTTTGGAGTTAGGCTTGCCGGTTTGGAAATCCTCACAAGCGAACCTTTCTGCCGTGCTTTGTTGACGGGGATCTCGAATATCCGCAGTTTTTGAGTAGCTCACTACCACTTTTGCCAGTTCTCGCCGTCGTTCCCTCGACCTAGGATTTAGGTGACTGGTTGCCGGAGCCACGGATCTCGGTGCGACTGCCGGAACCCGCACGTCAGAACTAATTTCGTCACAGGAGGCAGCAGTGAAGAAGTCCATTTGTGTTCTCGTTTTTGTGGGGCTGGTCACTCTGATGGCGGCCGCACAGAGTGAATTCCCCAAGGTCGAACTGTCAGCCGACTATTCCTACGTCAACCTTAACCCCCAGATCATTAGCAGCCAGAATGCCAACGGCGGCGGCGGCGCGTTTGTCTACAACTTCAGCCCGCTGTTCGGCATCAAGGCCGACTTTCAGGAATACGCCGCCAGCACTGGAATATCCACCTATCTCAAAGACAAGTACGGCTATGCCGGCGCGGTGAGCGGTAACGGCTTCTCCTACTTGTTTGGCCCGCAGATCAAGAAGCACTCCGGCAAGTTTCAACCGTTTGGAGAGGGTTTGTTCGGCGCCCTTCACACCAACGGCTACGGCACGCTGATCCAGTGCATCGAGAACAACGGCTGCAACAGCAAGAGCGGGACCGGCAACAACAACGGCTTCGCCATGGAGTTTGGTGGCGGCCTGGATATCCCGATCGCCAGCCATATTCAGATTCGTCCGGTTGAAGTGGATTACCTATACACCCACATCGGGGCCAACCACCTTGCCAACTACTCGGCAGGCTGAAACAATTTCAAGTATGTCGGGGGTATCAACTTCACATTTGGCGGCGCAAAGTAGAGTCTGCAGGAGCAAGCCATTTCGCGGTGCAGGATGAACGGTAATTTCCGGCAGTGGGCGACAGAGATCAAATGACGTCGCCTGCAATGGGACGAGAACTTCGACATTGGCAGCGACACCGGTACGGGGGTGGACGATCAGGACTATCAAGTGCCATTCGCCTTCACCGGCACCATCAGCAAACTAACATTGACCATCGATCGGCCGCAGTTAACCCCCGCTGACGTCGAGAAACTCAAACTGGCACAGCGCGATAACAGGGTCAGCGAATAACTGCAGTTAAACCACTGGGGGCAGTCCTCACGGGCTGCCCTCGCCGTCAAAATTACTCTGTTAATGGCTCGACATAGGTGGCACAATGCTTCAGAGCCGCTCTCGCCTTCGCGCGGTCAGCCGTCGCGAAACCGTGAACGAAACCTGAAGGTTTAACCCATGTTCCGCCTCATTCGCCAATTAGTGCGCCCCTATCGCGGGCAGCTCTTCATCATCCTGCTCGCCATGATGGCAGAGACGGCGATGAGCCTCGCCAGTCCCTGGCCGCTCAAAATCATCATCGACAACGTGGTCGGCAACCATAAGATGTCGCCGTGGTTGGATCACCTCGTCCGGCCGATGTTGGAGGGCGGCGGCAAGCTCCAGGTCGCCGGGCTCGCCGCGCTCGCCTTCGTCATCATTACCCTGCTGGGCGCTATCGCCAGCTATATCGACAACTACTACACGGAGAGTGTCGGCCAGTGGGTCGCCAACGATCTCCGGCTGAAAACGTATCATCATTTGCAACGCCTCTCCCTCAGCTACTACGACACCCATCAGACCGGGACGCTACTCAGCACCATGACCACGGACATTCAGACCGTCCAGGGCTTCGCTTCTTCTTCCACCCTGGACATTCTGGTCGACGTCTTCACCATCGTGGCCATGCTAGGCCTGATGTTCTGGTTGAACTGGGACTTCACGCTGATTGCCGTGGGCGTAACCCCGTTTCTGCTGCTCTTCGTTTCGCGTTTCAAGAAGGCGGTGAAGAAGGCAACGCACCAGGTGCGCAAGGAGCAGTCGGAAATCGTCGCCACCGTGCAGCAGGGCCTGGAATCCATGCACGCGGTAAAGGCGTTTGGGCGCCAGGACGTGGAAGAAGGGGCACTGAAGGACGTCAGTCACGCCACGGTGGAGGCGGCGCTGGCAGCACGCAAGGTCAAGTCGCTGCTCTCGCCCATCGTGACCGTGACCGTTGCTCTTTGCACGGCAATCGTCTTGTGGCGAGGCGCCGCGCTCATCCTGGCAGGAGCGATGACGGTTGGCGCGCTCACGGTTTATCTCTCCTATCTCAGCAAGTTTTTCAAGCCGGTCAAGGACCTGGCCACGACCACTAATGCCATAGCGCAAGCCGCTGTCGGCGTGGAGCGAATTCGCGCCATTCTCGACACCGATATCATCATTCCCGAAAAAGCTGCCGCCATCGAAGCTCGCAACTTCCAGGGCGACATTCTGTTCGATCATGTCGCGTTTGGCTATTCCGTCGATTCGAAAGTCCTGGGCGATGTCAACTTCCACATCAAGCCCGGACAGTTTGTAGGCGTCGTCGGCCCCACCGGCAGCGGGAAGTCCACTCTGGTCGGCTTGATACCGCGCTTTTACGATCCCACCGCCGGCAGCGTCATTATCGACGGCCGGGATGTTCGCGACTATTCGCTGCACAGCTTGCGCGAGCAGATTGGCTACGTTTTGCAGGACACAGTGCTATTCCGGGGAACGATTCTCGAGAATATTGCCTTTGGACGGCCCGGCGCTACGCGTGAGGAAATTGTGGATGCGGCGCGGCTGGCGAATGCGGATGAGTTCATCTCGCGTATGCCCAAGGGCTACGACACGATGGTAGGCGAGCGCGGCTCCACGCTCTCCGGCGGTCAGCGCCAGCGCATCGGCATCGCCCGCGTGATGGTGCGCAATAGCCCGATCCTGCTGCTCGACGAGCCGACGGCTGCGCTGGACAGCGAGTCGGAAAAGCTGGTGATCGATGCCCTGGAAAAGCTCATGAAGGGCCGCACCGTGGTCACCATCGCCCATCGCCTGAGCACAATTCGCAATGCCGACCAAATCATTGTGATCGCCGGCGGCATCGTCGCCGAGGCGGGAACACACGACGAATTGATGGCGCTCGGCAACATCTATGCCGGCCTCCATCGCACGCAGTTTGAGGAGGCTACGAAAACCGCCGCGCAGGCCTGAACTGTCAACCCGCGGCAAATTCAAGGGGGAGCCTTATGTCTCGATATCTGATCGTCATGCCCGATGATTCATCCCGGCCCATCCTCGACGCCGTGAATCACGCAGCCAACTCGCTGCGCATCAAGATGTTCAATTTCTCCGACCCGGCTCTGTTGCACGCCGTCATCGCCGCCTATCGCCGCGGATTGAAGGTGCAGGTCATGCTCAACCCGGCGCGGCGCAGCGGCGAAGCGGAGAATGAGACCTCACGCAAGATGCTCACCGACGCCGGCGTGGAAGTTATCGACAGCAATCCTGCCTTCGACGTCACGCACGAAAAATCGATGGTCGTCGACGATCGCACCGCTTTCGTGATGTCGCTCAACTGGGAGACCAACAACTTCACTCAGACGCGCGACTTCGCTGTGGTAACCAGCCACCCCCATGAGGTCCAGGAGGTGATTCAGTGCTTCGATGCCGATTGGAGCCGGCAGACGTTTGAGCCGGGCGAACACTCTCATCTGATCTGGTGTATCGGCAATGGACGCCAGCGCATCGGCCGTTTTATCGACGAAGCTAAACATACGTTGTGGGTAGAGAACGAGCGCTATCAGGATCCGGTCGTCATCGAACGTCTGGTGCGCGCCAACCATCGCGGCGTGAAGGTCCACGTGCTGGCGCGCCCACCCCATCACCTCAAGAAGGAGAAGCTCGTCGAGGGGGTCGGCGGCTTGCGCATTCTGGACGACGTCGGCATAAAGGTGCACAAGCTGAAAGGGCTGAAGTTACATGCCAAGTTGCTTTTCGCTGACGGAGCGCGGGCCATCGTAGGTTCGATCAATCTTGCACCCGGCAGCTTCGACAGCCGCCGCGAGCTTGCCATCGAGGTGCACGACGACGACATTGTCGATCGCCTGCACAAGGTCGTCAGCGAAGACTGGGAACATTCCCATCCCCTCGACCTGAGCGATGAGGGACTGCTGGCGGAGTTGGAAGACAAAGACGCTCACGTCGCGGAAGACCTGGCGATCGACGCCAGGACGAAGTCCTAGCTGCCCCCGGCTTGTAACGCAGAAGTGGTACGGCGTCGCCCGCCTCACCAAGTACGATTGAGCAGAGCACGTTGGTAAGATGACGCAACTTGTGCAGATCGGCGACCTCTCACCCGCACCCCGGCCACAGGGAGCAACGCGCGCCTATCACGCGATGATCAAGCCGGTGGGCGCGATTTGCAATATCGATTGCACCTACTGCTTTTATCTGCACAAAAAAGAGTTGCTGGGCAGCCACAGCAAGTTCCAGATCACCGACGAGATCCTTGAAACACACATCCGGCAGTACATCGAAGGCCAGGATGCCGAAGAAGTGGTTTTTACCTGGCAGGGCGGAGAGCCGACGCTGCTCGGGTTGGGGTTCTACGAGAAAGTGGTCGAACTCGAACAGAAGTACAAGAAGCCGGGCCAGCGCATCGAAAACGACCTGCAAACCAACGGTACCCTGCTTAATAATGATTGGGGCGCGTTTCTTAAGCGCCATAAGTTCCTGGTCGGACTGAGCATCGATGGGCCCGAAGAGCTGCATGACGCTTACCGCATCGGTAAAGACGGTAAGCCAACGTTCGCGAAGGTTTTCGCTGCGGTCGAGTTATTGCATCGTCATGGTGTACCTTTCCACGCTCTCAGCGTGATTAACCGAATTAACGCGAAGCGCCCGCTGGATGTTTACCGATTCCTGAAGAACGAAGTGCGGCCACGCGAGATGCAGTTTATTCCGTGCGTCGAGCCGAAAGTCTTTCGTAACGTCGCGCCACAAAAATGGGACTCTGCCTCGCTGCCGATCCTCGGGTCCACGGCTGCGCATCCGGAACTGCCCGACTCCGTCGTCACCGACTGGTCGGTCGATCCTGACGATTGGGGCTATTTCCTGTGCAAAGTCTGGGACGAGTGGTACCGCCGCGACATCGGCAAGGTCTTCGTCAACTTGTTTGAGACCGCAGTCGCGCAGTGGATGGGAAAAGAGGCGCAGCTCTGCATTTATCACGAGTTCTGCGGCAAGGGAGTGGCGCTGGAGCACGATGGCAACGTGTACTCGTGCGATCACTACGTCTATCCCGAATACAAGCTGGGCAATATCTTGCAGACCTCCAGCTCGCGCCTGGTCTTTTCCGAAGAGCAGAAGCAGTTCGGTTTCGCCAAGTTCAATACCCTACCCCAGCGTTGCCGCGACTGCCGATACCTATTCGCCTGCAACGGCGAGTGCCCCAAGAACCGCCTGCTTCGCACCCCGGAAGGCGAGCCCGGTTTGAATTACTTGTGCAGCGGCTTGCTGCGCTTCTGGCGCCACATCGACCGCGATGCGCAGGACATCTGCGGGCGCATTGCGCGCGGCGAGCCGCTTCGGCCCAACTAGTCTGACCTTCAAGCCAATGGAAGTTAGCAGCTTCCATGTTCACGGATCTGATGTTTGCAAAGACATTCAGGGTCTTGCCACCCACACGGCTGTTGTTGACTGTCGCTGCACTTTTCTGCTATGCGATGGCGGCGGCGCAAGATACCCAATTCCTGCCGGAGCTCGATACCTACGTTCAGTTGAATACGGATATGCGGGTCTGGCTGCAGATGAAGGGCACGCGGGAAGGCGGCATGCCTCAACAAGCCGAAATCGGACCCAGCTTCGATTTTTTTATCAAGTCGCTGCCTCAGCTCATTCCCAACTCGATCGTGGACCTGGACGAATCGGAAAGCCGGTTCCTCATTTTGTCTATGGGCTACCGCTATCTTCCGCAGGCCAGCGGCGCACCTGGAACCAACCGTATGGAGCCGGTGGGGACGTTCCAGGTGCCGCTTAAGGGTGGGTTCCTGGTGTGGGATCGCAACCGTTTCGATCTCGACTGGCAAGCCGGAGCCTACACCTGGCGCTATCGTAACCGCTTGCAGGCCGAAAGGGGATTTGCCATTGCCAAGCACCGCATCACTCCTTATGCCAGCGCGGAAATGTTTTACCAACGCAAATATCGTGAGTGGAGCGAAACCGATCTCTTCGGCGGCTTCCGCTTCCCTCTTGGCAAGATCGTCGCGCTCAATGCCTATTACGAACATGAGAACAACACCGGCAAACCGCCCAATCAGCAGGTGAACGCCGCGGGCTTGGCGTTGAACCTACTTTTCTCGGCGCACTAGTCTAGTTTCTTGACGCCCCCACAGCTCTCAAGTTCAACGGCGGTCGTGGTGGGCATCGGCATCCTCACCATCCAGAACGAGGGGTGACATATCTCTCGTCTACACGCAATTTGCGATTGGCTGCAAAGCGGTTACATCTGTTTGAAATTGGCGTCAAAGAAGTCGACCACGGCATCTGGCTGGTCAGTTTTATGGAGTACGATCTCGGCTATATTGATCTGGAGGAAAAAACCTTGCAGCCCCTGGAGAACCCCTTCGGGCCAAAAGTGTAACCCATGTCTCCGGTACGTTCTGTTACCTATGTCTCCGGAACGGACAAACTTCTGTG
>Ga0335079_10003504_pt1 | contig 18130 bp, 11 predicted proteins | sample Lox_Sample_33_FD_206719 | JGI IMG/M metagenome (GOLD analysis project Ga0335079, IMG submission 206719) | Soil microbial communities from Loxahatchee National Wildlife Refuge, Florida, United States - Lox_Sample_3.3 | ecosystem: Environmental > Terrestrial > Soil > Wetlands | place: USA... | reverse complement strand
TTCCTCGTCCTCTTTCTGTCTTCGCTCTTCGTCGCATCCTTCCAACGCCTGCAGAACCGCCCCCTCGGTTTCTCCACCGACCGTCTGCTCCTGCTTGAAACCGTTGCCGGCAAAGGCCAGCTCCCCATCGTCTGGGATCAAACTGCCGAAGCGCTCCGTGCCTTCCCCGGCGTCAACTCCGTCGCCATCTCTGGCTGGCCCCTTCTTGGACGCATCAAAATCAACAGCGACATCTCCATCAACGGCGCGCCTCCCAGTCCGACGCCCGCCTTTTTCCTGAATGTTTCCCCGGGCTGGCTCTCGACGATGAAGATCCCGCTGGTTTCCGGCCGCGACTTTCGCCCTGAAGACACCTCGCCGGGAACCGCCATTGTCAACGAAACCTTTGCCAGAACCTTTTTCCCCGGACAGGACCCCATCGGCCGCACCTTTGAACGTGGCGCCAATCAACCGCTCAACAAGATCGTCGGCGTCACCCCTGACGTCCCTGACCACGACCTGCGCGAGCCCAACCGCGCCGTCTTCTACGTCCCCTTAAACGCAATCGACAACAAATCCGCCCCCACGGTCGTCAACTTCGCCACCTTCGCCATTCACACCGACGCTCGAAACCCGCTCGCCCTCGCCGACTCCCTCCGCCAGCTCATCGCGGGACGCCACAACGGCCTTCGCGTCTCGAACGTCACCACTCAGCTCGACCTGGTCCGCGACCAGACCATTCGCGAGCGTCTGATCGCCATACTCGCCGCTTTCTTTGCGGCTGTTGCGCTGCTCCTTGCCGGCATCGGACTGTACGCCGTCCTCAACTACTCCGTGCTCCAGCGACGCCGCGAGATCGGTATCCGCATGGCGATTGGATCGCCACGCACGCGCATTGTGCGCCTTGTGACTCTCGATGTCTTCCTGATGATCGCGCTTGGAAGTTGCGCGGGCGTCGCGCTTGGATTCGGCGCATCGCGCTATGTCGAGTCGCTTTTCTACCAGGTCAGAGCAACCGACGTGGATATGATCGCCTTGCCGACGTGCGCCATTCTGTTCACAGCGCTCGTTGCCACACTCCCTGCTGTCCTTCGCGCACTGCGCACAGACCCCACCGAGATTCTGCGCGTGGAGTGAAACCGCCACTGGCCGGAAGCAACTCTAAAGCTTGTGCCAAACTGGCCCGTGTACTCCAGTCGCGGTCTCTAGCGTTTGGACAAGTCTTTGATGATGCCATCGGAGTCGTGCGGCCGTTCATCGTCAACTGCTGCCCGAGGATCCATGTACTCAATCCCCGGGGATCAGTGATTTCGCGATTCTGTGTTCACGAGGAATCCTTGTGGGTCGAAGTCTATTTGCGGAGAGTTGTCAGTGATTGGCGAGCGGTCTTATCGGGTATTCCAAGGTGAATACCGAGAACCCTGTAGGCCGGATCACATCCGCGACAATTCTCCTGATTCCGGTGACAAAAGGCTTGATTTGACAGGTATGAGATGAGCCAGGTGACAGTTCGGGTAAGATCGTTTTCCCGCCTTCCATCGGCAGATCGTCGTACCCGTAACCCAGCCATCGAAGGGAATAGCCGCGCAGCGTGTAACCCGGAAGCTGGTGCCGGGTTCGGATTTCGAACTGGTACTGGCTCTCTCCGGATTTGCGCAGCACTGCACTCTCGATGGGACTAGCCTGCACGCGCAGAGCTTCAAACGAGGGCTTCCTCGTGGCGTAAAGATCCACCAATCCGTGCACTCTTTGCCGCAGAGCGCCGACTCCCTTGTCGCCGATCAAAGTGCGGTAATCGTTGTAATCGAAGTAAATGGCGCCGGCGACCTCCTGAAATTTCCGAAAGACTTCAGTGTGCGAGTTGATGATATCGACACGATTGGTGTCTCCCGGAGCGATTTTTGGCTGACACTCACACCAGCCGTATTCTGAGACCACGATGGGCTTGTTCGGGAAGGCCTTGCGGATGCGATCGAGAAGCAGATCGACATCGGCAGGACCGCCTGGCGCCCAGCTGCCGTAATACTCATTTACTGAGATGAAATCGAATTCCCCCGCCATGTCGGCACCCGGGTCACTGTCGAGTGTGTTGGATGCGTAAGTCTGAAGTCGCGACGGATCGAGCCGGCGCGCCTCTGCCCCGATCAAGTGAGCGAACTGCCGCGTCCTTGGGTTCTTGCCATCGACTTCGTTGCACAGGCCCCAGGCGACGATACACGGATGGTTGCGATCGCGATGGATCATCTCGCGCAGCTGCTCGACCCCGTTCTGCTCGAGGGCGTGCTGGATTTCGTCCGATGTCTCAGAGAAAGTCTCGGGGCCCCATGCAGGTACTTCCTCCTGCATCAGGATGCCGTTCCGGTCGCAGAAATCAAGAACCCGGCGATCCTGGGGCCAGTGCACGCGCGTGAAAATGCAGTTCAGGTCTTTCATGTCGCGATGATTGCTATCGATCCAATCAGTGCTTTCGGCAAAGCCCAATTCAGGATGGCTGCCCGCCATTCGTTCCACCCCGATGAGGGAGACCTCTTCTCCATTCAGGTAGAACGCCGATCCACGCACCTCGAACCTGCGAATGCCGAACTGCTCAACGACCGCGTGAACCCCCGACGGACTGTTCAGTTCGATCGCTGCTTGATATAGATGTGGGGTATCGAAATGCCACAGCGCCGCATTTTGCAGCGTCGCCGGCACTAGCTCGAGCAATTGCTCGCTATGTTCTTCGAGAGAGGCGCTGATCGGATTGAGATGCAGCACTTCATCCGGGATGCCGTCGCGTCGAACGCTCGCGCGAATACTTATCTTCTGCACTTGAGACGTGGCATTGCGAACGAACACCCGAATACGGATCTCAGCCGAACCAGAGGAGAGATCGGGTACCGCGTCGATCTCCACACGTTCTATAAATGTGCGGGGTGTCGCGAGTAAGTTGACCGGGCGGATGATGCCACCATCATCTGTCCAGTCGTAGCTTTTCTTGCGTGGAAGCATGCGATCGTTGGGGCGGTTATCAACTCGCACCAGTAGTTCGTTTTCCCGTCCAAGGATCAGGTGTGGTGAAACATCGAGAGTAAACGCGGTATAACCTTTGCCCAGGTGCGCCCCGATCTGTTTTCGGTTCAGAAATACATTCGCTGAGTGGTTCACCGCTTCGAACTCGATACGCACATGCTGCGAAGCCCAACTCGTCGGCGGTTCGAAACGAATCCGGTACCACGCAATCCCCACATAGTCCGGCGACCTTCCGAGCGTCTGCCATGTATGCGGCACACGTACTGTGTCCCATCCATCTGTGCCACCGAGCGTGTTGGACGGCTCGGTAAGGCCACTTGGGTCTAAGCGGAATTCCCAGCCGTCTCTGAGAGAAGTCCCGCGCGAATTCAGTTGGGCTCCGGTTGTATCGACTTCATCCGCATCAGTCGTAAGCGATGAGCCGAGAAGAACGACACCCGTTGTCGAGACTGCCTGCAAGAATTTGCGACGGGTTTGCACATGCACCTCGCGAGGAATAACTTTGTTAAGGTCAACGATAGTCTTTGGAGCTTGAATGCCCCCGGAATCCGCACAGTCAACCGACTTCTCCGCCCATTACATCATGCTGCCCAAAACTTCAACAGCGCAGCACGAACCGGTGAAGGCCTGGGAGCAGGACGTAGAAATCCTGACGTATTCACCGGAATGGCCAGAGCGGAATCCGATGTTTCTTGAAAACCGCGTGTATCAGGGCAGCAGCGGCAGGGTTTACCCGCTTCCTTGCATTGACCGGATCGCGATCGAGCCTGCACCGAAGCTGTGGAAGTCGGTTCACATCATGCATTTGTTCAATGAAGATCTTGCCCTGCGCAATCGCGTCGCGTCATTGTTTCTTCGCGCTCAGGCCTTGGTTGGAATGAATCGCGCAATGGAAGCTCAGGGGCTTCTTGACGAAGTAATGGCTATCGACAGCAGCCATGCCGGGGCATCCGATTTCGCGCAGCAACTAGGACAACTCAGTGATGCCGGGCCGGTGCGTTGATCATGCATACCCATGCACCGGAACAGCTGCCTGATGCCTACATAGGTGCCGATCTGCGCCTCAGCTATATTTGGACTATTTCATTTGTAGCCGCGCTGGGCGGTTTGCTGTTTGGCTACGACTGGGTGGTCATCGGGGGCGCCAAGCCTTTCTATGAAGTCTATTTTGGTCTTACTTCGGAGGCGCTGATCGGGTGGGCGAACAGTTGCGCGCTCCTTGGCTGCTTCGCCGGATCGCTGCTGGCCGGTCCCGCCGCCGATAAGCTTGGCCGGAAGAACCTTCTCGTCATCTCCGCCCTACTGTTCGCGGTCTCTTCCATCCTCACCGGGTGGGCCCACAGCTTCGATGCATTCATCGTCTGGCGCATGACGGGGGGAGTGGCCATCGGACTGGCTTCAAATGTTTCCCCGATGTACATTGCCGAGATCAGCCCGGCCCGGTTGCGTGGGCGGCTTGTCAGCCTGAACCAACTCGCAATCGTGATCGGAATTCTCGCTGCACAGCTTGTCAACTGGCGTATTGCCGAGAGAGTGCCTGCCGAAGCACATCAGCTAGTGCTCGCCACATCCTGGAACGTGCAGTACGGTTGGCGTTGGATGTTCACGGCCGTAGCGGTTCCCTCTGTTCTGTTCCTATGTTCCGCACCCTTCATTCCGGAAAGTCCGCGCTGGCTGACCGCAAGGGCCAATCCCCACGCCGCTCTTGACGTGCTGAGCAGAATCGGTGGCCAACGTTACGCGCAATTGGAGTTGTCATCCATTCAGAACTCTCTGGCAGCCCCCCATGAAAGCTCGGGCTGGCGCGAACTCCTGTCCTCGCCCGGAAGGAAGCTGGTTGCCATCGGCGCAGAATTGGCTGTTCTGCAACAGTGGAGCGGCATCAACATTCTCTTTAATTATGCCCAAGAGGTTTACCGGAGCGCGGGCTACGGCGTGAGCGAGATTCTCTTCAACATCGTCATTACCGGCACCATCAATTTTGTTTTCACGATCGTTGCCATGTTGCTGGTTGATCGTTTCGGCCGTCGACGGCTCATGATGATCGGTTGCATCGCAATCGGTGTTTCTCACCTTGCAGCCTGCGTGGCGTATCGCCTACAGGCACAGGGCACGTGGGTTCTCGTCCTTACGCTGTGTGCGATTGCGTGCTATGCCATGTCGCTAGCTCCGGTCACTTGGGTTCTCATCACTGAGATCTTTCCCAATCGCATGCGCGCCTCGGCGGTCTCAGTGTCGGTCGCGGTTTTGTGGGCTGCATCATTCATGCTCACGTATACATTTCCTCTGCTCAATCAGTCGCTCGGAACGTCAGGCGCATTCCTTATCTACGCCGGCATCTGTTTCGCTGGTGCGGTGTTTGTGTCCGCAACGGTTCGTGAGACGAAAGGACGATCGCTCGAAAGTTTAGAAAAGACGACGCGTTGATGATTTGGCGGCAAACAGGGTTGTGCTCAGCCTTCCCATTCACTCATGCTTCGTTGGCGTGTTCGCCGATGCGTGCATGTTGCGGTAGTGGACGGGAATCCGGCGGCCGCGGATTCCGACCTCGTCGAATTCCGTTCTGTTAGAGTTAGACCTTCAGAACGTCCCCTTCGCGAGCGACCATCTGATAGAGCACCGGATTCACAAAGAAGCCGAGAAAGAGCCGCGAAACCAGACCCGCGACAATGACGATGGCAAAGGGCTTTTGCGTGTCGGAGCCGATGCCGGAAGAGAGCGCTGCCGGCAGGAGGCCCAGGCAGGCAACAAGGGCGGTCATCATGATGGGCCGCAGCCGCAGTAGCGATGCCTCGCGAGTTGCGGTGCGGATATCCATTTTCTGTTCAAGGCGCAACTTGTTGATGTAGGAGACGAGAATCACGGCAGTCTCGACTGAAACGCCGATCAACGCCAGCATGCCGAGAGCGGACGAGGCGCTGAACGCCGTACCTGTGAACTTGAGAGCGAGCAACGCACCCACGGGCACCGTGAGAATAACGCCAAGGACGATGATCACCGGGAACTTGAAGTTGTCGTAAAGCGCAAACAGGATCAGGAAGATGATGAAGACAGCGAGCGGTCCAATGAAGTACATCTGGTGCTGGGCTGCAAGAAACTCATCATATTCTCCACCCCAGGTGAGGCGGTATCCGGTCGGAAGCGATTTTTGAAGGTCCGCGATTGCCTTTTGGCCGGCGAGCACTCCGCTCTGGAGGTCGCGGCCTTCAATGCTGTATTGCACACCGATATAGCGCGAGTTATTTTCGCGATAGATAAATGATGCGCCGCTGGCCTGATGGATGTTTGCAAGCGCACTGAGCGGAATTTGCTGGCCTGAGGGGGTCCCCACCAGCAGATTCCCGATCTGCTGTTGACTTTCGCGGAATTCCGGCTTCATACGCACGACGAGATCAAAGAGTTTTTCGCCCTGGATTACTTGCGTAGCTGCCTGGCCCCCGACGGCCGCCTGAACGATGGCCTCTACATCGGCGACGTTGATGCCGTAGCGGGCAATCTTGTCGCGGTCGACATCAATCAACAAGCTCGGCTGACCGAGTTCGCGGACCACTGTCAAATCTGTGAATCCCTGCACTTCGCTGAGCTTCGGTAATATCCAGCGTATTCTGGAAACTCTTCAAGTCCTGGTTTGCCAGTTCGAGGGTCGACTCCGCGAGTTCAACGGCGATGAACTCTGAGACGACGTTGAAGGTCAGGGTGCGCTCGTTGTCTGCTACCTGGGAACGAGTCTGAGCGGTAACGTCTCTGGCTGCCTGCAGGCGGTGTGCCGCTTTATTTTGTCGCGGAATTGGGCGGAGGACGAGTTGATTGTAGCGAGTTGCTGATTCAGCAGATACAAGAGCCAAACCGCTGGCGCCTGCGGTTGCCATTGGGGGTGCTATGACTAAATGGCAAGCGTACATTGGGTGGAAGTGCAGAGACCATGGTGATGACAAACCATCCCGAGAGTCATCGCCATCACGATCAGGACGATCGGAACTACCACGCGCCAAGTGCGGGTCTGGTCACACATCCGGAATACACATTAGAGAAGTTCGCTGTTCGCAAAAGTAGTCTATTCCAAGAGACTCACCTTTAGACATCGATAAAACGAATGCGACCTTCAGTTGCGCCGAAATCGCCCTCACAGGCAAGGCGCTCCATCATCCACACCTACGTGGGAGCGGAAGAAAAGAACTTGATCTCACTTCCTGGGTGGAAGGCCTCGAGCCTGTTTCCTCCTTTCCAGACTGGCCCTGATCCCAGCCGAATCTACCGATCCGGCCGTTCCTTAACATATAGATTCGGAAAGACTTCTCTCAAGACCTGCCCGTTTCATGGCGTAACCGCCATTGGCAAGGCAAATGCCTGACGTGAGTCAATGGGTCTGTTGAAAACGGTTGATGCCTGAGTTCATATGAACGGGAGCAAACTTCCTGGGGTTCGCAAAGACAAATATGTCTCACGAAAACGGTTTAACTCGAATGGAAAAGCGCCGATCGGCGCATGTGCGCATCCTTTCCTGGCGGAGTAGAAATAACAGTCGAGCGTATACTTGTATATCGGCTGGAAGTATGTTCAAGGCCCCTTGAATACCGTGCCACCCGTTGTTCTTCCTTCCCCTCGCCCGGAATCCAAGCATGCGCCATTCTGGTGTCAACCCGGTATGGTTGGAGACGAACGACGCTCGGAACGAGAGCGAACGCCGAGTTCGACTCATGCTCGATTCAGCCGCTGAGGCGATCTGCGCGTGCGATTCGACCGGGACATGCCTGTTCGCAAATCGTTCGGCTGCACGCATTCTCGGATATGAGGATCCGGCGGAATTGCTTGGAAGGAATCTTCATTCGCTGGAGCATCATACCCACAAGGATGGCACGCCTTATCCCATCGAAGAGTGTCCCATCTATCTGGGGTTCAAAAATGGCGAGAGCGTGCACCGCGATGATGAGGTCTATTGGCGCAAAGATGGCACGAGCTTTCCAGTCGAGTATTGGTCTCACCCAGTGGTCCAGGAGGGGCGGACGGTCGGTGCTGTGATCACCTTCATCGACATCACTGAACGCAAGCAGACTGAAGATGCGCTGCGAAGAAGTGAAGAACAGAATCGCAGTCTGCTTCAGATCAACAATGCGATTATCACGAACCTGACCCAGGAAGCCTTGCTGCGCTCCATTTCGGAAGAATTGCAGAGATTCATTGGATTCGATCGGTGCGCTATCACTCTCTATCAGCCGGAGAAAGACACGTTCCGATTTCTCGCCGTGGAGGGAGAGTTGTTGTCGGATCATTTTCAGACCGGGATGGAGGCCCGCCGGAGCGAAACCAGTGTGGGTTGGGTCTACGATCACCAGCAGTCTCGTGTGTGCGGCAATCTCCAGGAATCATCCGAGTACGCGAATGAGCGCCGTCTTGCTGCCGAAGGTATTCACTCGATATGCATTCTTCCCATGGCCCTTCAGGGAGAGTGTATCGGGACCCTCAGCTTTGTAAGCCGAGAACGAGACCGATACTCGGAGCAGGATGCATTGTTTCTGCAGGAAGTCTCGAATCAGGTAGTACTGGCAATTCGAAACATGCAGTCGTACGACGAGATTGCAAGCCTGAAAGGCAGGCTGGAAAAAGAGAACCTCTATCTCCGCGAGGAGTTGCGAGCCGAGCATAACTTCGAGGAGATCGTAGGAAACAGTCCGGCTCTGCTGAAGGTGCTACGTGCCGTCGAACAAGTTGCTCCCACCGATTCAACCGTTCTCATCCATGGAGAAACGGGAACCGGGAAGGAACTTGTGGCGCGCGCCATTCACAGTCGCAGCACTCGAAACAGCCGCGCCCTTGTCAACGTGAACTGCAGCGCGATTTCGGCCGGTCTCGTGGAAAGTGAATTGTTCGGCCACGTGAAGGGAGCATTTACCGGCGCGATCGATCGCCGCATCGGGCGCTTCGAACTTGCAAACGGCGGGACCATCTTCCTCGATGAAATCGGGGAACTCAATCCTGAGACGCAAGCGAAGCTGCTTCGCGTTTTGCAGGAGCGGGAATTCGAGCCGGTGGGCAGCAGCCGCACCGTGCGCGTCGACGTGCGCGTGATTGCCGCGACCAATCGCAATCTTCGCGAAGCCGTCGATGGGGGCCGCTTCCGGTCGGACCTGTTCTACCGGCTGAATGTTTTTCCGATCGAAATTCCACCGTTGCGAGAACGTCGGTCCGACATACCCAAGCTGTTAGCCTTCAGCCTCTCCCGATTATCGAAGCGGTTTGGGAAGAAGATTGAAGGCGTTTCCCGCGAATCCATGGACTTCCTCCTGAACTACCCGTGGCCCGGCAACGTCCGTGAATTGCAGAATGTGATTGAGCGTGCGGCCATTGTCTCATCGGAACCCATCCTTCGGTTCGACCGGGACTTGATCCCCTTGACGGGTGCGAAGGCCACCGAGAACCATGATGTGGCCGGTTCGGAGAGTCTTGCCATTGCACCCGCTTCAGCAGCTGCACTGCCCACCCTGAATGAGCTTGAGCGAAACCACATCCTTACGGTTCTTCACAAGACCAACGGCAAAATCGAGGGTCCGAATGGCGCTGCGAAGATCCTGGATCTTCATCCCAATACGCTCCGCCACCGCATACAGAAACTTGGCATCCGGACAACTTCCTCCCACCCGTCGTAGATGGCCGCCCATCGAGGCTCCCCCACTCCCAAATATGGGGGCTTCGGCGAATGCCCACAACGGGTCATAGGAAGTCAGTGGGGCACGGCAGTCGCGTGAGTCACCAGAATAAATTCACCTATTGGTTGAAGACCCTGCATCTTAGAGGTGTTTGGGAACTGCCAAATCGATGGGCCGTGGTCGAAGCTGCGGCGGCAAAACATGGAATCTTGATTGGCATTCCGATTGCACGTCGTACTGCAGGAGCAGGCGAGTCGAATGTTACGGATCACGGTGTTGGAGTCATCTGCGTGCGGCGTCACACTTCGGGTAGAAGGACGGATCGCTGGCCCCTGGCTGGAGGAACTCCGCACAGCATGCAGTGCTCACATCGGGCCCGATCCCGTTCCGTTGCAACTGGAGCTAGAGGACATCTCCTTTGCTGATGCTGAAGGCGTTGCCTACCTCAACGAACTACGGGAACGAGGTGTCAGGTTTTTCCAGGTTTCCCCCCTTTTGACGGAACTATTCAAGAATGACTCCTCGCCGGATGGATCCTAGCGCGAACCGGCACGTTGCTGCCGAGACCGAACCTCGGAAGCTACGCGCTTTCGCTCGACTCCGGCGGTAATGAGAAGAGGTCTCCAATGTTGGAACAAGCTGAACTTAGAGAGCGTTCCTCGTCATCTGGACATCCGCAGTGCAGGCCATGGAGTCCTCCCGCGAAGAAGACGCTTCCCTCTCTATCGACGATCGTAGCCGGGATGTCTCACGACCTTCGTACCCCTCTAGCCGCGATCCTCGCAAATGCGGAGTTCCTGGCCCAGTCAAATCTGAGCGAAGAGGAACGAGACGAGTTATACGAAGAGATTCGTGTGTCCATCGACTGCCTGAACGAGCTGGTTTCCGATTTGCTGGAATGCGCTAGAGAAGGGGAAGCACTTCATCCGGCGATTGGCAATATTGTCGAAACGACGGGGCGCGTCATAAAGATGATTGCAGCGAGGCCGGCATTCCGACGCATTACCATTACGCACCACCACGAAGGATCGGCCATCGGCTGGTACAACTCCAGGCTTCTGGAACGAGCAGTATCGAACGTTGTCCTCAATGCATGCGAGGCGGTCTCTCCCGAGTCCGGCCATGTGGCTATCACCACGCTGGGAGGCCCGGCATGCTTGCGCATTGAAATATGGGATAACGGCCCGGGAATTCCCGCGGAGATATGGGACTCTGTATTCCAGCCGTTTTTCACCTACGGCAAATCCGAGGGCACCGGGTTGGGTCTTGCCATCGCGAAGAAGATCGTCGAAGACCAGGGTGGCGAACTTCTCCTAGATCCAGAAGAGAAAACGGGCACCTCGTTCAGGATCTCAATTCCCTTCGCCCTTCCCGAGGGACAGAGCTCAGATCGGTAATCGAAGCGGGCATCCATTAAGCGAAGTGTTCCCGAATCCAGGCTTGTGGAACAGCCGGAAACAGTGAGATCCCCTTGTTTGTTTTGAGGGGTTTGCTCGAGCCACAAGGAGATGCTCCTGCCGCAGATTGAAACTCACGCTATCGTCCTGGATCGCTGATGCTCCTCGTCACATACCTGTTGACACCCTACCTATCAAAGGAGACGATATGTTGGATTCCAACATGGCGGTCAGTTTTCTATGTCCTCGACCAAATCCGACGTTCTTCAGGGCACGCTCGATCTGATGATCCTCAAAACCCTTGAATCCATGGGACCGCTGCACGGCTATGGCATTGCCCGCCGCATCGAGCAGGTCTCAAGTGACACGTTCAGCCTGAACCAGGGCACGATTTATCCCGCGCTTCTACGGCTCGAACAACGGAGGTGGATCAAATCGGACTGGGGCACGTCGGATACGGGCCGAAGGGCGAAGTTCTACTCGCTCACGCGCATCGGACAGAAGCAAATTGCGGCGGAAGAGGAAAACTGGTCGCGGATCGTGTCCACTATGGCGCGCTTTCTCTCACCTGCGGAATAGGAGTGACCGATGGACTGGCTTCGCGAAATGTTGAGCCGCTGCAAATCGTTCGTGAACCGCCGCAGGCTCGACGAGGAATTGGACCAGGAACTGGAATCGCATATCGAGTCGGCGGTCCAAGACAACATCCGTCACGGCATGACGCACGAGCAGGCCCGTACGGCTGCCTTGCGTGTGTTCGGCGGCGTTACTCAAATCAAGGAATCCTATCGCAGCCGCCGCGGCCTGCCTTTCCTCAGTTCGCTGAGCCGGGACGTCCTCTATGCCACGCGACGGATCCGCTCTTCCCCTGGCTTTTCCCTCGTTGTGATCGCTACCCTTGCACTCGGCATCGGTGCAAACGCCGCCGTCTTCACGCTGGTCGAGGGTTTCTTGTTGCGTTCCCTGCCGGTCGCCGACCCGGCGAGCCTGTACCGCATCGGCGACCGTAATACTTGCTGCTATCACGGCAATTTCGAATATCCGGATGGCGATTTCGACCTTTTCTCGTACGATATGTATCGCCGCTTCCAGCAAGGGGCGCCGGAGTTCGAGCAGCTTGCAGCGGTGCAAGCTGGCGGCAGCGGTTATACCGTGCAATATGGCTCGGCGGCGCCACGCCCGCTGCGGACGGAGTTTGTATCCGGCAACTACTTCAATACTCTTGGCGTGGGCGCATATCTCGGACGCCCATTCGTCGACAGCGACGACCGCCGGGGAGCTCCGCCCGTGCTTGTGTTGAGCTACGTGGCCTGGGAAACCGAATTCGGCCGCGATCCATCGATTGTCGGTGCGACTGTGTATGTCCAGGGGCATCCGTTCACGGTGGCGGGCGTAGCACCAGCGGGATTTTTTGGTGATCGTATTGCCTCGATCCCCGCCGACCTGTGGATGCCACTCTCCGCCGAGATCGAAATTGAGGGCGCAAACGCCGCAGTGACACAACCGCTGACAGCATGGCTTTATCCATTGGGCCGACTGCGGCCCAGTGTCCAAAAGTCCGCGCTCGAGGCCAAGCTGTCTGCACTGCTGCGGCAGTGGATGCAGGAATGGCCCAGGTTCACCGAGCATGGCGGAGCCGCTATCATCCCCCGCCAGCATGTCGTGCTTGCTCGAGCGGGCGGCGGAATCCAGAAACTCCAGCAACAATCCGGAGCGAATCTGCGCCTTCTGATGGTTCTTTCCAGCGTGGTGCTGCTCCTGGCGTGCGCGAACATCGCCAGCCTGCTGCTGGCGCGCTCCACCGCGCAACGGATCGATGTAGCCGTTCGCATGGCTCTGGGCGCGGCCCGGTTCAGAATCATTCGTCAAATCCTGATCGAAAGCCTGCTGCTCAGTGTTACCGGGGGCGCGGCCGCTCTGGTCGTCGCGTGGTTCGGCGCTCACGCCATTCTCGCGCTGGCATACCCCGAGGCGCACAATATGCCCCTGCATGCTGAACCTTCATGGCCGGTGCTGGGGTTCACTTTCCTCGTGTCGCTCTTAACTGGTGCGGTTTTCAGCACGGCTCCGGCATGGGCTGCGTCGCATGCGCAGCCCTCCGAATCCCTGCGCGGAGCCAATATTGCCAGCCGCGATCGTGCTTCTATCCCGCAGCGCACGCTTGTGATTCTGCAGCTTGCCATGTCTGTCGTTTTGCTCACCAGCACGTTTCTGCTGACCCGGTCGCTGATGAATCTGGAGCATCAGAACTTCGGCATTGAGACCGCCAACCGCTACACCTTCCAGATGGATCTCGAAGGCGCCGGATACACCCCGGATCGTGTCCCGGGCCTGTACCGCCAGATCGAAGAGAGGCTCGGGGCATTGCCGGGCGTGACCCACGTGAGCTTCGCCAGGTACATTCCCCTGGGCGGCAACCAATGGGGAACCTGCGTCTACCTGCAAGGTCAATCCGATCCGGGACGGGAGGACAAGTGCTTCTCCGACTGGATTCGTGTGAGCGCTCAGTTTCTCGATTCCGTGGGTGTGCCGATCGTCCGCGGCCGCGGAATCAGCGCGCGTGATGGGGCAAATTCGGTGCTTGTGGCGGTTGTCAATCAGGCCTTCGTAAAGAAGTTCTTTCCCAACCAGGATCCGATCGGCAAACACTTCGGCATGGAAGGAGCGAAATACTCCAGCCAGTACGAAATCGTGGGGGTCTTTTCCGATTTTGTCTTGACAAACCCCCGCTCCGAATCTCGCCCGCTCTTTCTTATTCCCAACACTCAGCGATATACGGGCTACACCGATCCGGAAGATGATGCTGCCGAGAAGGCATCGATGTTTCTCAATTCCGTTATCCTCCAGGTTGCTGGTTCGCCCACAGACGTGGAGATGACGGTGCGTAAGGGGCTGACGGAAATTGACCCCAAGCTCCCCGTCTTTCGTTTCGTCGCGTATGACTCGGTGGTGGCCAGCAATTTCAACCAGGAGCGACTCATTGCGCGGCTGACCTCGGCCTTCGGCCTTCTCTCATTGATCCTGGCATCTGTCGGCCTGTATGGGGTGGTGTCGTATTTTGTGGCGCGCCGCACCAGCGAGATCGGGATCCGCATGGCTATCGGAGCTTCGCGCGCGCTCATCGTACGCATGGTGATTCGCGGAGCGTTTGCGCAGCTGATTGCGGGCCTGGCGTTGGGCATTCCGGCCAGCCTCTTCATGGGCCGTCTGATGACCAGTCTCCTCTTTCACGTCAGTGGCTTCGATCCTGTAATTCTCGCGGCGGCTTCGACGGCGCTGGCGATTTGCGCAGCCGCAGCGGCGTTCATCCCTGCTATCCGTGCAGCCTCGCTTGATCCGGTTCGCGCGCTGCGCACGGAGTGAAGACCGGCGAAGTGCCGGGCATGGTTCATCTGGCCAGCGGCCGGAGACCAGAATCAAACGCTTCTATTTGAACTGCCAGAACAAGATCGATCTGCCGGTATACGCAAAGTCGGTACGCCTCACGTGTGAGCGCCCTTGACAGCCGACCCCGGCGGCGATAGAAGAAGTGTGCTCTCGTGAAGGATCAATACGATATGCCCAAATCTCTTCTGTCTCGTCGTGCATTTCTGCAGACCACAGCTGCGGCGGCTGGTGCCACTCTCGCTTCCAACTCCATTCGTATCGAGGCCGAACCGTCTTACGCTTTACGGGAGGACTCCTCGCCGAGCGACCGCGTCCGTTTCGGGATTGTCGGCGTGGGGATGGAAGGCAGCGGCGTACTCGCCACAGCTGTGGCATTACCCGGCACTGAATGCGTTGGAGCGGCCGATCTCTACGACGGTCGTCATATCCTGGCGCGCGAAATCGCTGGCACGTCCATCAAGACAACGCGCCGCTACCAGGAATTGCTCGACGACAAGAGCATCGATGCAATCCTCATCGCAGTGCCCGATCACTGGCATAAGCAGGTCGTAGTCGACGCGCTTGCTGCCGGCAAGGACGTCTACTGCGAAAAGCCAATGTCACACAATCCTGCCGACGGCCTCGCCATGGTGGAGGCAGCCAGGAAGACCGATCGCATTGTGCAGATCGGGGCACAACGCACCAGTTCAGTGCTCTGCGCCAGGGTCAAGGAGATGATCGCAAATGGCGCGATCGGTGACTTGAACCTCATTGAAGCTACCATGGGTCGAAACGACCCTACCGGAGCATGGGAGTATCCTCCTCCACAAGATCTCTCGCCGGAAAACCTCGACTGGAATACCTGGCTCGGCACCGCTCCCCAAAAGCCCTTCGATCCCTATACTTTTGCGCGCTGGCGCTGTTGGAAGGAGTACGGCACCGGGGTTGCTGGAGACCTGCTCGTCCATCTCATCAGCGGCATGCAATTCTCGCTCGGCATCAATGAAGTGCCGAAGCGCGTCTCCGCGTTCGGCGGCATTTACCGATGGAAGGACGGGCGCAACATGCCGGATGTTCATGCAGCGCTCTTCGAATATAAGGGAATTCCGGTCTACATGCGACTGAGCCTCGACTGCGAATCGGCTGAAGTCACTCGGTTTCAGGGTTCGAAAGGCATGATCGAACTACGCGAGTTCTCCATCACTTATTCACCTCAGGCCGGTATAGATACTGCTCCGAGCTATTACTCCGGCGGATACCCCAGCGCCATGCGTGCAGCTTATGTGAAGAAGTGGCACGAAGAGCACGACCCGACGCCAGGCAAGGAACCGGCAACTGAGGGCCTCACGATCAACGGCAACGATTATGACGATCTCCGGCCGCACCTCTGGAACTTCTTCGACGCGGTGCGTTCGCGCAAGCCGGTCGTGCAGGATGCTGTTTTTGGACACAACGCCGCTCTGGCCTGCCATCTGGCCAACGAATCCTATTTCCGTGGCGTCCCAGTTCGCTGGGACGAAGCTTCAGAGACCATCAAATCCCTGGCGTAGCCAAGACAGGAACCAAATTTGAAGATCGCAAGACTCACAGTTCTCGTGCCAATGGTTGCCGCCGTCTGCGTGCTTTGTTCCTGCACTTCAGGACAGGTTTCGGAGCAAGCTGATCCTGTCACGCCCTTTCTGGGCCGCTGGGATCTCACACTGAGAGCGCCCGATCACGAATATCCCTCCTGGATCGAGATAGACCGAAAGGACGGCAATATCACCGCGCTCTTCACGGGTCGATGGGGTAACGCCCGCGCGCTTCCGAACATTAGCATCCGCGGAACTCAAATTGCCTTTGTCTCTCCAAAGGAAGAGGAAGGTAGCAGCGCCGATCTAGCTTTCGAAGGCGTCCGCGACGGCGAAAACCTCTCAGGTACTCTCAACGGCCCTGATGGCAAAACCTGGTCGTGGATCGGCGTGCGTGCCCCGAGTCTTGACCGCTCGGGCACTCCGAGATGGGACAAGCCACTTGCGCTCTTTGATGGCAAGAACCTCAACGGCTGGCACCAGAGCAAATCTGGACCTCCCGACTGGACCGTGAGGGACGGCAACCTGGTCAGCCCCGGAAACGGCCCCGAACTCATCAGTGACCTCAACTTTCAAGATTACAAACTGCACATCGAATTCAACTGTGGCAAGGACTCAAATAGTGGCGTCTACCTCCGCGGTCGCTACGAAGTGCAGATCGAGACAGACTCTGCGGCAGAGCCACCCAGCCATCACACGGGTGGAGTCTACGGTTTCCTTGCACCCACTCCTGAGTTGCCGCGCAGTCCTGATATGTGGCAGACCTTGGATATCACGCTGATTGGACGGAAAGTCGAGGTGGTCCAGAACGGTCGGACCATCATCGACAATCAGGAGATTCCCGGCCTCACTGGCGGTGCGCTCGACAGCCGCGAAGGGGAGCCCGGTCCTATCTATTTCCAGGGCAGCGAAAAAGGTCATGTCCTCTTTCGCAACATCATCGTCAGACGTGCAAAGTAGTCCAGTTCCACCGCACGGGTTTCAATCTCTAGATTGGGCCTACTGGGGGCTATCATGAGAATTCCTATACGTGTTGTAACGACTTGCCTGATGGGTGCAACGCTCTTTCCGGGCATAAGCGCTGCCTTCGCTCAAAACCTCCAACCCCATCACCGGATCGCGATCCGGGCAGCGCGTCTGATCAGCGGTAAGGGAGATACCGTTCTAAAGAACGCTGTTCTCGAAATAGAGGGCGACAAAATCGTTGCAGTCGGTTCCGGGCTTGCGATTCCCCCGAATACCGAAGTCATCGACTTAGGCGACGAAACACTCCTGCCCGGGCTGATCGATGCCCATACCCACCTTCTGCTCGAGATGAAGGGTGCGAATCTCCTGGATCAGGACTCCGAGATGCTGAGAATTGTGGCAACCGAGAGCACAGCAGAGCGTGCATTGCTAGGCGCGAGATCAGCGAGAGAGTACCTGGAAGCCGGCGTTACGACGGTGCGCGATCTGGGCAACTCGGGAGTTGATGGCGATATCGCGTTGCGCGACGCCATCAGTCAGGGCTGGCTGCCCGGCCCGCGAATGGTCGCCGCCACTCGCGCCTTGAGCGCCCCCGGCGGACAATTCGGAGTCCTTACAACGGAGGCGCAAAAACTCATCGGGCAGGAGTACGTCATCGTGAGCGGCCCGGAAAGCGCCAGACAGGCCGTCCGCCAGGCGCTGTACGAAGGAGCCAACTGCATCAAGGTGATTGTGAACGGAAACCTCGCAAACGTAACGCTGGATGAAATGAGAGCGATCGTGCAGGAAGCGCACAATGACGGAGTCAAAGTCGCGGCGCACGCGATCGGAGACGAGCCGACGCGAATCGCAGCCGAATCGGGAGTAGATTCCATCGAGCACGCTTACGTTGTATCTGATGATGTACTGAAGATGATGGCGCAGAAACACATCTTCCTGGTTCCAACCGATTCCACTCTGAATCAGGTGGAGGCCATGATGTTTGGCAGCCGTCAGCCCACCGCTGAGGATCGCATGCGTTTCGAGAACCAGATCAAAGGCTATCTAGAAGGCAATCGCCGGCGACTCCAACGCGCCTTGGAGTTGGGAGTGCCGATCGCATCCGGATCTGACATGTACCTGTCGGTACAGGGCAAGACGCGGGGCCAGGCCAGCATGGATGTGTTCGAGGCGTATTCCCAGGAAGGCATGACAC
>Ga0335079_10003502_pt1 | contig 18131 bp, 13 predicted proteins | sample Lox_Sample_33_FD_206719 | JGI IMG/M metagenome (GOLD analysis project Ga0335079, IMG submission 206719) | Soil microbial communities from Loxahatchee National Wildlife Refuge, Florida, United States - Lox_Sample_3.3 | ecosystem: Environmental > Terrestrial > Soil > Wetlands | place: USA... | reverse complement strand
AGATACTGCTCCAGCGCAAGCGGGCCAATACAAATCCGCGCGCGTGCCTGCTGGTCCCACACTTCGTCGCCGACAATCGCTCCCATCCCAAGCTGCTCGGAGAAAGTGGCTCTTTCCCCGAGCCAGCACTTATCTGGCTGTGTGATGCGGTTCCAGGAACCGAGCATCTGCTCCACGCGCACCGGTACTTCGAAATAATCGCCGATCACCCGCTCCAGTGCCGTTACCGAACGCGGACGTTGCGCCAGCAATCCCGCAAAATATAGGCACGCGTCATCGTCTACTTTTTGGCGGTCCTGCAACCCTGCCGTGCCAAGACCGATCAGATCCAGCAAGTGGTGCGAGAAATGGTCGCGCTCTCCACGCTCATAGGCAATCGCAAAGCGGTATTTTTCCCATGCCTGGTAGAAAAACGAAATCAGCCGGTGGTGAAAAATATCCAAAAATTCCGGAAGCGTGGAATCGCGGGCGCGCAAACGTTCCAGGATAAGTGTCGTGTACCAGTGCGGAAGAATGCCCTGTGGCCCGATCAAACCCATGAAATTCACTTTGAGCTTTGGGGTTGCGCTTCCCTCTTCGCCCCATTCTAGGCTCTGGATCTGGCTCGCGGGGAATGCCAGCGACGCATGCGCGCCCAGCCGGACCACTTCATCGCGCGGATTCGTGAAACGCCCAACCGGTTTGCGGTCCGGCAGAATCCGCTCCAGAAGCCTCATCGCCTGGAAGAACTCGAAATGAAACGGCTCGTCCCGGAGCTGCGCCTCGACCCCCGCCATCGGATCAGCCGCTGCAGCTTCTTTTTCTATAAGAGGATCGCCTGACCCGCCCGTGGTGGCCATTCCCGCAATACCTCCTCTCTCTGCTGCGTGCGCGCGACCAGTTGGCTGAAGCTGTTGATGGACGCGTACAAGCCCAGAAAATTCTCAATCACGCTTGCGAAGAGATAGATTCCTCCACCGACGTATTGCTCTTCGTCGAATTCGATTTCCACCCGCTGTCCACGCACGAACCCGATGCCGCTTTCCGAGATGACGCGTGCAAAGTGGCGCCGTGAGCTGACCCGTTGAATTCCCGCGATTTGCTTTTCGTGAAACGCCGATTCGCCAAAATTGTACAGGCGCAAAATCTCCTGGAGCGCTTCTTTGCCTTCCTCGACCACGGAGAGATAATTCAGCGATAGATGGGAGATCAGCCGCCATAGTACGTCTTTTCCAATAGGCGGCCGCACCGTTGCGGTGGGTTTTCGCAAAGCCGAAATCCGCTTCACCGACGACATTCCTTCCAGCTCGAAATCGCTTTCTCCTCTCTCGCTGCCGATCGGCAACCGGTGCGGCAAATCGCGGTTCGAACATGTACAGTGCACCGTCAGCGTGTCGGAGTCCGGATGGACGGTCCTTCCCGTCATGTCCGTCAGCGATATGAAGACGTCCGTCCCATCGTCGTTCCTTCGCGCCGAAGGCCTCCTTCTCGCGTACCAGAAGGCCTGCTGTCGTTTTCCCTGCCGCGACGTGGCGTGCCGGAATCTATAAAATGGCTCGTAAGTGATGGCCTCGTGAGTCTCTGGATCCGGAGATATCACCTCGTCAATCGAAAAAACTTCCAGCATGTGCCGCCGCCGCACATCGGGAATAACGGGATACTCCGTTCGCGTTTGATCCAGGAGAATCGGCTCTGCGGTGTGCGGGAATGAATTGATTGCTGGCGTCGCGGAAAGCCGCAGCGTCTTGGCTGATACGTTCAGTTCCATCAATTGCTGCCGCTCGGCCCGTTCGAACTTGGAGATCAGAAAAACCACTTCCACGCGCGGCCCGAATCCCGCCGTCCGCAAGGCTTCCAGTCCCGAAAGCTCAAAGAAAAAGAATTTCTCGGGAAAATTGAAATACTCCTGCAACAACCGGTAGCCGGAAAACGAACGCCGCGGATAGGGCAACAACGCTTCGTTCTCACTGAAACCCATTGGCTTCAAGCTGCTTACGGGGAGCGTCAGCGGCGGCCGCCTGGTATTAACAGTCAGGTCGCGAATCAGAATCTCAACGCAATTGTTGCTCAAAAATTCGTACAGGTTGTGCACCAGGCTGCTCTCGCCATGCAGATAAAACGGCAGCGCCTTCAATTCCAGCTTGTCGAAACTCACATCGGGATAGCACGCCAGTTCCGCGCAGAGCGCCGCAGCCGCGGGCGTCCGCACTGCCGGGCGCAGCTTGTCCGGCGTCACCCATATCGCGTTGGCGATCGCCAGCGGCCACAACGTAACGTCGTGGCACGTTTGAAATTTGCACGGCCATCCCTCGACCGGCCGCGAATACAGCATGGAGCCCTTTGGGATCGGCAGCCCCGAGGTCAGTTTGCCCTGCTCCGGATCGAGCTGAAATTCCACAATCGTGCAGGAAGGAATCGGCCGGATATAGTGCGGATAAAGAACGGTCAGAAGCGCTTCGGTAATCTCCGGAAACTCGTCGTCAATCTTCAGGTGAACACGCGCGGCAAGAAACGCGAACGATTCGAGCAACCGCTCCACGTGCGGATCGTCGCAACGGTTCGCCTCCAGCATCAGCCGGGAGGCCACTTTCGGATATTTCTCCGCGAATTCCGCGCCCATCTGGCGCAGAAACGTCAGCTCCCTTTCATAATAAGTGAGCAGTTCATCCCGCACTGGTATCTCCGGAGACCTGATAGGTCCCGCTGGTCAACTCCAGCGCCGCATCGTAAACCACGTGTTCTGGAGTGGGATCAATCATCAGCATGCCTTCAATCACAAAACGCACCACTCGCGATGTGTCCGTTGCGGGAACTAGCGTGACCTTGATCCCCTCCAACCGCGGCTCAAACGTGCTCAGCGTTTCCTGCAGGAGAGATACCAGCCGGTTCTGGTCGTACAAAAAATTTGCCGGCAGCGACGACACATCCGGAAAACCGTACATATGCACGGACTTTGCCGTCTCGACGCAGGATTCCGGCACTCCTTCCGGATTCTGCCGCGAGTTCAGCAGATTCTCCAGGTCGCGCCGTAATCCCACTTTCAGTTTCGCCAGCGACTTGCTGTACGTGAGGGGCGCCTCCACCTGCGACTTCGGCTCCTCGTCAATCAGGCGGTCCAGCACGGTCAGAGTCACCGGGCCGGTTGTTTCGCGCTGCGCCATGAGTTACCTCGTGCAGGCAAGTGCTTGCGCCGGATCCAGCCGGCACAGCTTCTGATAAATCTTTTGCTTTTCCGCCTCGTTGTCTCCCATCTTGTCGAGGCAACGATAGAGGAGCGCGAGCGGGTGAGCCACCGTCGTCGCCTCTTCCCACTCCTCGAGCCTCCGCCGGTCAATTTCTTCCGCCAACTCCGCAAGAATAGGATAAGCAATGGCCTCATGCTTCGTGGAAAGACACAGCGTGGCGAGTTGGATTTTCCTTTGGAACCTGGCCCGCCCCGACTTTTCCTGGGCGATTTCCCGCATCAGCATCTCGATCGCTTCCTGCACCTTCCCCGATTTGGCCGCCTTCATCGCCAGTTCATGCACATCGGGTCCCGTTGCAGCGGACGACGCCGGACTTTGCATCACGGGCTCGGGTATCGGCTCGGGTTCCGGAGGCGCCGCGGGCGGTTCCGGCGGCGGAGGAACTATTGCCTCGCGCAGCCACGCCTGCGTTTCCGAGTTCGCCGCGGGCGTATCGTCCATCAGCGTCGCGTTGATCAGGTCGGGATAATCGGTCAGCAGCGCGCGCAACGTTCCCCGAATCGCCGCCGCCACCGGCTCGTAGTCGCTTCCCAGGTTTTCGCACGCGCGCACCACTTGCCGCTGCAAGTCCAGCCAGCCCCTGCCGCAGACCATCCCCATGCAGGTCTCGGCCGCCTCGATCAGCTCATTCCACTGTCCCTCCATCGAAAGCTTCTTCACCTGCTGTCGGAGATCCGTCGGCGGCGCTTCCAGCATCGCAGCATTCAAGTACGATCCTGCCTCGCGAATTTCTCCCCATCGCACGCTCCGCAAAATCAGGTACGGAACAGGATTCCGGCTATTCTCCTTCCGCAGAAACTCCGCGAGCCGCACCAACCGCTGTACCGCATCCTCGCGGTCGGTCGGTTCCTCGCTGACCGCCTTCTTCTTTTTACCTTTTGCCGGCGCGCCGCCCGCAACCGTTTCCTCGGCAGCTCCCGCGCTCTCCCCTTCTGCTTCCTGCGCCGGAGCCTCTTCTTCCGCCGCTTCCGCCTCGGGGTTGTAATACTGCTTCACCGCCGTCTGCAGATCTTCAATCGCCAGCCGCAAATTCTTAAAGCTTGGCGCGTCCCGCCCGAATTTCTCGTCGCTCAGAGTCTCCAGCGCATCAATCGAAGCCACCACCACCGCCAAATCCTGTGCGAGTTGCTGGTAATACGGCGTTCCCGTCAGCCGCGCCGCCTCGTCAAACTCCTCCGCGGTGCATTTCTTTTCCGCGATGGCTTCCTGTCGCGCCGCCATTTTGGCTTCATTGCCCTGCGCTTCGGCCTCGTATCCGATCCGCCGCGATTCCTGAAACTTGAACCAGTCCAGCTTGTTTTTTGTCAGTGGCACTTTCCGAACCGCAATATCCAAACGCGTGGCCACCCATTCGATCGGCCCGATCCGCAATTCCAGGTCGCCGTCCTCGATCTCTGGATACAGCGTGTCCCAGAAGTTCTCCAGCATGCCGCGCAACAGGTCCAGCCCTTCGCGCAATCCCGCGATCCGGTCGCGATAAATGATCGCCTCAATCAGCCACGCGGCAATCTGCAAATCCTTCGTTTTTGTGGACAGCGCTTCCGTGGCGAGCTTGATGACCAGCGGAAAATCGGCCTTCTTCATCTCGTGCGCCCAGGCCCCCTGCGGAAGTACCTCTTCTTCCCGGCGCGCTTCTTTGATTTTGTCGAGGATGGGATCGTACCGGAGATTCTTCCCGCTTGGATTCTCTCCGGCGATTGGATTCAGCAAGCCATCGGGCAGGGCCATAGGACTCTAGGAAGCCGCCTTCGCGGCGGCAAATTCGATCGAGCGGACCTCGAGCAGCGGAACCTCTTCGTCATCGGCCATCAGCATCTTTTGCCCCAGCGGAATCACGTCGCCCGCCGCGTTTTCCTCCCAAACCGTGGATCGCCCCAGGCGTACATTCCCATCCGGATGCTTCCAGGAAAATGGCGTAAGCACCGGCAAAAGTACCTCACCCAATTCCCGCCCCTGAAACGTGGCCGAGGGTTTCACCAGGGCAGGAGTCCACAACAAGTCTCTCAGTCGCTTCGGCGGCGGGATTTGGATTGACGCGATGAGTGTAAACGGCAGCCACAAGTAGCTTCCCGCTGCGAAAATCTCCAGGTGTGCCCCGACGCGCGGATCCGCATCCGTCAATACCTGAAACCCATTCCCGTTTAACATACCGGTCGCTGCCGCCGCGGAGTCGCCATTCCCTTTCTCGGCAGGAGGGTTTTCCCCTTTTTCAAACAGCTCGTGGCGAATTTTCTCTGCATGAAGCGCGCTGCGGTAAATCAATCCGCCCATCTCCGCCTCGCGGCTGTCCGAAGCCAGTATGTCTAGCTGCTTTTCGGCGCGCGCGTAGTCCCCGGAAAAGCACAGCAACTCAAATAATGATGTCCTCCGCTTCGCGTCTCCCGGGTTGTCGCGCAACTCCGCGCTCAAAGCCTGGATCGCTTCGTCGAGTTGGCCGGCTTGCAATAGTTTTTGTACGGACATGACCTGTCCCTGGAGCAGGGCCTCATCTGCGGAAACAATCTGCGTTTAACGCGCGGAGGGCCGGACCAATCCCCGCGGGGCCCGGCCCTCCGCGCGTCTGGTCCTAGATCTTCTTGTTTGCGGAGATGTCCCAGCCGGCCTTGGTCACGCCGGTCTTGCTGCCCTTTTCGTCCTGGCCCCAGTAGCTGAACTCGATCTTCGCGTAGTTTATGGTCAGCGACTCGATCGGCATGGATTCCCCTCCGCCACCCGATACGTGGTAATTGCTGAGAATCACTGTGTGCAACTTCAGCTCCAGGTAGTCCTGCTGCGAACCGCCCGCCCTCCGGCAGGTCAGCACCACGCTCGGCTTGTGCTCGCCCGCCGCGCATGTCTGCATCAGTTTGGGTGAGGCCTTGTCCAGATATTTGCTGATCGTCAGGTCCTGGAACTGGGCGCGCCCCACTCCAGCGCCGGCTCCGGCATATCCCGCCGACCCCGGTTGCGTCACTCCCCACGACCAGGACAGCACATCAATTTCGTTCTTATGTCCGTCCGATGTCGCTTCTCCCTCAATCCCATCTACTTTCAGAAAATAATCCGCATGGGTCCCCATTGCAGTTCCAGCACCTGGCATGGCTCCTCCTAGTAAATGACTTCCGAAACTCTTTCCAGGGACAAGCCCCGGCGAAGCACGCGCGCCTTCCAGGACACCCTCGTCCTCAAGCCGCCCGCTTCAACTGCAGCTTTCGCCGCGCTCAGCGCTTTGCCGATTGCGGAAGCTCTGCCACGAGTCGCAGCGAAACCGTTAGCTCGTCCAGTTGGAAGTGCGGCCTGAGAAACGCGATGGCCCGGTACACTCCTGGTTTGCCCGGCATTTCGGATACTTCCACTTTGGCTTCGCGCAGCGGAAACTTGGACTTGGTCGCCGCGCTGGCGTTGTCATCTTCTGTAACATACTGCATGATCCATTTCGTCAGGAACGTCTCGCACTCGCTCCGGCTCATGAATCCGCCGATCTTGTCCCTCATGATGGACTTCATGTAGTGCGCGAACCGCGATATCGCAAGCATGTAGGGCAGTTGCGCGGAAAGCCGCGCATTCGCGTTCGCCGCCGCCTGATCGTATTTCTTCGGCTTGTTGGCGGATTGCACGCTGAAAAACGCCGCATAATCCGTGCCCTTGCAGTGCACCAGCGGAATCAGCCCCTGGTCGGCAAGTTCCTTCTCCCGGCGGTCTGTGATCGCAATCTCCGTCGGGCATTTCAGCGCTACGTCGCCTTCGTCCGTCCGGAAGTTATGTGCCGGCAGCCCTTCGACCAACCCGCCGCCTTCCACGCCGCGAATCGCTGCGCACCAGCCGTACGCCGCAAACGCCTGCGTCAGCCTCGCTCCCAGCGCGTACGCCGCATTCCCCCACAAATACTTCGAGTGGTCCGTCCCGTCCACGTTTTCTTCGTAATTGAATTCGTCAATCGGCTTCGTTTCCTTGCCGTAAGGCAGCCTCATCAGCACATGTGGCATGCATAGCCCCACGTACCGCGAATCCTCGCTCGCCCGGAACGACCGCCACTTCGCGTATTCCGTGCTGTCGAAGATCTTTCCGATGTCCCGCGGGTCTCCCAACTGCGCGAAGCTTTCCAGATTCAGCAGGTCCGCGCCCGCCGCCGTCAAAAACGGCGCGTGCGCCCCGGCCGCCACCTGCGATATTCTTTCCAGAAACTCCATGTCCTCCGGGCCTTTTCCGAACTCATAGTCTCCGATCAGCGCTCCAAACGGCTCGCCGCCGAAAATTCCGAACTCTTCCTCATACACCTTCTTGAACAGCACGCTCTGGTCGAATTCCGGCGCTCGTTGCAGATCGCGCAGCACTTCTTTCTTACTCGCATTCAGCACGCGAATCTTCAGCAACGAGCTCGTCTCGCTCTGGCTCATCAAATACTTCAACCCGCGCCAGCTCGCTTCCAGTTTCTGAAAATCAGGGTGATGCAGAATCTCGTTCAATTGCAGCGAGATCAGGCGGTCAATCTGCGCGATCCGCGCGTTGATCGTTGCGTCCGCGTCCCGCGAAGGCGCCATCTCCCCTTCCAGGAACTGCGACACGAACTCCTTGATCATGTCGCGCCCTTTTTCCCGCGCCGTCCCGAATCGTCCCTGCTCCACGATCTGGTCGAGCAGGCTGCCTTCTGTTGTTTTGCTCGCCGCTGCCGGTGATGCGCTTTTCTCCGCCTTACTCATTCTTCCCCTCCGATCCTTTATCCTTCTCCATTTCCTTCTTCAGGCGGTCCACGTTTTCCGTATTTCCTATCGCTTGCATCAGCAGGTCATCCAGCTTGTCATTCCCTTGCAGCGCCCCGCGCAAATCTCCCAGTTTCGTCCGCAGATCGAGAAGCTCCTTCAGCGGCTTCACCTGCTTGGCCACATTCCCAGGGTCGAAATCATCCAGGCTCTTGAAATCCAGGTCCACCTTTAGCTGTCCCGGATTCGCTTCGTCGCTCAGTTTGTTCTCCACGCTCAGCGAGAGATGTGGCTTGAAGCTCTCCAGCACGCCGTCGAAATTGTCCGGCGTAATCTCCACGAATCGCCGGTCCTTCAGCCGGGGCATATCGCCCGTGGGGTGGCCGCTCAGGTCCGCCAGCACCCCCATCACAAAGGGCAGCTCTTTCACCTCGATGGCGTCTCCAACCTCCACGTCGTACGTGACATGCACACGAGGCGGCCTTACGCGCTCCAGCTTCTTATGAACGCTTTCTCTCGCCATAACTCCTCCAGAATCCGCGCTAACTCCGTATAGTGCACCGGGATAGGAATTCGTTACTCTGCGGTGGGGACGTAATATCACGATTGCCAAATACCGTCAATCCGAATCCCATAGCCTTATGGTCCTAGAACCCCTCCCGCACTTCTCCTGGCCGCAGGCCCTGCGCCGCTCAGCAGAACTTTTCCCCTAATCCCGTGCCCAGAGCTGAAGGGCCCGGGTTTTGCCCTGTCTCAACGACTTGTCTCAAAATGATGTTATTTCGCCTATTCTGTCACCGCGATGGCCCCGCTCGGCAGCAGCGTCGAATCCACAATACCGATCTCGACGCGCCGGTTCGCCGCTCGCGCCTCTTCGCTATCGCCTTGCACCCGCGGATCGGCCTTCCCAAAGCCCTTCGTCTTGATGATTGTCTTTGAAATCCCTGCCTTCACCAGAAAATCCCTCACCGCCTCGGCGCGCCGCTCGGAAAGTTTCAAGTTGTAGGCCTGCGTCCCGATATCGTCGGTATAGCCATAAACCGAAATCGTGAATCCCTGGAACGCCAACAGAATTCCCGCAATGCGATTCAGAATCTCCCGGTACTGCGGCTTGATCTCTGCTTTGTTGAAGTCGAACCGGATGGACTTGCTGTCCAGCGTCATCACCAGCCCAATCGCCGTCCGCTTCGTATCCGCAATCTGCCCAAGCGCCGCTTGCAGCTGCGCCAGCTCCGCTTCCCGTTGTTTCCGGTATTCCTCGGCCAGTTCTGTGGCCTGCTGTGCCTTCTGCTGAGCGGCGGCGGCTTGCTCCAACGCCGTTTGCGCTTGTGCGTCGGATTCCGCCTGAGCCTGCTTTGCCTGATCCCGTTCCTGGGCAGCCGTTTGCGCGCTGGCCGCCGCCTGCGAAGCCTGTTGCGCCAGCGTTTGCGATTGCTGCTGTGCTTGCGCCGCCTGCTGGCTCACTCGCGCCATCTCGCGTTCCAGTCGCCGTTGCGAATGCAGGACCGCAATCCCAATCCCCAGGCTCAGCCCCAGCGCAATCACTCCCAGCGCCACGCCCAGCTTCGCCAGGGTCTTCCCTTCAATCTCCCCGGACTCGCGCCCCTCCGATTCGCGCTCTTCTGACACTCCTCGCTCCTCCGGCCTCCCCCAGTCCTCCCGTTTCCCCCGTTCCGCTCCCTTGTCCATAACCCCCAAATTCTAGCCCCATCCCCCTCCTCCCGCCAGAGCAGATCGTATGTGTCTGCCCCTGTAGCGCCCGCCGACCGTGGCGGGCCTCTTTGCTTTGCTTTTTGTCTTTGCCCTCGCTCTTGCTCTTGCAGGGTGCCGCACCCATCGCCCTTAAGGGTGCGGACTTTGACTTTCGACTCTTTCTCTTTGATGGCGTGGCCTTTGCGCGTGGGTCCAGTAGTTGCCATTCCTGCCAAACAGTTCAGTCTGTGCTCTAACTAGCGCCCTACCTACTGCTTGTTCCTAGTGCCCGCCAGTCCTGCACAAATGCGCTTGCTGCTAACTTGTTGAAGAGCTTAGAATCCGCCCATGAACATGGCCGCTTTTGTTCGTGCACGACTGCTTTGGCGCAGGGGCCGGCGGCTGTCGCGCGAAGCTTTCGAGCAGGAGCGCCTGGTGAGATTCAGGGAATTTGCCGGGTATGTTCAGCGTAAATCACCTTGGTATCGCCGGATTATGAACGAGCGCGGAATTGATCCAAGGACGTGCCATCCCGGGCAATTCCCGGTTCTCACAAAGAAAGAACTGATAGACCACTTCGATGAGATTGTCACGGAAGGCGACGTGAACCGCCGGGATCTAGAGACTTTTCTTCATCGTTCGCAGGATCCCCACGAATTGTTCCGCAGGCGGTACAAAGTGATCCACACGTCGGGATCATCGGGAGAAGTCGGCTATTTCATTTACGATCCGGCGGCATGGGCTCGGTTATTGTCACAGATCAAAACTTCAAAGGGGATCCGCTTGTCGGCCTCAGGCCGCCAAAAGGTCGCGTTTGTAGGAGCAACGCAGGGTCATTTTGCGGGCGTGTCTATAAGCACGGCGGGTAATGTATTTCCTTTCAACCTTATCTTGAAGACCAGGACTTTTGAAGTGAACCGGCCCCTAGCAGACACCGTGCGAGGCCTGAACGAGTTCCAGCCCTCTAGACTGGTTGGCTACGGTACGGTGCTACGGGCACTGGCCGATCTGCAGCTTCAGGGAGAACTGCAGATCTCTCCGGAGTTAGTCGCGAATAGCGGCGAGCCCCTGCTCGATTCAGACCGGGCAGTCATCGAAGAGGCGTTCGGCAAATGCATCAGGAACAGCTATTCCTGCAGTGAATTTGGTCTTATCGCGCATCGGGAACCTTCATGGCGCTACATGCAACTCCTGGAAACTTATCTGATCGTGGAAATTGGCTCCGATCATATTCTCGTCACGAGTATTTCGAACCGCGTGCTTCCTTTGATTCGCTACCGGATGAACGACGTGTTGACTCTCGTTCCCTCGGATGAGCATGCCCCTTACAGAGCCATAGGCGATGTGCTAGGCCGCGTTGAACAGCTCGCAACCTTTCGCAATCGCCACGGCAAAGTCGACGGCATCAGCCCGCACACGATCAACGAGATTCTCATCCCTCACGTTCGCCGTTTTCAGATGCGTCTCCGCGGGCCGGAATCATTCGAGTTTGCCGTGATCCTCGATCCTTCCGCGAACAGCGAGGAGAGAACTGAGGCGCTGAGATTTGCCAAGGAGAAACTCAAGGCGATTCTGCGTGAAAAGGAAATGGATAACGTCGCTTTTGAGGTACTTCCAGTCGATGACATTCCGGTGGATCTTAAAACCGGCAAGTTCCGGCTGATTGTACCGGTGCCGGCAGCTCCGGCCTGAGACTCGCCCTTACCAACCCGGTGAGGGGCAAAGTCTTAATTCTCCGGACGCTGTCGAACACGAAGACGGTATTCATTGAGAGTAGCGCGCGGATGAATCTCGTGAGAACCGTGGTTATCCTCTATAACCGCCTCGCTGGCGATGGCAAATCCATTGCCCTTCTCGCCGATGCTCAAAGTGAATCGTCATACCGGTGGGTAACCGTAGATTGCACGCAGACAGAGACGCTCTTCGCTTCACTTGCTGCCCTGGACCCTTTGCTTACAGCCGCCATCGTCGTCTTCGGAGGCGACGGCACCTTAAATCGATGCCTTCCAGCTCTCCGGGAATGCCCGATTCCCGTCTACATTTTTCCCGCCGGGACGGTAAACGATCTTGCCTTTCAGCTTGGATTAGAAGCCGACTGGAATCAGGTCGCTTCCATGATTGAGCAAGCGCGCTACATGCCTTTCCATGCCCTTGAGGTCAACGGTTGCCCGTTTGCCATATACGGCGCTCTCGGCTTCGGCGCGGATATGTCCCGATACATGCGCCGTACCCGAGCTCTTTTGGGACCTCTGCGTCGTGCCTTGCCACTACTTATCGGCCCTATTCTGACCTTAGCCGCGGTTCTTCTGTCTCGCGGCCCGAGACTTCTTCGTATCGGCACCGACACTGGAACCTTCGAGCTACCAACCCCTGGACTTTATATTGCCAACTGTTCCCGTTTCAACCGCACCATCGATCTCGGGTGGGATCCGGAATGCCATCCCCGAAAGTTCCGCGCGATCGTTTTCAAAGCGATGCCGCGCCGGAAACTTTGTCGTACGATGATACGCCTCGGGTACTTCCGTAAGCTTGAAGCGATCCGGGACTCGGTGATGGTAATCGACACGAGTGAGATGTTGATAGAGTCGATGGACGACGGTCCGCTGCGGATGTTCGCGGAAGGGGAACCCGTAGCGGAAAGCCCGCGGTTGAGTATAAATGTCTCAAGCCGTCCTCTGCTCTTGTTCAGGGCCAGCAAAGGCTAAATGAGAATCGTATTCGTCGAGCTTCTACTGATCCGCGTTCCCTTCCGCAGGACGTTCGAACATGCCAGTGCCCAGCGCAGTCATTCCGAAAATGTGCTGATTCATTGTGTGTCGGCAAGCGGTGCAGAAGGATGGGGGGAGACCATCGCACGGAAATATGTGACTGGCGAAAACACCACGGGCGTGGTGGAGAAAATCCGTGGGATGGAACTCGGGCTATGGACGAGAGAATTCGAGACCGCTAGCGATGTTACTGATTTCTGCTCGGACGCCGCGCTCGATGGCAGCGTCGCCCGCTGCGCTGTCGAGATTGCCCTGCTCGACTGCCTGGCCCGGGAAAAAGGGCTGCCACTTGCCAGGTTCCTCTCGGCCTCTTGGCCAGAACTTGCTTCAATCCGGGACAAACCTCCCATCAAATACAGCGGCCCGCTGGATCTGGGTTCTGGGGCAAAGACTTTGACCAACGCCATCAAGATTCGCCTATTCGGTTTCTCCGCGGTCAAGCTCAAATTGTCCGGCCGTCTTAGGGACGACGTTAGAAATCTTCGGCTCGCACGGTTTGCCTTGGGAAGCAACATTGATCTGCGCGTGGATGCGAATGAGTCGTGGTCGCGGGACTATACATCGGGTATCGCGGCCGCTTTGCGTCACGCGCGCGTCAGCGCCGTCGAGCAGCCTTTCCCCAAGGATCGCCTCGACTGGGCGGCTGAGTTCTCCGTTCGCACCGGAATTCCACTGATTTTCGACGAGTCTCTTTGTTCAGAGCAAGACGCACTCAAGATAGCCGCTCTAGGGCTCCCATCCTTGTTCGCTGTGAAGCTGGCTAAAATCGGGGGCTTCTGGCCGACATTACGGGTTGCCGGGGTCGCAAGGGGACGTGGCATTCCTGTGCAGATCGGCTGTCAGGTGGGAGAGTCCGCCGTCCTTTCGGCCGCTGGACGACATCTCGCTTCAGTGTGCCCGGAGTTGCGGTACCTCGAAGGCTCATATGATGCGTTCCTGCTATCCTCCAACGTGATAAATGGGAATGTTTCCTTTGGATGGGGCGGACGAGCTCCTGCTCTTGACGGGCCGGGACTTGGAATAGATGTCGATAACGAGCGCGTTTCGAAGATGGTGATGAGTCGCTTCGACCTTTTCGGCCGGGCTTGAGCTTCCAAAAGAACACAGAATTATAAGTGGGCCAATGTAGGAGAACCGGCGCTTCCTGCCACCTTCTGCCGCGTCGTTATCCTCCGTACCAAACCTGCCATCGCCGCTTCCAGCAGTGGCAGCGCTCGGGGCTGCTCACCGAGCTTCTCCAGAAACTGGCGGAAGACTTACGCGACCGGGGGAAAACTACGGTTGTGCTTGCTGCGCCGCCGACTTTTCCTGTCCGGTGAACCCCACATGTAGCTGCCCGCCCGATTGCCCCTTGAACTGCAGCGATGGCGAGGGCTATTGTTGCGTGGACTGTGGCACCTGTTCAGACTGCGTCTAGGTTGCGCTGCTTGCCCCCCTCCTGGATCGCCGAGGGACCACGCGCATCCATTCTTCGGCTTCGGTTCTGTGTGTTATACTCGCGCAAAATTTCGCCATCCCAACATGCGCCGAATAGAGCACTCCGTTTTGATCGAGGCAACTCCGGAGGCCGCCTACGACTACGCGACCGAGCCGGCTAATTGGTGTCATTGGTACACCGGTACCGTTGGTCTGGATGGAAAAACTGGCGTTCCCCTGGCCGGCGGTGACACGTTCACGGAGTACGTGAAGTCGTTCGGCGTGCAGGGCACGCTGCGCTGGAATACGGTCGAGTCGGCGCGCCCGCGCCGCTTCGTTATTGAGACCACTTCCGTAGACATGCCGCTGATACGCCGCGCGCGCCTCCGCATAACCTATTTGTTCGATCCGCTGCAAAACCCTGCGGCCCGCCATACCCGGATGGTGCGCATCTTGGAGTACGAGTTCAACGGGATTGCCCATCTCCTCGACCGTGTCTATCTGCACTGCCATCTAACGCATAAGGCATCTTTTGCCTTGATGAAACTCCAGGAACTCATGCGAAACGGAGCTTCGGACGGTTCCTCGACGCAATCCGCTTCGGACGTTCCACCGCGCGCGCGGTCCACTGCTGCCCTGAGAGTCGCACACGCTGCGATCTTCGTCATTCTGATCGTGCTTTTTCTGCCCATTTTCATCGCTACCGCGGTCGCGCGTGCCGTGTACCTCCGCGTCGTCCGAGGCAAGGCAAGCGATGTTCTAAAGGTCGGTGCGGTTCCCTTCCGCGCTGGCCATTTCTACGTTGCTCAGATGGTCTTTAACAAGCCTTTCGAGCCCTCCAGGCTCCGGGAAATCTTTTCTGAAATGATCCAGGAGGCGGGAATCGCCCCGGAAAAGGCCCAAGTGGTATTCGAGCCGGAAGTGCCACGATCCCTTCCCGCGAGCGGTGCGCTTGAGGCTGACCACTATGTGGGAAAACGGACGAATTGGACGTGCGGCAATGAAGTGAAAAGCCTGGTGCTTTGGCTGCGCGTTTTTGGGGGAAATCTCGGGGAACCTACCGTGCTTCAGGCGGGCTTGCCCGTCTCTTCCTGGGACGGCACCAGTTGCTTCAACTTCATGAAGGAGTTGGCCTCGCGCTGCCACGGGGGCCCGCGCAGCGATGTGTTCCAGGCCAAAAAGCTCACCTTGCGGCCTGCCTCGGCGCGAATCCTCGACCAAAGCTCGTTCCTCACTTTTCTTCTCCGCCTGCCGTTCAATGTTGCTCTCAACACGCGGAGTTTCCTCTGGAACTGGGTCGTCGCGGCTCGCGTTCTGGGCGGGCCGGGCATTAGGCCGGAAGTCGTGCTGCTGAATTTCGACCAGGCAGACAGTGCTCGCCTGCAAGTAGGCCTCAATATCCGCGGCGTCAAACCTTACGCCGCCTTTGCCTTTGCCGCGGTTGATGCGTATAACGCCGCATTGGGGCGGAACCCCCACTGCATCGTTCAACAGTCGTCTTTGCAGACGCGCCACTATGGCCCTGAGCTCGAGCGGAACCTCGTCGGCGATTGGCTCATTGGCCCGGTCCAGCGCATTCCGAAAGATCAGTACACCCTCGAGGATGCGCAACGCGGCTACGAGCGGCTCGTCCACGACCTTGACACTCTAGGCAAGGACGTACGTAACGCCTTCGAAGCCAAGGCCTACGGACTTACCACCGAGGCAGGCTTGTTTGAAGCCCTGCCCACCTACGGCCTCGACGCCAGGACTTGGGACAGCATCTTCTTCAATAATTACGGTGTTCGCTCCGTCTTTCCAGAAGCCGGCTGCATCTCTTGGAACTGGCTCGCCCCGTTCAAGTTGGCTTTCAACACCATCAACTTGAATGAAAGGACCTGCATCTCGCTCGCCTCCTACGTCCTCGGCCACGAGACCCTGCAAACGGTCCGGGACCGCGTCGAGGCGACCCTTCGCGGATTCATGGCTCTCGGCGGGTAGCCCTGAGAATTTTCCGATCTTTTGCGGCGTCATGGCTGGGTGCCCCACGTGCCCCTTTTACTCCGTATTTTGCTCTCCTGATTGACAACGATTGCGTCTTCAACCCCGTCCCGTTCGAACGGTACCACAAACTCTATTGACATCAATGTTATAATAGTGTATGTTGTTTTGCACCAACGACGCTGGGTCCTCTACGGGTCCCCCGGTCTTCCCGCCATGCCCACCCGCCCAGAGCCCCTCGTGCAATCGGCCGCTAACTGCCCTGAAATGAACACTTGCAAAATTTCCGCCCGCAAGTCCCGCAGAATGAACACTTCCAAAATCGCCCTTTTTAACCCCCTTTATATTCAACACTTCCAAAAAAACAGGGGGGCGGGGGTCCTTACGCTTAGCCAGTGCGGCCACTTCCCTCCTCGCCCTCGAATCCGCTTTGACTTCATTCCTTCACTCCTGCTAGCGTATCGCCAAGCCATGCGTCAACTTCAGCCGGTCATCTGGTCCAAAGGCACTTTCCTTACCCCGCAGCATCTCCAGACCCGCGACCGCTACGTCGAAAATGGCCTCCAGTTCCGCCTCGAAGGCCTCCATTTCTGCCCCTGGGGTTTTCAGGAGCTCAAGATTGATCAGGAAGCCCTCACCGGCGGCAATTTCGCCATCACTCGCGCTTCCGGCCTTCTCTCCGACGGTCTCCCCTTCGAAATTCCCGACTCTGATGCCGCCCCGGAGCCCAAGCCACTCGCTCCCTACTTCGAGCCCGACCAGCTCACGCTCGACGTCTATCTAGCTATTCCCCACGCTCAGGAGCGCGGCCTCAATATCTCCATGTCCCGCGGCAACGCCAACGCCCGCTACCTCGCCGAAGCGCTCGTCCTTCCCGATGAAAATACCGGCCTCGCCGAGAAGCCCATCCAAATCGCACGCAAGAATTTGCGGTTTCTCGCCGGAAATGAATCGCGCGAAGGCTTTACTTCCGTGGCCATCGCGCGCATCAAGCGCTCCGCCGCGGGTACTTTCCAGCTCGATCCCGAATTTATTCCGCCGCTCTTGAATATCGCCGCAAGCGATTACCTCATGGGCATCACCCGCCGCATCGTGGAAATACTCTCCGCAAAGAGCAGCATCCTCGCGGGAGGCCGGCGTCAGCGCAGCGCGGGACTCGCGGACTTCACCGCATCGGACATCGCCAGCTTCTGGCTGCTCTATACTGTCAACAACCACTTCCCCTTGGTCCGCCACATTCTGGAAACGCGCCGCGGCCATCCCGAGGAAATTTTCCGCATCTTCTCGTCGCTCGCCGGCGCGCTCACCACTTTCTCCATGAAGATCCAGCCGCGCGACCTTCCGCAGTACGATCACGACAATCTGGGAGCGTGTTTCTCCGACCTCGACGAGAAATTGCGCCAGCTTCTCGAAACCGTAGTTCCGAGCAATTTCGTCGCGCTTCCCCTGAAGCTGATCAAGCCTTCTGTTTACGCGACACCGATCGAAGACGACAAGTATTTGAAAGGCACGAAGTTTTATCTGGCCGTCTGCGCGGACATGCCCGAGGCCGACCTGGTCAAGCGCGCTCCCCAGCTCATCAAAGTTTGCTCTTCCACGCAGATCGAGCAACTTGTCCGCCAGGCGCTCTCCGGAATGCAATTAACCCACGCCGTCAAGCCTCCGGCATCCATCCCCGTGAAGCTCAATTATCAGTATTTCAGCCTCAATCAGGCAGGCGTGGCATGGGACACCGTGCAGAAAGGTCGCAATCTCGCCGCGTATGTGCCGAGCGACATTCCCAATCCGCAACTCGAACTCATCATTTTGCTGCCGCAGGCAGTCTAGCTTCGTCCACTTCCAGGAATCCTCCGCTGATGAGAACTTTCGCAAGACCGGCAAATTCCTTCATCGGCGTTTCGGGCCGAATCCATCCGCTTTCCTTGCAGATTCCATGCAGCTCGGCAATCGTGTGCGTGCCGTCGCAGCGGCAAATCATCGAGCACATCCACGGCTGCAATCTCGTGTCGGTCTGAAATGGAAAGGGAGTCGAGAGTGCAAAGTCGCGAGGAACGAATTCTCCGCTTTCCACTTGATGGCGAATGTTCAGATTCATGTGCGGCGAAACTCGCGGCTTCATCGCCAGCAGCGCTTCCAGAGCCTGCGGCTGCACCATGCGTTCTTCCCATCCAAGAATCCATTCCAGAACGTTGCGCCCGCGTTGCTCTCCAAGCGTGCGCCGGATCGTAAAAACCGCCCTCGGTTGCTTCACCCTCTGGATCAGGATCAATCCAACGAGCAAGTCCTGAATGTGATGCTTGCCGAAAAGAGACTTCCAATCGTTCACTTCTGCGGCTCCGCGCCCGGATTTGACCGCGGATTCCACCGCAAAG
>Ga0335079_10003496_pt1 | contig 18151 bp, 16 predicted proteins | sample Lox_Sample_33_FD_206719 | JGI IMG/M metagenome (GOLD analysis project Ga0335079, IMG submission 206719) | Soil microbial communities from Loxahatchee National Wildlife Refuge, Florida, United States - Lox_Sample_3.3 | ecosystem: Environmental > Terrestrial > Soil > Wetlands | place: USA... | reverse complement strand
CGGGCCCGTGATGCTGCCGAAGATTTACGACGGCAAAAATCGAACGTTCTTTTTCTTTTCGCTCGATCACCAGATCCTGCATCTGGCCGGTTCCCAGGTTTTTTCCGTGCCCACTGCGCGCATGCGGAACGGCGATTTCAGCGAAGACCCGACGATCGTCAGTAACGGGGTTTGGGATCCCTACAGCACGGTGGGGCCGAACTCCAGCGGTTTGTTCGCTCGCACGGAGTTCCCCACGACGCAGATTCCTCAAAGCCGGCTCGATCCTGCGGCCATGTTTTTCATGAAGGCGTTTCCCAATCCCAACTATAACGACCCGTTGAGCAACTGCCCCATGGGCAAGGACGGCTTCAAGATCTGCAACAATTTCCTTGGCACGGTTGGCAGCAGCCAAAATCCGTACAACATGTCGCTGAAGTTCGACCATCAGATGAGCGAAAAGAACAAATTCTTCGCTGAATGGGTGTACGCCCCTGGCCAATATAACAATTACCGTTTGCCGTGGACCGGTCCAACATTCCCGGCCGGCCTGGTCGGTTACGGTTCGAACTTGCCGTTGTGGTTCACGAACCAGGTTGCCGGAATCGGCAACACTTATATTTTCAGTCCCTCGCTCATTAATGAATTTCGCGCCAGCTTCAGCCGGCAATCGTTCAGCACCCATCCCGATACGGCTGGTTACCCTAACAGCGTGACCGACCTATCCGGCATCCAGCAGGCTCTGGCCCCCTCCAAACTGTCCCTGCCGCCTTACGAGCCGTCGCCGAGTTTTTATGTGGGCTTGCCCGCCGGCGACGGCAACACGCAGTTCGGCACGCCGGACTGGCGCAACGGGTCGTCTATGGCGGAGGCGTATACGTTCCTGGACAATGTCACCAAGATTCTGGGCAAGCACACTCTCAAGACCGGGTTCATGTACCGCCTGGAGCACACGGCGCGAATTATCAATCCGCCGCTCGGTTTGGACTTCAATAACGGAATCACCAGTAACCCCATCACGGGTTTGGGTGGTGACGGCTGGGCGCAGTTTGAGCTGGGAGCGGTGGGCAACAACTCCGTGCGTTCTTACACGGCCTATCCCTATCTGCGCGACCGCTACTGGGGCTTCTTCATTCAGGACGATTTTCGCATCACCAGCAGCTTTACGCTGAACGTCGGCGTGCGCTATGACATCAACGGTTATTTCAAGACGCGTACGGGTCCAATGTCGAATTTCTGTCTGTCTTGTCCGAATGCCGCTACGGGTCTGAAAGGCGAAATGGTCTACTGGGGCGATCCGCAGTTTCCCAACGGCAGCGATATGGCGCCGGCCAACAAAGACAGTATCGGGCCTCGGCTCAACTTCGCGTGGACTCCCTTCAAGGACCGCAAGACCGTGATTCGTGGCGGATTCGATATCATGTACACCAACGCTGGCAACAGCTTCAATAATGTGGGCCAGGGCATCGCGTCGGGGCCGCAGTGGCAGGTGTTCCAGTACTTTACCAACAGCTTTTACCCGAACCAGTGCGCATCACCGCTATCGCAATCCGGCCAGTGCGTGGCATTCCCGCTGGGCGATACCACTGTGGATAAAGGCTCACTGTCCAACCCCCCCACACCAGCCGACGGTTTGCCGCTAGCCGCGCACAGAGCCCCGTCGCTCGGTGCGTCGCAGATCCAGTTCTATTACCCAGCGTCCCACGACCCATACGTGGCGATCCGTAGCTTTGAGATCGAGCGCGAATTGCCGTGGGACATGATGGTCGACATTGGTTACGTCGGCTCGAATGGCCGCCACCTGGCGGGAGACACTTTCCGACAGTTCAGCTACGTACATACTGCGGACAAGATCAAGTACCAGACCGGTATTAACGCGACTGTCCCCATTACCGATTACTACCAGGGAGCCACCGCGGCTGCGCTGGAGAAAGTCTACGGTACGACTACGTTGCCACGCAGCGTTCTGCTGTCAGACTATCCGTTTTTCAATAGCTTGATCACTCAGACGCTGTTTGACGGAGCGAGCGACTATAACGGCCTGAATGTGAAGGTGCAGAAGCGCTTTTCGCACGGCTTGAACTTCATTGCCGCTTACACTTTTTCGAAGAAAATCAACAACGCGGCCGTGGCCCAGCTGGCATCCCAGTTGCTGGACCCGATCCACACGTCCCGGCCGGGCCTGGTCGGAGGCCGCGTCGGAGCGAACGTCACGGGCTCCATCAACGGCGGAGCCAATTCCGGAACGCTTGGCGGCTATTACCAGAATCCGGACAACGAGGCGGCGGATCGCTCGGTTGCCATCGATGACATCACGCACATGTTTAACATGGCTGGAAGTTACGACCTGCCCATCGGCCGGGGCAAGACGCTGCTGCGCAACTCCAATAGCGTCGTGAATGCGGTGTTCGGTGGCTGGCGTCTCACCAGTAACTTGTCGGCGCAAAGTGGCGTACCGCTTTACGTGAGTGGTCCGTGCAACGGGCTGACCTGCCGTCCCAATCTTGTGGGAGACCCTTCACTGAGTCATAGCCGTCCCAAGACGCAGTTGGAAGCCGACTGGATCAATGCCGCGGCATTTCAACCGGTTTATGGAAACGATCAGAGTTTCTGGGCCAATCCCAACCCGAATGATCCGCGCTGGTGGCAGTTCGGGACAGCGGGTGCGTTCTTGCCCGGGTTGCGCGCGCCTGGGTTCTGGAACGTGGACACTTCGCTTGTGAAGGAATTTCACCTGACGGAGCAGCGCTACTTCCAGTTCCGCTGGGAACTGTTCAACGCGCTGAACCACCAGAATCTCGGGTTGCCGAACACCAGCTTCTGTCTGCCGCCCGGTCCCAACGGAGAAACCGATACCGTGCATCAGGCGGGTTGCAGTTTCGGCCGAATTACCAACATTCAGACCGATCCGCGGTCCATGCAATTCGCCTTAAAATTTTACTTCTGACGCCCGAGGCGTTACACGCGCGGCTCGGTTCGCGTAGACAGTCAGAGTTTGGGGCAAGCCATGCGCTGGTTTGATGACCTCATCCAGGACGCGCGATTCGCCTGCCGCAGCTTCTCGAAGTCGCCGGCGTTCACCCTGGCGGCTGCGCTTACACTCGCGCTGGGCATCGGAGCGAATACGGCGTTCTTCTCGACGGCCTACGGGATCCTGTTCCGTCCGCTGCCCTATCCGGCTCCCAATCGCCTCGTGGACATTGAGGACGGAATTGCGGGCGTGGGGCCGGTGACGTCGCTGCGAGAAATTGCGAGAGCGGCCGAATATGCGGGCTACTTTCCCAACAACGAGTTGAATCTTCAGGTGGGTGGCGAAGCGTGGAGAGTGCGTGCCGCTGCGGCGACTTGGAATCTGCTTTGGGTGCTGGGCGTAACTCCCGCACGCGGCCGGTGGTTTCAACAAGCGGAAGAACGCGCCGGCCAAAACCGAGTGGCCGTGCTGAGCGACCGCGCATGGCGAGACCGCTTTGGAGCAGATCCAGCGATCCTCGGCCGGCGCATCGTCCTGAATGATGCGCCGTTTGAAATTATCGCCGTCATGCCGGCCGGCTTCGCCTTCCCTTCGCCCGCCACGGAGATGTGGATTCCAATTAGCCTGGATCCACGGAATGTGGGCGAGATGTGGGGTGGCGCGAATTTGTGGCCAATTGGCCGGCTGCGTGACGGAGCGACACTAGCCGCTGCTCAAGCCGAATTGCGACCAGCCATCGATCGCATTCGCGGCATGTTTCCGTGGCGGGTGCCCGATGAGTATGGACGAGACGCGCGGTTGATCCCTTGGGGAGAAGCACTTGTCAGAGGCGTGCGACCGAAGTTGTTTGCGCTGTCGGTAGCTGCTTTGTTGTTGCTGTTGATCGCCTGCGGCAACGTCGCCAACCTTCTGCTGACCAGGGCCGTCCATCGCGAGCGCGAGTTCGCCATGCGTGAAGCTCTTGGTGCGCCGCGGAGTCGTCTGCTACGGCAGTTGATGGCGGAGAATCTCGTCCTTGTCCTGGCAAGTGGATTGGCCGGGCTGATCGCCTCCACTCTCATTTTGAAGTTGTTGCCCTTGCTGCTCCCCAAGGACACGCCGCGACTGCACGAGCTGGTCCCGGACCCGAAACTGCTGTTGGTTGCGGCCTCCAGCATGCTGATGACCGTAATTTTCTTCAGTGCCGCGCCGATGATTCGATTGTCGTGGCTGCGGCGCGAATCGCTGGTTGGCCGGGCCACTACTGCGTCGAGGCGAACTTCTGGCATCTCGCTGGCGCTGATTGGTTTTGAGCTGACACTGGCAACCGTGCTTCTTATCGGTGCAGGACTGATGGGCCGAACGCTCCAGCAACTCGCTCGTGTTGACTCCGGCGTCCACGCTACCGGCATCACCGTAGCCAGAATTTCCGCCGGTCCCAGTCGGTGTGGAAAGCCGGAGCGCTGTTGGGCATTGCTCCAGGACCTGAACCAGACGTTGATCGGTCTGCCGGGTGTACGAAGCGTCAATTGGTCGAACTTCGCGCCACTCGACAAAGAATTTTCGGCAGTGTCAGTCGACGTGCAAGATTATCCCAAAGCCCCCGGCGCTCCGGCTTTCGTGTTTTGGCAGACTGCGGCCACTCCGGGGTATTTTCAGGCGCTTGGCATTCCACTGCGCGCGGGCAGGTTCTTCACAGATGCCGACCGCATCGGCGCCGTACCAGTGGCGATTATTAGCGAATCGGCTGCGAAACGTTTCTGGCCAACCGAAAGTGCCGTCGACAAACGCATTCGCCCGGTGTCAGATAAGGAATGGCGAACGGTGGTGGGTGTGGTGGCCGATGTTGCACAGTACTCACTCACGGGCTTTCCCTCCTGGGTAGACGGCGTGCAATACGTACCGCTCGCACAGGTCTTGCCGCGAGTCGCCCAGAGTATTCAGCTAACAATGTTCGTCGAGTCGTCCCAGCCGCGAGCCGTGGCTTCTACTCTGTCAATTGCGGTCCGGAGCCGCTTTTCGGATGTCGTGGTATCCGGCATCTCTTCGCTCGAAGGAATTCGATCCGAATCCCTGGGGGATCAACGCTCCACCGCTTGGTTGCTGGGCTTGTTCGCGGCGCTCGGCTTGTTGTTGGGGATTGCCGGTGTCCATGGAGTGATCTCGCACCGCGCCGCACAACGGACGCGCGAAATCGGGATCCGGATGGTTATGGGAGCGACTGCCGCCAGAGTTGTCGGCATGGTAGTGCGGGAGACCCTGCTGGTCTCTCTTGCCGGCTGCGCGACGGGTATCGCAGGCGCGTTTGCGTTGAGCCGCTTCCTGCAGTCATTACTCTTCGGGGTGACGATCCATGATACCGTTAGCTTCGCGATCTTTCCGGCTGTCCTGCTGGCCGCAGCAGCGCTGGCTGCCGCCATTCCAGCGTGGCGCGCGTCCCGAATCGATCCCGCTTTCACGTTGCGGGAAGAGTGAGCCGCTAAAGTTCCGCTGAAACCCACCCTCTAGAATTCATGCCCCCGCCGACAGAAGCAATAGCGCAGGGTCTTGGCCAAAACTGACGTGTTTCGGTCATTGGGGGCACGCCGGGGCCGACGGTCAGATGCCGTTTTGGCACTGAATGTTTGGTAATGGCGCCAAGGCGAAGAACCCGGTAAGCCGCATCAGCAGCCCACGACGCGTGGTCACCCTTGCGTCCCCGCAGGCAGTACTGTTGGGCTTGGCGCGAGAATGGCAAAGACACGTCGATGGTTTATCCGTTCACGTGAAAACACGAGAATTGATGTGCGAGCGTCTAACACGTGGACGTAGCTTTACTAACTTCCGTTAACTTGTCATCGTTGCCCCAAACGGTTAACCTTTTGGAAGGTACAAACGCCAACGTGGAATTACCATACCATGCAATTCACTCCCTGCTCGCCGCGCAGGAGCAAGGTGGCCGTAGACTGCTGGCATTTGCCGCCGCACGCGGCAGCATGGCCGGGTTAGTTTTGGTCTTGTCGATTCTCAACCTGGTGGGAGCCGTGCTCGACACGCTGCATCAACGTTTGCCAGGAATTGGCTACCTGGTCCTGGTTTGCGGCGTTGCCCTGTGCAGTGCCCGACTAGCGTACGGCGTGTATCGTGAGGGCGTCAAGTCTGCCGTCGAGATCATTTGCGCCGCACGAGCATCAGCACTGGTGCGCCTGAACTCGCGGGCGCGCAAGGTCGCTGGCTAGAACGTAATCACGCCAACGCCCAGGGGAGTTCTCGAACACCGGCCATATTCCATCGTGAAATATGAGACGCTATCTTCGATGGGCGGCAGGTTCCGGTGAGATATCCGCCGTGGGATCCTCGGGCACGAGGAGGTAGCCTTTCACCGAGTTTGCGGTGACGCTCGTGATCAGCAACTCGCGCGGCTTGCCATCCAGATAGCCATAGAAGATCACCGGCTCTCGGGCACTGTGGTCGCGGAGCCAGATCGTGCGGCGATCGGGCATCACCCACATCCAGCCATTCAAGCGGAGGTGGGACGAATCGATCCCGGTCAAGGCAAGAGAGATTCCCGGAGACACTTGCCGGCTGTGGTTCTTGCTTACCTCAAACGTCACTCGCTTAAGCCCGGGCTTGTGCTCTACGGCCTTTTGCTGCCGGGGTCTTACCGAGAGTTCTGGTTCCGTTTGACTCTGGGGAATCTGCCGTGCCTTCACGATGAAACGGTCAGGTGCGGGGCCGACATAATGAAATGGATAGCACGTCACGAGAGTCAGCTCTGGAGACACGCTTGCGTTTAGCACGCTCACGTTTTGGGGCTTCACAACTTCGGTATTTTCCACCTGGTAAACGTAGTTTCCGGCAAACGTCTCAAACAGAATCAGGTCGTTCTTAGTAACTTCTCGAAGGCCGCGAAACAGCGTGTCGCGGTGGCCTGCGACGCCGACATTCCCCCTCTGTCCCGGTAGCGCGGTTCCCGGGATATGACCGAGGGTCAGGCCGAGCGTATTCTCATCGGCTCCTTCACGAACCATTGCCGTCAAGTGCAGCCGTGGAATAGTGAGACGACCTACGATTGGTTCCGTAGTGAGGAAAGGCTGACGGGCTGCTGGACCAAGGTGGGGGCGGGGCATAGGTGGCGCGGGCGTTGCCGCGAATCCCAGCCAGGCACGCAGGTCGGTGGCGATCTTGCCGCTGTTTTCAGCTATGTATTCGGCGATGGTTGCTGGTTCACCACGGACCTTGCGGTCAAAGACGAAGCTCTCCCATTGCTGGAAGACTGCATGACTCGCCATTGACCAAATCCAAACCCCGAGGGCAATTACACCCGCCAGGAGAAGTAACTTCTCTATCCACCGCCGGCTCTTACTCATTACTCCGATTTGTGCCTCTCATCATAGCGATAGGTGCTGCGAGTGCGCACCGTTAGCTTGAGACGCCCCGGTGCTGTTACGTGAACACGAATGTGCCGAAGAAAGCCAGGGCCGTTTTCCGCTTGGGGGACGTACCCTATCGTGTACCGTGTCCGTATGTCCTTTGCGATCCGACGGCAAACTGGGATCATGCGCGACGGGCTGTCTGGAAAGTACGCCTCGCCCCCACTGATCTTCGCAAGCTGCCGCAGGATGGCCGGATCACGATCTCGATTCTCGGTATCGTACAGACCGATGGTGTAGATAGTAGCGATGTCTCTCTCGACCATCTCGAGCATTTCCCCGCGCTTGTGCACGCTTGCATTGTCGCCCCCATCACTAATCACCACAAGCGTTTTCTTGTCGCGTCTTCCCAGTTCCAATTGTCTTAAGCCCGCCACAATCGCGTCGTTCATTGCCGTCTTTCCCTCCGGAATCCCACGATGCAAAGCCGACCGCAATTGCGGAACGTTGCCGGAAAAAAGCATTGGATCCGGCAGGCCGCGCCTAACCTTGTCATTGAAGTTCAAAACGAAGACTTCATCGTGCGGATTGCCCTCTTCGATGAAGGTTAGCGCCGCGGCGAGAACGTCGGCCCGCTTTGGCCTCATGCTGAAGCTCTCATCCACGAGAATTCCCACCGTAACCGGGAGATCATCGTGAGCAAATGCCGTAATTCGCTGTGGCCGGCCGTTTTCCGAGACGGCGAAATCGTCCTTTGAAAGCCCCGAAACAATGCCGCCTTCGCGATTTTTTACGCTCACATCTAACAGGACCAGGCGAACATCACTGCGAATAGTGTAGTCCGGCCGCTCCTCCGCCGGACTCCCGGCTACGAGGCCAGAAAGGGCGAATGAGACGGCGCCGGCAACCATCAGGTTTAGATGTGCGAAGCGCCGTTTCATTGATGCCATGGCTATTTACTCTACGCCGGTCGTTTCAGCCGGAGCAAACCGTAAACACCAAGCGAGAACAAGCCGGACAAGCCGACCAGCGGATACAGACTTGCAGTAGCCGGCAGCGTTTCAGCCGTCCGTTCTTCTGTCTGCGAAGGCGCCGGGGCCGGGGCCGGAGGAGGGGTATTCTGAGCTATCTCGACGGGTTGCGTCTCCGCTTGCGGTTCCTGCAGCATGGATAGAGGCTCAGGTTCAGGCCGGGTTGGCGCAGCCGCTGGGAGTTCCGGAACGGGAAGTGCCACGGCGGGCGTCGCTAACATTGCCAGATGCTTCGGGTACCGAAACTCCTGACCGAAGTTGTCACCAGGATAGAACCAGGCGCGCAGTGCTTTCGCATTTCCCGGGGGCGTCTCCCAGAAGGCGAAGCGCGAGTGACCGGTCGGCTGCAGCCGGTAATTCGGAATCGCCAACACTGTGTCGATAATATGTGTCTGGTCGCTATTGAAGATTTGTACAATGTGCCGGTCTGAATCAGAGTTGGCGAGTTTGAGCACGTACTGGCCCGGCTCTAGAAGTGTCTCTGTCACTTGGATTGGCTGATCCACTGTCAGAATCGTTTTCTTGTCCCATTGATCCGCTTGTGCAGGGGATACAGCTATGCCTGTTGCGAACCCGATGGCGCAAAGCGTGGTAACGGCCACTCTAAAGTTGATTAGTGAATGCGATTTCATGGAATGGTTCCTTTCCTTACTTACATTCGGGACATCCAGGACGTGCCCAAATAGCCCAATGAACGTAAGGAGCACCCAGCGTGCCATCGGCTGCAAGCCATTCGGCATCAGGTGCCGGCAAAAAGAACGAGAGAATAAGTACGGTACTTTTTACAGGATCTCGCGGACTCGTGGGTTAGAGATGCAGTTACAAATGGCACAAAAGCGATGCTCTATTGTTGTCTCGCATGCATCGGCCCGCGGGTTGCTCGCCGACACTGACGGGTACCACGACACCCTAGAACTCAACGGAAAGGAAGTAATCATGAATTGGGAACAACTTGAAGGTAGCTGGAAGCAGTTGAAGGGAACCGTGAGACAGAAGTGGGCCAAGCTAACCGACAATGATCTGGAGTATATCGCCGGGAAACGTGACAGATTTGTCGGCAAGTTACAAGAGCGACATGGACTGAGCAAGGAGGAGGCCGAGAGAAGAGCGGACGAATGGCTCCGTGCCCAGCTAGGAGCGGATCGAGGACACGATCAGCACTCTAGCGCGGGGGGCTGAGGCTTCGCTTTAAGTTGAACAGCCAATCGGGGCTTGTGCCGAGTGGGCATTTTGCATAGTCACAAGCCCCGCTGTCGAATCGCGTCTGGTTGTGAGCACTGTGAGTTACCGTCCATTTGCACTGCATGGCGTCAGGTACTTTTTGCCTGGGTCTCTCGAATGGCGTCCCGGCAATGGCTGCATCACGTTGACGGTGGGCGACAAACAAACGGTATTGCACTTGCTTTATCTGTCAGGAAGGAGCCATGTATGATCACGAAGTTATTGGCGGCTGTCGCGTTTGTGCCGTTATGTACTTTCTTGGCCGCTCAAGCGCAAGCCCCGCCCGAGCACAGCGAGCCCGTGCCCATTTATCGCGTGACGGCCGTCTCCAGGACCTTGCCGGCCATCAATTATCAGCATCGAAGCGGTCCGACCAAGATCGACTTCAAAGGAACCATTCTGCTGCCCGCTGCACACGGCGAAGCCACCGTTGAGAGCAAGAAGGGCCGCATCGAGATCGAATCCAAGTTCGAGCGCCTGGAGGCGCCGCAGCGATTCGGCCGTGCGTATCTCACGTATGTGCTCTGGGCGGTCTCACCGCAAGGCCGAGCCGTGAACCTCGGTGAGGTTTTGCCTGGCAGGTCCGACAAAGCCGATCTTCACGTCACCACCGATCTGCAGGTCTTCGGTTTAATAGTGACCGCCGAGCCATATTTCTCCGTCAGCCGGCCCAGCGATGTGGTCGTTCTGGAAAACGAAGTGCGCCCGGATACCATCGGCAAGGTGGAACAAGTGAGCGCGAAATATGAACTGATGCCGCGAGGACAATACACCTTCGAGGTACCGTCCGGTGTTCATCCAGCGGATGCCGGTACACCCAGAGTTTCTATGGACCAATATGAGGCGCTGCTCCAACTCTATCAGGCACAAAACGCCGTGCAGATTGCGCAGTCGCTGGGTGCGGCTCAGTATGCTCCGGAGACCTACAATAAGGCGGCTCAGTTGTTGGGCCAAGCTCAAGAATTGCAGGCCCGCAAAATGAACATGAGGACGGTGGTCACCACGGCGCGGGAAGCGGCACAAACGGCTGAGGACGCACGTTCGATTACCGTCAAACGGCTGGATGACGAACGGCTGGCCAAAGATCAGCGCGAAGCGGCCAAAGCCGAAGAAAAGGCCCAACGGGCGGCAAGCCGAGCCGAAGCCGAACACGAGCAGGCAGACGCCGAGCGAATCGCCAAGGAGCAGGCGCAAGCCGATGCCGCCCGCGCGAACCGTTTGGCCAGGCGAGATGGTGAGGAGGCTCGTGTGGATCGCGATGCCGCTGCGACTCCGACGGCCGCAAACCAGACCGGCCGCGTGCGCCAGGAAGTTTCCGAACAGCACGCGCTGCGGGCGCAACTACTTCGCGAACTCACCGCGATTCTTGACTTTCGCGATAGCCCGCGCGGACTGGTGGGGACTGTGCCGGATTCGCTATTCCGGTCGCCGTCGACGCTCGGCGCCGGGGCTCTCGACGAGCTGAGTCAAATCGCATCGATCGTGCGAGCGCACCCGGGTCTGCATCTGGAAGTCGACGGCCACACCGATAGCGAAGGCAGCGACGCGTACGCCGACCAGCTTTCCGAGCAGCGTGCCGCAGCGGTTCGGGACGTGTTGGTCCGCGCTGGCATTCCACCCGACGCCATCGGCGCGCGCGGATTCGGTAAGACCCATCCCCTGCTCTCGAACGACACATCGGCGGGACGTAGGCAGAATCGCCGCGTCGAAATTGTAATCTCCGGCGAACCCATTGGGCCCATGGCCTCCTGGGACCAGACTTACACTCTAACGCCACACCGGTAAGCCGGCCCGTAGGCGTGGGACCGTGTAAAAGTCGCCGTTCGACATGACGAGCTCGGGACTCCCCACGGGACGGTGCGTAAAAGAACGCGATCTTTCAGATTGTTATCGGCCTTTGGCCGCGAAGCTGCTCTGGAAACGGTAGGAGGAGAGGCCATGATGCGCACAGAAGAGAATACGATGCTTGCGTTGGGTGCCCCTGGCGAACGTGTCCTGCGAAGGCCGGAGCACTCGACCGCTCTGCAAATGCGCTGTGCGGTGCTTTACAAACCAAACGGCGACGCATTCAAGGTTCTTCGTATCGCGGGTAGCGTTGACTCCGGTACATCAGACGAGTTGCTTGCGAAGATCGAACTGCTACTCGGCACTGATCACCTGGCCGGCTTCATTGTAAATCTCGAAGAGGTGGCCCGCATGGACAGTTCCGGTGTCGGCGTACTCTTGACCGCTTTACGCGACTCGCAAAAGCGGGGCGTGCGCTTCACGCTTTGCGATTTGCCCCAACCGCTGCACACCATGCTGGAGCGGATGCAGTTGGCGAGCTTGTTCGAAATTCGGACGACGTTGGACGAAGCTATCAACCGATAGCAATCCCTGAAAACAAAAGGAGACACAATGCTGTGGACAATCGCCGTAATTCTCTTGATCATGTGGCTGCTGGGGATGGTTACGTCATACACGTTGGGCGGCCTGCTGCACCTGCTGCTGGTACTCGCGGTAATTGCTGTGCTGATCCGCATCATCCAAGGGCGCAATCCAATCTGAGGGCTGGTGCGGGATCAGTTCAAGTAGATGATACTCTCGCCAGGGTGCTCCAGCGCCAGCATGGTCAGGAGATAGTCTTTCAGGTGCCGCGTCACCAGGAAGTTTTGTTTCACATGCTCGTATCCGTTTTGCCCCATGCGCTCGCGCAGCTTTCGGTCTCTGAGTAACTGGCTGATTCGGTTGGCGGCGCCTTCCACCGAATGAACCAAGAAGCCAGTTACTCCGTCGATTACCTGCAACTTAATGCCGCCAACCGCACTGCCAATCACCGGCTTCTTCTTCCAGAGCGCCTCGCTTACCGTCAGGCCGAAGCCTTCCCGAATCGATTTCTGCACTACCACCGTAGAGCCCCGCACCAGGGCGTTGATTTCCAGATCGCTGAAGGGGGGCAGAAGGAGGACGTGAATATCAGGATCATGTGCGGCCGTTTCCTGCACCTCGTGGAGCACCTGTTCTCCTTCCGGGTCATCGGTCGCGCCTCCGCCCGCAAGCACCAACTGGCACTTGTGCCGCCTTTTAACCATCTGATAGGCGGCAATGACGCCCAACGGATCCTTTAAACGATCGAACCGCGAGATCTGTGTGATCACCGGATAACCAGAGTCAATCCTGTATTTTTCCAGCACGTTCTCAATCGCCAGCTTGTCCAGCGGTTTGTTCTTATCACTTAAAGGATCAATTGACGGCGCCACTCGATACTGCGGAATCGGAAGCTGCTGTGCGAAATCGGGCATGGAGAAAACAGCCGCATCGTATTGCTCGATGTAGGGCCGCAGGAAGTTCCAGACGTCCGCCTGAGGTGTGGAGACGTCGATGTGACAACGCCAGACCCAGCCGCGCCCTATCTCCTTTTTCCGCTCAATCAGACCAGCAGGCTGAGGGTCATGTATAAAGATTACGTCTCCTGAGAAATTGACCTCACTAAGGTTCATCTCGGTGGCCGCGCGAAAGATAGTGAACATCTCTTCGGTAATCTCTTCCGTTTTGCCATGGAGTGCGTTGTGAAATGCTTTAGTCACATTAAAGAAAGCCTGGTCCCCCTTGATCACGTCCCAGCTAACTTCCAGCCCCAGTTCCCGGAACAAAGGAATCATACGCGTAAGTATCTCGGCCACGCCGCCGCCCACAGGAGTTGAATTGATGTGCTGCATTCTGCGGCCTCTCACCCGCCCTGCAAGCAGTCCTAACTCTTCAATAACGCCTGCCCCGACGATTTCCTGGTAATCCTGCAGCCTGATGTCCATATCACCTCGGCCGGTGCTTGCGGCCTAATTTGACCATTTCCCCTCGTAGCTCGTCCAGCCTCATCACATACGGATTCAATCTGTCGAATGCCTTCGCCAGTTTCGTCTCGCCGAGGTCATTCAGCCATTGCGAAAAGTCATTGGTGGGCCGCTCCAGGCGGAGACGAGCTTCAAAGAAATGAAAGTGCAGACACGAGTTGGTTACCCGCTTGAGCTGTTCGAAAAACTGGGCGACGTCGTGCGCCACCAAACCGGTAGGCATGATAAAGCTTTTCGCCTCGCAGAAGTGAAACTCATCACCGGCAGGGCATTCGCGGCGGCTTCCCGAACTCTTCAGATGTTTCTCAACGGTAGTTGCAATCGCAGCGCGCAGATCCCGAATGGACGTGATCGTCAGAAAATCAATCGCTGCCAGTCGCTCCGCCAATTGCTCCTCTTGGATGGCGTGTGAGGCCCAGTTGGCAAATTCGTTGTAGAACCTGGGCTTCTCGAAATGATGGACCAGATAGAGATAGTGGGTGTGATAGAAAATAGAAGACCCTGAGACTTCACGTAAGTGCCTCAGCAACTCTTCAAGGTTCCTGGCCTTGCGGCCGGTGAGGCCTACCAGCCGGCGCTCCGTATAAAAGACGAAAGGCGTGGTGGGCTTACCAGTTTCCATAAAGGTCTTGTCCGATCGTTCAAGCAGGAACATGGTCTCCCAACCAGGTCAGAAATTCATGTACGGCGGAAGGGTCAGCGACGTAATATCGCGCAGCCGTGGCTGTGCCGCGCCCCACTTTCACGGTGATTCCGTCCGGTACTGCGCGAAATGCATCTTCATCCGTCTCGTCGTCTCCGATAAACAGCGACAAAGGATGGCCACCCAGGTGTTGGTTGATCCAGGCAGCGGCCTTCCCTTTGTGCCAGCCGGATCGGGGCGCTACCTCGATAGCCATCTTGCTCGAAGCCGTGCGAAAGGAATCCGCGGCGTGCTGTAGGGCCGCCCGCACAGTGTCTTCGATCTTCCCAATCTCCCGGACGGCCGCCTGCCGGTAATGAATAGTCGTCGTCAGTCCTTTATATTCCACGACCGTACCCGCGATGCGGCGCAGGTCGGCGGCCAACCTTCTGGAGAGCTGCGCAAGCTCGCCTCTTCGCGCTGCAGCCGTGGGCTCGATGAACCGCAAGCCGCCTCCGCAAATCTCTAGCCCGTGGTTTCCGGCAATGATCACGCCCTCCAGACCGATGCGCGTGTGAATGTCGGAGACGGACCGCCCACTGATGATAGTCACCGCGACCCCGCGCTGGCCGGAGATTTGCTCGAGCGTCTGGCGGGTGTTTCCGTCCAGTCGCGGCTCCGTCGGATTAGGTACGAACGGCACCAGCGTGCCGTCGTAATCCAGAAAGAGTGAAACCCGGTCAGCGGCCCGGAGGTCTGTCTCGATGTTAGTAAAATGCTGAAACAGGCAATGACACATTGCTCTCATCGGAGTTGGTGAATTCGAACTTGAGCAAAGCCGAGATGATTTTTCCGGCCCAGCGGTAGATGTTGTTCTCGGCGACCACAGCCCTCATCTTTCGCATACGTTTTCGGCGCTCCTCCTCGGGCATTTCGAGCGCTTGGCGGATCGCCTCCACGGAATCCTCCTCGCTGAACGGATTCACTACGATGGCGTCAGTCAGCTCGCGAGACGCTCCTGCGAAGTCACTCAGGATCAGTACGCCGTCTTCATCGATACGGCTGGCGACGTATTCTTTGGCCACCAGGTTCATGCCATCGTGTAGGGAGCTGACCATACAAAAGTGCCCCAACCGGTGGAGAGCGGTCAGACGATCTTGCGGGTAATGCCGCTTCAGAAACAAGATGGGGCGCCACGAGCGGGCCGTCCATCGCCGATACTTGTGGTTGATCTGCTTGACCAATGCGTCGAGTTCTTCTTCCAGCTTCTTGTATTCGGGGATCTGGCTGCGGCTCGGCACGGCAACCTGCACGAATACCAGGCGCTCATGGTATTCCGGGTGCTTAGTCAGAAATCGGTCCAGGGCGCGCAGGCGCTCGCAAATCCCTTTTGTATAGTCGATGCGATCGATTCCCAGGCCAACCAGTTCGCCATGGAGCCCCAGTGTGCGCCGCCAGTGCTCCATGTGTTCTTCCGTGGTTGCCGACTCCGCCATCCGGCTGTGCCTTTCAAAGTCAATACTGATCGGAAACGCCCGTACGGACGTGCTCTTCCCGCCGCGCGTGATTGCGTATTTTTCCCGGTCGATTTTGGCTTCCATCATTCGGTCTACCGTATCGAGGAAATTCTGACAGTGGAAGCGAAGGTGAAATCCGAGCATGTCGTTCCCCAGCAGACCGTCCAACAATTCCTCCTTCCAGGGGAAGCCGCGAAGAACTTCAGGGTTGGGCCACGGTATGTGCCAAAACTGAGCGACGATCAGATTCGAATTCCGGTCCTTCAACATGCGAGGCAGCAGCGCGAAGTGAAAATCCTGGATGAACACGAATGTCGGCGCATCGCCCGCCTCTTCCAACACGGCGCGTGCAAAAATTTCGTTGACCTCCCGGTACGCTTGCCAATCTTCGGGACGAAATGTAGGCCGGGTAAAGACAATGTGACAAAGCGGCCATAGCCCTTGATTGGCGAGGCCAAGATAGTACTGCGCTTCCTGTTTGCGCGTCAGCCTGACGCGCAGTAGAGTGAAGGACGGATCATCGGGCGGCACAGGAACTCGATCCTGCTCGTCTACCATTTGCCAGTCCGCATCACCAGTACCGTGAGCAATCCAGGTGCCGCCGCACGCACGCATGATCGGATCCAGAGCTACCGTGAGGCCGCTGGCCGGTTGCACCCATTCGATCTGCCGGCCTGCAAACCGGTGCATGTACGGTTCCCGGTTCGAAACGAGAATGAACTTGTAGTTGCACAGTTTCTCGTGAATCAGGTCTATGAGACCTTCTTTGGTCCACATGATTCCTCGCTGGAGATCTCGAAAAACAAAAAGGAGCAGGGACCGGCCCTGCTCCCGCTTAGGGACACGAGGGAAGGTGGTCAGAGGATTGCGCACTTCGACCTTGAACGCTTCCTCTTTCACCGTGCCCCCAATTCTCCTCACCTGCTTTTCATCGATTGCCTCACCAGATTCTTTGCAAGGACCCTACCATTCGCACTGAGTGCCGTTGTTTACTTGATTTTCCCCCGGGGATCAAACCCCACACGGCACTTTTCTGCGTGCATCTTTTGCATGTAGCATCCCGTTCCTGCTCTGTTTCTTTGTGAGAATCAGCACATGCGCGGCCAATGACCATCGAGGAAGCCCCGCCGAATCGCGTGGACGACTGCGTGCTCAGCGTCACCGCAGGGAACTTGGGATGACCAGCGGAAAGAACATAAGTCAGAACGAAGTGGCCGGCTTCCTGCTTGGCTTAGGTATTGGGCTCGTTGTGGGCTTACTCTCTCAGCCGAAGGCCGCGGATCAAGCGCACGGTCTTGTTGAGTACAACACTGGTAAAACCGGCGGAAGCGCCCCACCGGGTCCTCGGTCCGGCCCCAAGGCTGTGGAGGAATCGTCGTCCTCTTAGTCCAAAAAGAGAGGGGCGGACGCGATGTACCGCGTGCGGCTGGTTGCTCATCTTTCCGCTGTCTCCAGCATTAGGAGCAGATCTCGACTCCGCTAACGGATCTAGATGTTGGTGCGGCGCCGGAGCAAACAGATGGATAACGCGAAGCGAAATTTAATGATTGGACGTTTCCATGGAGTGCTCGCCTTGACAAAGCGTGATTCGCCAGCATAATGTGTTTCCATTGGAATTTATATGGCGGCCGGCACAGGAGCCGACTCGTTGCCAGACGAGGTAGGCTTGGCGGCATTGGTTCACCGGATTCAGACCGGCGACCAGGGCGCAATTCAGGATTTGCACTCGACCTTCGCCACCGGCATCGCGTTCCTGCTACGCCGCAATCTACGAAAGTCCAGTGTTGCCGCTGAGGTGGCAAACGTACTCGAAGCGGTGGTCTCCGACATCCAAAGATCTTCCGGCACGAACCTTTGCCGCATTGTGAGTCAGGCTATTAATCGGCAGTTCCCGCCAGTTACGGCCGGCATGACTTCGACTTCTGCCGATACGCCCGCCGAGGGGGCGGCGCAATTGGTACTCGCCGAGAGGACGCCTTTGGAACGGGATATTCTAAAGCGGTACTACATTCTTCGAGAAACCCCGTCCACGATTCAGCGCCGTTTGCGCGTCAGTTCAGGCACCATCCAGAAGACCCTCGCCAGTGCGCGAGCCGACTTCCGGCGGAGAGCCCAACGCACCGATTGAGCGTCGAACCGCCTGCGTGAATCCCAGTCAATAGAGGTCTAACTGTGCCGGGCCTTACCGGCTATCGTCTTCTTCTGGTTGTCCAGCGCCTCCCGCATCGCACGAATATAGTTTTCAAGTTCCTTGGCCGTATCTACGCACTCGGGGCATCCAAGCACGTGCTCCTCAATCTGCTTGGCTTTTCTCAAGGGCAGCAAGCCAAGCAAATAGTCTTCCAGTGTCTCTTTGTCAGGGTGCTTTCCCTGTCTTGCCTGCATTTCGTCAACCCCTTACTGGTCTTCCCGGTATGCGCGTGGCCAACGCACTCGGGTCAGGCCGAGAGAAGGTGGCGTTATTGCTTTGATCCACAATACACAAAGCCGCGCGCGGATTCCAGGCCGAAAGTTGGCATACCCTCAACGGCTTAACGCTGCGCGGAGGCGCAGATCTCTATTGACATGTCACGTTGTGCAGGCCGCTCCGGGTTGACCGCAAGGTCTCCGCCGCCGGCGGGGCTAGACGCTCGCGAGGCGAGGACCACG
>Ga0335079_10003493_pt1 | contig 18161 bp, 14 predicted proteins | sample Lox_Sample_33_FD_206719 | JGI IMG/M metagenome (GOLD analysis project Ga0335079, IMG submission 206719) | Soil microbial communities from Loxahatchee National Wildlife Refuge, Florida, United States - Lox_Sample_3.3 | ecosystem: Environmental > Terrestrial > Soil > Wetlands | place: USA... | reverse complement strand
TCTTCCAGATAAATGAGCAGCATGTACTTCATTGGCTGGCCTCCACCGGATATATCGAACGGCGCGCGCCGGAATCGACGCGCGCTGCCGGAATTCTTAAAATTTAAGTATGCCAGTGGATGTTGCCGCAGCCGTAGAAGAGGTCTATCGCTCGGACTGGGGCCGGATCGTCGCCACCCTGATCCGGCTGGTCGGCGACTTCGACCTGGCTGAGGAATCGGCGCAGGAAGCCTTCGCAGCCGCCGTCGATCAATGGCCGGTCTCCGGAGTCCCCGATCTTCCCCGGGCCTGGATCGTGCAGACCGCGCGGCACAAGGCCATTGACCGCATCCGCCACCGGACGATGTCGCAGGAAAAACTGGCATCCTATGCCGCCAGCGGCCTGGCCGGTGGAGTCGAGGAGCCGCAGTACGACACCGGCGAGATTCCCGACGACCGCCTCCGGCTGATCTTCACCTGCTGCCATCCGGCGCTCGCCGCGGAGGCGCAGGTGGCGCTCACCTTGCGCACCCTTTGCGGTTTGGAAACCGACGAGATTGCGCGCGCCTTCCTGGTGCCGACGGCAACGATGGCACAGAGGCTGGTTCGCGCCAAGCGCAAGATCGCCGCCGCGGGCATTCCCTACCGCGTGCCCGAAATGAGCGAAATGCCGGAACGCCTGGAGGCCGTGCTGACCGTCATCTACCTGGTTTTCAACGAAGGCTACGCTGCCACCCGCTCGGGACCCCTGGTCAGGACCGATCTTTGCGCGGAGGCCATCCGCCTGGGGCGCCTGGCCAGACTGCTGACCACACCGCAGCCTCCCGCCGAAGTCACAGGGCTTCTGGCGCTGATGCTGTTGCAAGATGCGCGGCGCGACGCACGGCTCGATCCCTCGGGCGATCTGATCACGCTGGACGAGCAGGATCGCAGCCGGTGGGATCGGAAGCAGATCGCCGAGGCGCTGCCGCTGGTCGAAGAGGCCTTCCGCGGCGGGCCGGGGCCCTACTCCGTGCAGGCAGCCATCGCGGCTTTGCATTGTCGGGCCGCACGCTCCGAGGAGACGGACTGGCCGCAGATCCTTCGACTTTACACGCTTCTCGAGCAACTCCAGCCCTCGCCGATCGTGACGCTGAACCGCGCCGTGGCTGTGGCGATGGTGGACGGCCCGCGCGCCGCGCTCGCGATTCTCGACGCGCTCACCGCCGACGGAGAACTCGACGGCTATCATCTGCTCGATGCCGCGCGCGCCGACCTGTTGCGCCGCGCGGGGTCATTTGCCGAAGCGGCCGACAGCTATACGCGCGCCCTGAAAGTGGTGACCAACGACGCCGAGCGCCGCTACCTCGAACGGCGCCTCCGTGAAGTGGACCAGCCGTCATAGTTGTGGCGCCGGCACTCGTGGCTGCCGCGTCCCGGTTCCTCGGGGCGCTTGTCAGACCCTCACGAGTGTCGAACTCTGATGGTGGCCGAATTGCACACGGCCGGCAGGAGCCCGCGCCATCTCTGCTATCCTGGCTCGTTATGTTGGTCGAGCAACAGATTGCCGAACGGCGGGGACGCGCGGCAGCCGCCATCGCCAAGGTCCTGGAACGGCCACGCGGAGAGCCTTATGGCGACTATCGCGTCGAATCCGCCAGCGGGAAGATCTACCGCGTCGCCATGCGCGGTCCCGGTCTGTTCGAGAACTACTGCTCGTGCCCCGACTTCGCCGTCAATACGCTGGGAACCTGCAAGCATATCGAAGGCCTCCTCGTGCAGCTTGGCAAACGCTATGGCAGGTCTCTCGAAAGCCGCAAGTTTGCGCGAACACGCGCCTCCATCTCCCTCGAGTACGGCGAAACGATCGCGGTTCGATTGCGCCTTCCCGCCAAGCCATCTCCTGCCCTGCGGAAGTTGTCCGCGGCGTACTTCGATCGAGCCGGATTGCTGCGCCCGGAACACTACCGGAGTTTTGGCAGTGTGTTCGAAGCATTCCGTGAAGCCGACCTCGACGCGGTGGTCTACAGCGACGTGCTGGAATACCTCGACCGCGAAAATGAGCTCGCCGAGGGACTGGACCTGGAGCGCCAGTTGCTCGAAAAACTGCGGCGCGGACCGAACCCGCTGGATGGAATCCTGAAGACCAAACTGCTGCCTTACCAGGAACGCGGCGCCATCTTCGCCGCGTGCCGGTGCCGCGTGATCCTGGCCGACGACATGGGCCTCGGCAAAACCGTCCAGGCCCTGGCTGCTACCGAAATGCTGCGCCGCCGGCGCGGCATTCAAAAGGTGTTGGTGGTGGCTCCCGCCTCGGTGAAGTATCAGTGGAAAACGGAAATCGAAAAGTTCACCGATCTCCCCGCACAGGTAATCGAAGGACTGCTGCCGCGGCGGCGCGCTTTGTATGCCTCGCCCGCATTCTTCAACCTCTCCAGCTACGAACTCGTTCTGAAGGATGTTCGCTACATGCACGAACTCGCGCCTGACCTGATCATCCTCGACGAAGCCCAGCGCATTCGCAACTGGACCACCGCTACCGCCCGCACCATTAAACAATTGAAGAGCCGCTACGCCTTCGTGCTCACCGGCACTCCACTCGAAAACAAGCTGGAAGAACTGTTCTCGGTGGTCGAGTTCATCGATGGCCGCCGGTTGGGCCCCGCGTTTCGTTTCCTGCACGAGCACCGGATGGAGGACGAGGACGGCAAATTGATCGGGTACCGCGGACTGGACCGGATTCACGATCAACTGGCGCCGATCCTCTTGAGGCGCACCCGCCAGGAGGTCCTCAAGGATCTGCCCCGGCGCACCGACCAGATCCGCCACGTGGTCCTGACCCCACAGCAGGCGGAGCCTTACTGGGAACAAAATGATGTCCTGGCCCAGTTGATGCGCAAGTGGGAACGGCAGGGCTGGCTCTCCGAGATCGACCAGAAGCGCGTCTTGTGCTGTCTGCAGAACATGCGCATGCTGTGCAACTCCACCTTTCTTTTCGACAAGCAAACGAATCACTCGCCCAAACTCGCCGAGTTTCGCGAGATCATCCGCGAGCTGACGATCGAAGAGGGCCGCAAGGTAGTGGTCTTCAGCGAATACGAACGGATGACGCACCTGGCGGGCCAGGAACTGGAAAAACTGGGAATCGGATTCGTGTCGCTGCACGGACTCGTCCCATCCCGGAATCGCGGCGCGCTCATGGAGAAGTTCCGGCGCGATGCGGACTGCCGCGTCTTCCTTTCGACGGATGCCGGCGGAGTTGGCCTGAATCTCCAGGCGGCCTCGGCGGTGATTAATTTCGAGCCCCCGTGGAATCCCGCCCGGCTCGAACAGAGGATCGGGCGGGTCCACCGGCTTGGCCAGGCGCGGCCGGTCCACGTGGTACACCTGCTGACCAGGGACAGCATCGAAGAACGGGTATGGGAAACACTCAAATTGAAGAAGTCCCTGTTCGCCGGCGTCTTCGATTCGCCGACTGGCGAGGTCAGCTTCGCCGCGCTCGGACGAAAGAGCGTCATGCAGGCGGTGAAGGAGATCTTCGCGAATCAACCAGGGCCGCCAAAACCGTTGGCCGGCCAGCCTGCGACCAAGGCTGTGCCCGTACAATCGGTGCCCGGGCCAATCCCGTCGGCAACGCCGCAATCCACCCAATTCGAACAGGCTGCCGCCGGACTCATCGAAACCGGTGTGCGATTCCTGGAGTCGCTCGCAGCCGCGGCGCAGAGTTCTCAAGCGGTCGAATCCTTTTCGAACCTCGTGTCGATTGATCCACGCACGAACCGTCCGAGCCTCTCCATTCCTCTGCCTCAATCGGTGGATCAGAATCGGCTGGTTCGAGCGCTTTCCTCCATCCTGAGCGCCTTTGGACGTTCCGGCTGATTGTTCGTGGCGCAGGCACTCCTGCCTGCCGCGTCCCGACTCATCGGGACGCTGTCGGGCGTGTACCGTACCGCCGGCGCGATGCCCGTTGCTCGCCGCTCATGCCTTCAGCTCGAGAGCTTCGAAGAAAAGCGCCAGGCGGTGCGCGACGGTTCGGCCGCGAATGCTGTCGAATTGCGAAAGCTTGCCGCGCTCGCGCGTGGAGAGCAGTACGGAAAGCTCCTGGCGCAGGTGTCGGATGGAATTCGTCTCGGACATGTGTTTTCAGGAAAACGCGAACGCGCATGAGGCGGTGCTCTGGCGGCAACTGCCGGGAAACGGAGCCCTTGGAAGCGACGGCGCGGCTGCGAAGGCTACGCTAGTGGAAGGCGGGTGGTTCGCGGAAAAGCCCGATCCAAAGGCGCCAGGACGTTCAGCGGCACGGTCGCACCATTTCACGATCAGCTTTCATTCCACTTTCGAGTGGCTGCCGGGCTCACCGGCCACATCTCCGTCGGGGTCATGCAGTTGAACGCCCGCCGGCCGGGCGGGGCGTGAGGTTACGCCGGGTGGCGGGTGCTGCCGCATTTCTACGCGCCGCGCTCCTGGCACTTGCCGCTCGATCTGGGGCTGGTTGCCGAGTCTTCCTTTCAGAAGGCCACCTATGAGGAGAACGTGCGGCGCGTGGAGGTGCGGCCCACTCTGGAGAAGGGCTTCGGAAAGCTGCGCGTCGATTTCAACCCGGTGTTCGAGGTGCACTGCACGGCCCGGAACCAGCGGAGGCTGGATCTTCGAGCCGATCTGAAACTGGCGAAGAACGTCGAGTGGAGCTTCGGAGCCGGTATCGGCGCGACGCCCGCGGGAAACCGGCTGTCTACAAATCGCGTTTTGAAATCTCTTTCGGCGTACGGTAGAACGGATCGTGGCGCCGCTCTAGAGGCGTTGATACGGCACCGGCGGAGCGGGGCGAAATGCCTGCAGGGTGCAGCGGCCCGGTGACATCGTCCCTACCGCGCGTTCGACGATCTCCCGCAGTTGCTCGGGCGGACCCAGCGCGCGAAGATTGACGAGCACCTCGTGCTCCGCGGCTGGTGAAGCGTCGAGCATTCCTTCCACTCCGGGCTCGCACCGGTTCCCCGTCAACGCCACCTTCACATATCCCGACTCGCATTGCGCCATCGCCTTCAGGTGAACGATCCGAATTCCCGACTCCGTCAGCGCGCCATCCAACTCCTCCACCAACGGACCCACGATCAAAGCCGGCGACAGGGCCGGTTCCGCCCGCACCGCCGCGCGCGCATTCAGCCACCCCAATGCCGCTTCGGCCTCCGCGTACCGCGCATAGTCCACCGAGATCGTCTTGCTGCCTGCAGCCATCCCGCCCGAGAGCAGTTGATCCAGCCAACCCCCGATATCCACTCCGCGCTCAATCACCAGGTCGGCTTCCGCCACCTGCCGGTCAAACAGATACTGCAGTTCAGGCCCGGAGGGTTCTTCGTGAACCAGCACCGTGAGCGGAGCGATTCGATAGCCTGCGCTGTAGTCGCGTAGCAGCGGCCTCAAGGTGGTGGCCACGATGTCGGCGCAGCTCCCCACCGCCTCTGCGAAGATCACGTCAGGCTGGTGCCCGCGGAGGCGCTCCAGGGCATCGAGCAGATCGGGGAAGCGGCAACAAAAACAGCCTCCAGCCACCTGGTCGGCCGCCACCCCGCTACGCTGCGCCAGTTCGGTATCGACAAGGTCGTCACCTTGATCGTTCATCACCACGCCGACGCGCACGCCGCGCGCCTGCAGCATCCTCGCCGCTTTCAAGATCAGAGTGGTCTTGCCCGCGCCCAGGAAGCCGCCGACCACTGCCACAACGGGCTTCATACGCGAAGTTCCTCGCCCTCGCCGATCGTTTTCGACGGTGCAGACTTCTTCCCGTTCACACTGCACGATCGGACGGCCAACGACCCGTGATCCACCCGGACCGATGCCCCCGACGCGGTCACCTGGAACGTGCCCCAGCCGGTGGCGGTCGCCCAGAAGCACCGGTGCCCGGGCGGTGCTTTGATCTCGAGAGATTGCTCGGGCCCATGGTATCGGAACCCGCTCATCGCCGCCATCCCGCTCCATGCCGACATGGCGCGCGCGTAATGATGGCCGCATTCCGGCTCGTTCCACGGGTTGCGCTTCTCGCCGTCAAAGCGCAGACGCGCGCTGCGAAACACCTCCACGCCTTCGCGCACCATTCCGGCGAAGAACATCTGCGCGCCCACCAGGTATTCGATGCCCGTCCACGCCTCCGCGTAATACGGGAAGGGAATACGCGGCCGCTCCGCCTTTCCGTAATCGCAGATCAGCACGCCGGCTTCGTCGTTGAGCACGTAGGTCCGCTGCACCGACTGGTGATTGGCCATCGTGCGGCGGTAGTTGTAGCGGTAGATCGACGCGAGCGTCTTGCGAATATTGCCGGCTCTGACCAGCGGTCCGAGCCCCGCCACATCCGCCAGGTATTGTCCGATCAACTGATCTGCCAGGCACCCGGCGCCCATCTGATATTGCGGGTTGACGGTATCGTCCGAACCCATGGTGCTGCGCAGGTGAGGCGCGATCTGGTCCTGCGCCACGCCGCGGACCTGCTGCACGTAGTACTCGCCATTGAAGAGGTTGGCGTCGATCCACTCGCTGCCGCTTTCGAACAGGCGCCGGTACTCACCAGCGGACTGGTTGTCCCCCACGGCGCGCGCCATCTCCTCCGCTGCGCGAAGCCCTCCCAGGTAGTAGATCCCGCACAGTGGATTCGGTCCGTAAAACTCCACGTCGTACGTATTGTGCTGCACGCCTTCCATCACGCCGTCGCGGTTGGCGTCCCACCCGCCCGGCGTCCACGCGAACTCCAGCGCGCGCTTGATTCCAGGCCAAAGCCCGCGCAGCCAATCGGTGTCGCCGCTGAGTTGCCAGTCGAGATACGCGTGGAGGATCTGTCCCATCTGCCCATCGGCGGCGGCGAAGCCCCAGAGCGGCTGCTGGTGCGGCAGGTTCTCGCGGAAATGCAGCGCGCCTTGATCGTCCAGATCGTAGCCGAAGCTCGTGCCGCGCAGAGAGCGCGCGAAGGTGGGGAACAGGTGGGGCGTGGCCGTCTCGTAATTCCACACGTGCGTGCAGCTTCCGTGGCAGCACCCGGCGTGGTCGTTGGCCCCCTCGAAGCCGTGGAATTCACCGTCGGAAGTGCGGAAGCAGACCTGGGTCGCCAGTGTGGAGAGATTCGCGCTGGCAGCGTCCCTTACCGCTCCCGGTATCGTGGACTCACGCAGGGCTGCCGCGAATCGCCGCGTCTTCCGCTCGAGCGCGGGCAGGTGCTCCGCCGCGTATTCCGCCGCTGCCCAGGCGTCCGCGAAGCGCGTGGTGTACCAGTTTCCGATCACCGTGTCTTCCTCGCCCTTAGGCGCATTCCAGCCGCACCGCCGCGGCGTTCGATTCGGAAAGTGCCAGGCCAGCAGGAACGCGTACTCCGCATGAGCGCCGGGCGCGAGGGTTCGCCCGAGGCACAACGCGCCGACCCCGTTGCGGGAAGCCGGCTCTGGCCCGAGTTCGCCATCGGCCGAGAAATCGTCCCAATACAGCATCGGAGAGTTCCACCAGCGATCCAGTTGCCACCCGCGCAGGTAGGTGAGGCGCGCATCGCCGTGGTCGAGCGCCGCCAGCACGAAGCTTCCCTTGAGTGGATCGGCCGCCGCCAAATCGGGGCTGTGCATATAGAGCCCGTCCAGGTGCTGCGACCCGCGATGCTCGTTGGTGCGCGTGTCGGCGGATGGCGTGCGCCCCGTGGGATTGTCGATCGACCACGCGATCGAGACTTTCGCCGCCGACTTTCCGGGATTGCTCACACGATAGCGCAGGATGGCCACCGGCAGTCCCGAATCGTCCGGCTCGTGTGGAATGAACGGCGAAAAAGCATCGAGTGAGACGCGGACCGGCAGCACACTGTCCGCGAAATCGATCCGCGCCAGCGGAAATTCGCCGGTGAAAGTGGCGGACTCCAGCCGGACCAACCCCGGCGCGTTGCGCGTGCCTAAGCCGCTCGAACCCTCGTAGGGCGGAGCAATGCGCGATTCCAGCACCCGCACCACGGGTTGTCCGCCCGCGGCCTGGGCCCAGATCGCCGGAAATGCGTAGCTCGGCGCGTTGTCCTTGTCCGGGCGATTGAAAATCTCCCAATCGCGAAGTTGCCCTCGCCCGCCCAGGCTGATGGAGCCCGCGCAAACACCGCCAAGCGGGAAGGCAATCGCGGTCAGGTGCCGTCCGGAAAAGGCGCGGGGAAAGGGCACGTCGGCCACAGCGGGCGGCGGGGTTTGTGGGGGCGCGGGGGTCTGGCCTTGCGCAGCAGCGCTCGCCAGCGCCACCTGCTGCAAAAAGGTGCGGCGCCGGGTGGACATCAGCCCTAGCTTAAATCAAAAACCCGCGATGTGGCGCATTCACTCCTGCCTGCCGCGCCCCGAGTTCTGAGGAACTCCGGAAGGCCCGGCACCATCCCAACCTCCACCCACTTCTGATTGTGGCGGGTCACGTACCAGCACGGGAGATAACCTTGTTGCGGAAACAGCGAGTGCACACAAGTCTCCGTCTCCGGGTCGGAGGCCGTGTATTCCACCTTCTGCCCTTTCAACCGGATTGCCAGGTAAACCTGGATCTGCACGGTCTCCAGCGGATCCCGCTTCGGAATCCGGAAACGCAGCGACAGGTAGTCGCCGAGGTAAAGAAGCAGCAACGACACGCCCGCAATCTTCAGCCATGTGAGCACGCGCCGCATAGCGCCGGCTACGCCAGAATCCCCTTCACCACGTCGCCCGAGATTCCCGTCAGGCGCACGTCGAGGCCCTGGAACTTCACCGCCAGGCGCTTGTGGTCTACGCCCAGCAGGTGCAACATGGTCGCATGGAAATCGTGAACGCTCACCGGATTCTCTTCCGCCGCATAGCCTAGCTCGTCGGTGGTTCCATAGGTGATCCCGCCTTTGATTCCGCCGCCGGCCAGCACGAACGAGAATCCCTTGATGTGGTGATCGCGTCCGTCGCCGCCCTGCGACATGGGCGTGCGGCCAAACTCTCCGCCCCAGATGACCAGGGTATCGTCCAGCATGCCGCGTTGCTTCAGGTCTGTGATCAGCGCGGCAGTGGGCTTGTCCACCTCTTCGGCTTTCAGCGCCACGCCCGACTTCACGGCGCTGTGATGGTCCCAGTCCCGATGATAAAGCTGGATGAACCTCACACCACGCTCGGCGAGCCGTCTCGCCAGCAGACAGTTCGAGGCGAACGAGCCATCGCCGGGCTGCGCACCGTACATCTCCAGCACCTGCTTCGGCTCCTTGCTCATGTCCACCAGGCCGGGCACGCTGGTCTGCATCTTGAACGCCATCTCGTATTGCGCAATGCGCGTCTGAATCTCCGGGTCCTTCAGCGCCGAGTACTCCGCGCGGTTCAGCGCGTTGATCGCGGCGATCGACTCCCGCTGCACCTGCGCATTCATGCCGTGCGGATTCTGGATGTAGAGCACCGGATCGCCGATGGAGTTGAGCTTCACCCCCTGGAATTTGCTGGGCAGCAGGCCCGCCGACCACTGCCTCGCGGCAATCGGCTGGTTTTGGCCGCCGCGGCCCGAGGAGAGCAACACCACGAAGCCGGGTAGATCTTCGGTATCCGCGCCCAGCCCATGCTCGGGCGGCCGGGGATGATGGATCCGGTGTTCATGATCGTGTGGGCCGGGTCGTGATTGATCTGCTCGGTCCACAGCGATCGCACGATGCAGATGTCGTCGGCCACGCCGCCGATGCGCGGAAACAGCTCACAGATCTCCTGGCCCGACTTGCCGAACTTCTTGAATTCGTGCTGCGGCCCGAAGCACACCAACTGCTTGCCCTGGAGCTGCGCGATCTGCTGCCCCTTGGTGAACGACTCCGGCATGGGCTTGCTGTGCATCTCGCGGAGCTTGGGCTTGTTGTCGAACGTTTCGAGATGCGACGGGCCGCCGGCCTGATAGAGGAAAATGATGCGCTTGGCCTTGGCGGGGTGGTGAAGCGGATTGATGACGCCATGGGATTCGCCCGCCGCCGCGAACAGGCGGGGTTCCAGCAGAGAGTTGAGGCCCAGCAATCCCAGGCCGGCGATGCCCTGACGGAGGAAAGTACGCCGTTGAATTTCAGTCATGCTCACGATGTTGCTCCGATGATGTGGCGCGGGCACTCGTGCCTGCCGCGTCGAGACTCGTCTCCACGTTTTTGGCCGCCTCCGGTGCCGGTGCCCGCGAAGGGGTTTTCGAGGCTGCCGCGTCGAGACTCGTCTCCACGTTTTTCGGCGGGTGGAAAACCACCTCAATTCCGGGTGATGGTTTCATGCATGTTCAGAATGGCTCGAGCCACGGTCGTCATGGCCGCAAGCTCGGCTGGTTTCAAATCTTCGGGAACCGGCGACTCGCCTTCCTGAATCAGCGCCTTGGCATCCGCGGGAGAGTGTTGGAACTGCTCGGAGGCCTGATGGTACAGGTCCGACAGAATCCGCCGCTCCGCGGGCGACGGCGTACGGTCCACCGCCCGCTGGAATGCCCAGCCGATGCGATCGTTCCAGGCATGCGAGTGCTTCAGCATGTTCTGCGCGAAGACCCGCGCAGCTTCCACATAGATGGGGTCGTTGAGCAGCACCAGCGCCTGCAAAGGAGTATTCGACGTCACACGGTTGATCGTGCACTCTTCGCGCGTGGGAGCGTCGAAGGTCACCAGGCTCGGGTGCAGAAAGGATCGCTGCCAGAACGTGTAGACGCCGCGCCGGTACAGGTCGTCGCCGTGGCTGGCGGAGTATTCGCGCCGCGGAAAGTTCAGAGTTGCCAGGTAACCGTCGGGTTCGTACGGCTTGACGCTGGGGCCGCCAAACTTCTCTACCAGCAGCCCGGAGACCGACAGCGCAATGTCGCGCACCACTTCGGCATCCACGCGGAGCCGCGACTGCCGGGCCACCAGCCGGTTGTCCGGGTCGCGTTCCTCGAGTTCCGGAACCGGCATCGACGACTGGCGGTAGGCCGCGCTGGTCACGATAACCCGGATGATATGCCGGATGTCCCACGGGTGAGTGCCTTCGGCCTGCCACTCGGGCTTCATGAACTCGGCAGCGAGCCAGTCCAGCAACTCCGGGTGCGTGGGCCACTCGCCCTGCGATCCCAGATCGTCGAGCGCCTTCGAGATGCCCATGCCGAAGAACTCGCGCCACGTGCGGTTGACAAACACGCGCGCAGTGAGCGGATTCTGCGGGCTCACCAGCCAGTTCGCGAGATCCAGCCGTGTGGCTCGCGCTCCGCCGGTATCAAGCTTGCCCAGAAAAGCCGGGATGGCCGGCTGCACCACGTCTCCCGATTCGTCCATCCAGTTTCCTCGCGCCAGGATGCGGGTCTCGGTCGGAGTGGTGGCCTCGGTCACCACCACGCGCGGAATGGCCGCATCGAGGAGTGCGAGTTCCTTCTCCAGGTTCGCTATTTCGATCGCCTCAGGCGCCGCTTCGGGAGATGCCCATTGGAAATGCGCCGCAATGGCGGCCTTCTGCTGGTCCGTGCGCTTGTCTTCGGTCTCGCGCAACCCCTTCAGCACGGTCTCCGGAATCTCCTTGCCTTTTTCCGCCGTAGGCCAGGAGTATTCTCCCGGCGAAAGCGAAAGGCGGAACCGGCCCATGGTGGCGCGGCGGTAGCTGGAGTCCTGATGCAGCCGCACGGTCATCGTAGTTCCGGCTTCCGTGTGGAGCGGCTGCGCGAATCGCAGCGCCAGCACGATCTTCGAATATTCGTTGTAGGTCGCGACGGCCCACCCGGTGTTCGGATCGCCATCGAAAGCCGCGGCCGGCGGATGCTGCGGCGCGGTCATGTTCAGGTTCGAAGTGCCGATCGAGAATGGTGTTTTCTTTCCGTCCGCCTCGGCTTCCACCTCCGTCAGCACCATGCGGTCGGCCCCGCGCGCCACGCGCAAGCCTGGCAGCGAATCGTCCTGCACCACCTCGACTCCCAGGGCGGTCCAAGCCCCCGCGCCCGGCTGGAACGTCACGGTGTAGGTCTCGTTGTCCGGATTGGGGCCGCTGGCCACCACCAGCCCGTTGCCCGGTCCGCGGAACGATGACAGGTTGCTGCCATCGTAAATGGTGTAGTCGATCTCCTCGTCGTTGTAGATCTTCAGCACCGCGCCGTTGGCGGAGTGCGCCGAGGTGGGACGCTGCGTGTTCCAGGCCAACTCGCCCGCCTCATAGCGCGCAAGCAATCGCTTTTCCCACTCCGCGCGGCTGGGCGCCAGGCTTTTCATCTTCTGTGTCAGTCTTGCCTGCGCATCGGTGAGCCTGGCGTTCAACTCATCGCGGCGGCGTTTCTGCTCCGGGGTAGGGAGATCCAGTTGCGAACCCCAGGCGTTCTTCCCGCGGTCGGGCACCAATCCGGTTTCCTTGATATCGGCGAAGAACGCCTTCATCGAGTAGAAGTCGCGGCTCAGGAAAGGGTCGAACTTGTGGTCGTGGCATTCGGCGCAGCCCAGCGTACTGCCCATCCAGACCGAGGCAAGGGTGCGGACACGATCGGAAGCGTACTTGGCAAGATACTCCTTCGGCTGGATCCCGCCTTCCGCCGAGGTGCGGTTCAACCGATTGTACGCCGATGCCACCCGCTGCTCGACAGTGGCGTTCGGAATCAGATCGCCGGCGAGTTGCTCGCGCGTGAACTCGTCAAACGGCTTGTTATCCCGAAAGGCATGCAGGACGTAATCGCGGTAGGGCCAGGCGGGGAAGGCGTTATCGCCGTGGAACCCGCAGGTATCCGCATAGCGCACCGCGTCCAGCCAGTGCATGGCCTGTTGCTCGGCATACTCGGATGATGCCAGCAAGCGGTCCACCAGCTTCTCGTAAGCACCGGGCGATGTGTCCTTGAGAAACGCCGCGGTGTCTTCCGGTCTGGGAGGCAGGCCCGTCAGGTCAAGCGTCACGCGGCGAATCAGCGTCCGGCGGTCGGCTTCAGGCGACGGGTGCAATCCTTCACGGGAGAGCCGCTCCTGGAGGAATGCGTCCACCGGATTCAAGTTGGGATTGGGAGGAACCGCGCGCTGCACCGGCTGGTAGGCCCAATGCCCTTCGTACTTCGCGCCTTCCGATACCCATTGCCGGATGGTGTCCCGCTGCGCCGCGGTCAGTTCCTTGTGGATGTAGGGAGGCGGCATCACGCGCGTGTCTTTCGCGAAGATGCGCTGGATGATCGCGCTCTTTTCCGAATCGCCGGGGACGATGGGCGTCTGCCCGTCGCGCAACGGTTTGAGGGCCTCGTCGCGGATGTCCAGGCGCATCCCGGCCATGCGCGAACTCTTGTCCGGTCCGTGACAACGGAAGCAGGTCTCGGCCATGATCGGACGGATGTCGCGGTTGAAGCGGACTTCGGCCGCTGCAGGCGACCAGGCAATCACCATCGCCCCACAGACCAGCATGCCCGCCGGTGTTCTTCGCTTCATGACTGAACGCAGTATACACCCGCGCCACGTCTCATCCCAGGACTCCATCAATATCCACCCCGGCCGGCAGCGTGCCATACGTGCGTCCCCACTCTCCCGCCAGCCGCGACCGGCAGAACGCATCCGAAACCGCCGTCCGGGCGAATCTGATCAATAACGACGCCTGCAAAGCCAGTGCCAGCCGTTCCGCGACTCGCCGCGCTCCGCCTTCGGACACCTCGCCGCCACAGCCCTCGACAAACTCCTCAACCCGCCGATCGCCCGCCGACCGGATCTCCGCCAGCGCCCGATCCAGGCTCTCCGGCTCTTTCGCGATCGCCCGCAACACGTCCAGCGCAATCACATTCCCGGAGCCTTCCCAAATCGAATTGAGCGGCGCCTCCCGATACAGCCGCGGCATTACACACTCCTCCACAAATCCGTTCCCGCCGAGACACTCCAGAGCCTCCGCCACCATCGCGGACGTGCGCTTGGTAACCCAATACTTGCTTACCGCGACCGCCAGCCGCGCGAAGCCGCGGTCGTTTTCATCGAACGCCCGCGCCAGCCTCATCGCCAGCAGCGTCGCCGCTTCCGACTCGATGGCCAGATCCGCCAGCACATTGCGCATCACCGGCTGCTCCAGCAGAGCCCGCCCGAATGCCCGCCGGTGCGTAGCATGGTGCATCGCCTCCTCCAGGGCGCGCCGCATCAGGGCCGCCGAGCTGACCACGCAATCCAGCCGCGTGTGATGCACCATCTCCATGATGGCCGCCACCCCGCGTCCCTCCTCTCCGATGAGCTGCGCCCACGCGCCGTGAAACTCAACCTCGCTCGATGCGTTGGAGCGGTTTCCCAGTTTCGCTTTGAGCCGCTGCAGATGGAGGGCGTTGACCGTTCCGTCGGGCCTCCAGCGCGGCAGCAGAAAGCACGACAGGCCCTTCGGCGCCTGGGCGAGCACCAGGAACGCATCGCACATCGGTGCCGAACAAAACCACTTGTGACCGTGCAGCGCGTACTCGCCGGCATTCAGAGCTTCCGCCCGCGTGAGGTTGGCGCGTACGTCGGAGCCGCCTTGTTTTTCGGTCATCGCCATTCCTACCAGCGCGCCCTGCTTACACGCCGCCGGCTGGAACGCAGGATCGTACCGCGTGGAGCAGATCCGCGGGATCCATTCGCGCGCGATAGCTTCATGCTGCCGCAGCACCGGAACCGCCGAGTACGTCATCGAGATCGGACACATGTGTCCCGCCTCGTTCTTGGACCCGAGCATCGCCAGTGCTGCACGCGCCACATGCGCCCCTGCCCGATCGCAAGCCCACGGCAGATTGTGAATACCCTGCTCCACCGCGAGCCGCATCAGGTGATGCCACGCGGGATGGAATTCCACCTCATCCCGCCGCCGGCCATAGCGGTCGTGAGTCCGCAGCACTGGCGGGTATTCGTTCGCAGTCGCGGCCCAATCGATGGCTTCGATCGTTCCCAGCGTCGAGCCGTACACTTCCAGTTGGGGGTGGGCCCAAGCCGCCCCCTCGCGCGCCACGGCCTCATACAAGGGCCGGTCCGTCAGGTACGTGTTGTACCCGGCAAGCGGCGGAGGTTGATTCAAGACTTCATCATCCACACCCCGTATATAGCACCTCGATCGCCGTTTCGGCGAAGGGCTGATAGACTACACTAGGGACAGTGGCCATGACACCTGAAGATCTCGCCCAAATCGCCGCTATCGTCGCCGCCGCCGAAGAGCGCGCCGCTCAACGCCTGGACCGCCAAATCGCCGCCGCCGAGGAGCGCGCCGCTCAACGCCTGGACCGCACCATGGAAGCCCTGACTTCCAACCTATCGGAGGTCCGGCAAGAACTCGTGACCCGCCTCGATGCCATCGAGCGGCGCACGGAACGCACCGAAATCAACGTCAACTCGATTCTGATGCAGTTGGCGGGAATCTCGCGGTCGCTCACCGTCGGCGAACAACTCACGTCGAAGTTCGCGGCCAACCAGGGCGGCCAACAACGTGCTCTGGACGACCTCGCGGCACGCGTGTCCCGGATCGAGCGAGCGCTCAATCTCGACCGCCAATAACTCCTCCCCACGTCGCCCCCGTTTCCGCGTACACTGATCTCTTATAGAAGACCCCTCTCAGGAGACGGAATTATGCATCGAATCCTACTTGCTCTGGCCGCCGCAGCCTGCGCCGTGGCCTCCCTCAACGCGCAGACCAAAATCACCGCCGAGAAGGAGGCGTCCATCAAAGCCGACCTCGTCGGCCAGATCGACGCCATGAAGAAACAGGCGCAGGTCATGGTGGACAGCGTCTTCAGCTTCGGCGAGCTGGGCTTCCAGGAGTTCGAGACGTCCAAGTACCTCTCCGGCATCCTGGAAAAAGAGGGCTTCAAGATCGAGCGCGGCATCGCCGGCATCCCCACCTCCTGGGTCGCCACCTGGGGCTCCGGCAAACCGGTCATCTCGCTCGGCTCCGACATTGACGACATCCCGCAGGCGTCCCAGAAGCCCGGCGTCGCGTGGCACGAGCCCATGATCGAAGGCGCTCCCGGTCACGGCGAAGGCCACAACTCCGGCGTCCCGCTGAACATCCTCGCCGCCCTGGCAGTCAAAAAGGTCATGGAGCGCGAGCACCTCCAGGGCACCATCCAGCTCTGGCCCGGCGTCGCCGAAGAGCTGGTCGGCGCCAAGGCATATTACGTCCGCGCCGGCATGTTCAAGAACGTGGACATCTGCCTCTTCGCCCACGTCGCCAACAACCTCGCGGTCTCCTGGGGCCCGTCGCTCAACCAGAACGGACTGGTCTCCATCGAGTACATGTTCAAAGGCGAGAGCGCCCACGCCGCCGGCGCCCCGTGGCGCGGCCGCAGCGCCCTCGATGCCGTCGAGCTGATGGATGTGGGCTGGAACTTCCGCCGCGAGCACTTACGCCTCGCGCAGCGCTCGCACTACGTCATCACCAATGGCGGCGACCAGCCCAACGTCGTTCCGCCCACCGCCGCCGTCTGGTATTACTTCCGCGAGGCGGATTATGAGCACATCATGGACATGTGGCGCATCGGCGACAACATGGCGAAGGCCGCCACGCTCATGACCGATACCACCTTCACCTCCCGCCTCCTGGGCAGCGCATGGCCCGGCCACTTCAACCGTCCCATCGCCGAAGCCATGAACGAGAACATCAAGAAAGTGGGCCTGCCGGCGTGGTCTGAAGACGATCAGAAGCTCGCCCGAGCGGTGCAGGCCGAATTGAAAGCGCCGGTCCGCGGTCTCGCCACCAAGCTGCAGGAGATGCGCCCGCCCCGCCCCCCTGCCGACCCCGCGGCGGGCGACGGCGAAGGCTTCGGCAATCAGCCCACCGGCGGCGGCTCCGACGATATCGGCGACGTTTCCTGGAACGTGCCCACCGTCACCCTGCGCTTTCCTTCGAACATTTCCGGCGGCCCCGGCCACAACTGGGCGAATGCCATCACCATGGCCACCCCGATCGCCCACAAGGGCGTGATCGCCGGCGCCAAAGTGCAGGCCATGACAATGATCGATATCCTGACGCATCCCGAGCTTGTGAAGAACGCTTGGGACTACTTCAACAACGTGCAGAACAAGGACATGAAGTACAAGAGCTTCCTGCGCCCCGACGATAAGCCCGCGATCTTCCTCAACCAGAAGACCATGGAGCAATACCGCCCCCGCATGAAGGACCTCTACTACGACCCGTCGAAGTACGACACCTACCTGGAGCAGCTCGGCATCAAGTACCCCACCGTGCGCGCCACCCCTCCCAGCACCCCAGGAGGGCAGTAGGCTCGCTTCGCTCGCGCGGTTAAGGGCCAGAGGCGGGGAGTTGGCCGGAAAGCAGACCTACTGGGCCGGACTAATCCCCGGCCCCCTGGCCCCCGGCCCCTGATGTATCATGAGCAATTCGCCGGCTGCTCATGAGGTTGCCCCGGGTGTATCCGATTCTCGATACCGCATCGCTGGAAACCCGCGGGGTCGCCCTCCGTACGGCCGCGTCGGCCTTCCTCGATGGCGGCGCGCGCATCCTGCAAGTCCGGCACAAAGGCCACTGGAGTCGTGGCCTGTTCGAGGAGGCGAGTCAGGTGGCGCGCCAGTGCCGGGAGTACGGGGTCGCGCTGGTGATTAACGATCGCGCCGACTGCGCCCTCCTGCTCGAGGCCGGACTCCACGTTGGCCAGGATGATCTCTCTCCCCGCGACGCCCGCAAGGTTATGGGCCCGGATGCCATCATCGGTTTCTCCAGCCACAATGCCGGCCAACTCGCGGCAGCCGGCGGCGAGCCGGTGAATTATGTAGCCCTCGGGCCGATCTTCGGCACCCCGTCCAAGCGAAACCCCGACCCCGTCGTTGGCGTCGAGGAATTGGGGCGCATTCGGCCCCTCGTTGTGCAGCCGCTGGTCGCGATTGGGGGCATCACCCTCGAAAATGCAGTCGAAGTTCTGGACGCCGGCGCCGATTCGGTGGCCGTGATCGCCGGCCTCCTGCCGGACGGCGCCTGCTCGGCTCAATCCTTGCGACAACGGATGGAAGAATGGCAACAACTCGTGAAACCAGCTTAGTGAGCCGTGAAAACGGCCTGGTCAAAGGCCTCGGCCTCCTGGATGCCACCACCCTGGTGATGGGCTCCATGATCGGCTCCGGCGTCTACATCGTGGCCGCCGACATGTCGCGGAACGTCGGATCACCCGGCTTGTTGATCCTCACCTGGGTCATCACGGCCCTCCTCACCCTCACCGCGGCATTGAGCTACGGCGAACTGGCCGCCGCCATGCCGCATGCGGGCGGTCAATACGTCTACCTCCGCGAAGCCTTCGGCCCGCTCTACGGATTCCTTTATGGTTGGACC
>Ga0335079_10003492_pt1 | contig 18164 bp, 18 predicted proteins | sample Lox_Sample_33_FD_206719 | JGI IMG/M metagenome (GOLD analysis project Ga0335079, IMG submission 206719) | Soil microbial communities from Loxahatchee National Wildlife Refuge, Florida, United States - Lox_Sample_3.3 | ecosystem: Environmental > Terrestrial > Soil > Wetlands | place: USA... | reverse complement strand
CGCAAAGACGGCGGGGCTGAATGGAGCCTTGGCGAGCCGCACGGCCTGGGCGGCCTTCTGTTCGTCGAGGCGCGCGAGGGCGAGATCAGGATTTTGCTCCAGCGCGCGATCCATGGCCTGCCGCAGGTTCATGGTATGCACCTCAGCGTGAATGGCGGCCGCCGCCAATCCCAGCACAAACAAACGAAAGAATCTTTCCATGAGGCTATTGTAAGGTCCGCGATCCATGACCGTGCCGGGAAGCCCGCCATCGTCTGCCTTGAACTTTCGCCGCCTCCGCATTGACAGCGCTCTGCCGCGTTTGATATATCTCGCGCGAACTTGATTGGTGGAGATTTGCAGTGAACAAGCGCGATTTGATCAAGAAGATCGCTCAGGAGGCGGACCTCAGCAATGTGCAGGCGGCGCGGGCGCTCGATGCCTTCCTCGAGAGCGTGCAATCGAGCCTCATCCGAGGCGACCGGGTGACCCTGGTGGGTTTTGGAACCTTCGGTGTCTCCCAGCATAAAGCTCGGCTGGTGCGTGACCCGCGGCGTGGGGGCACGATGCAGATTGCCGCGCGGCGTGTGGCGCGATTCGCTCCAGGGCTCGATCTCAAGCTCGCCGTTCAGAATTCCATGAAACCGAGCCGGATGCCTTCGTGAAGAAGAATATCCTGGCGATTCATGCGCATCCCGACGATGTCGAGATTCTGGCCGCGGGTACGCTTGCGCAGCTAGCGGCCGCCGGGCACAAGATGACCATCGTCACCATGACGCCGGGCGATTGCGGCTCCGACAGCCACTCGCGGGAAAAGATCGCTGCCATCCGCCGAGGGGAAGCGGCGCGATCCGCGGCTCGCATCGGGGCGGGCTATCGCTGCGCCGAATTCGGTGACATGAACATCTTCAGCGACGACGCTTCGCGCCGCCGCGTGGTGGAGATTTTGCGGCAGGTTGCGGCGGAACTGGTGATCACCGCGTCGCCGGTTGACTATCTGAGCGACCACGAGGCCACCAGCCAGCTCGTGCGCGACGCGTGTTTCGCGGCTATGATCCCCAATTATGCGACCGGCTCGCCCGATGCCGCGCCTCCGCTGGGCGCCATTCCGCACCTCTACTTTATGGATCCCGTCGGCGGGGTGGATCGCGAGGGCTGCCAGATATCGCCGGACTTTTTCGTAAATGTCGGGGCTCAGATGGAGACCAAGATCGCCATGCTGGCCGAGCACGGCAGCCAACGCGAGTGGCTTCTCAGGCACCACGGCATCGACGACTATCTCGAAACTATGAAAGCCTGGACCCGCGAAAACGGCCGGCGCGGGGGCGTTGAATATGCCGAAGGCTTCCGCCGGTACAAGGGGCACCCGTATCCGGAATCGCCATTACTGGAAGAATTGCTGGGCTCCACCGTGGTTCGGCGCTAAGCGGTGGCTTCGCTGTGAGGGGAACCAGCCTTAATGGTAAACTGATGATCAGGCAGAAAGCTTCATGGCTTGCGTGCTGGCAAACCAAACGCTGACAAACCTCCGAACCGATCGGTTCGGAAATGTTCGGACGGCTACTCCTGGTCACATCGCAAGCGATTGATTCTAAAGGTGAGCCACCCTAGCTCAGTTGGTAGAGCGGCTGATTCGTAATCAGCAGGTCTCCGGTTCAAGCCCGGAGGGTGGCTCCAATACTTTGAAGCACTTCCACCTCACATGGCCTCCGCTTGCACGGCGTTGACAGCCACCGGGATCAAAGTGATTCTTCTCAGCGGTCACCATGGTGGTGGTCAGCCTCCTGACTGCGTCACCGCCTCAGTACAAAGTCGCGAGTAACGTGTTCGCTTCTGCGGCGAACGAGAGTTTGGGAACAACCGGTTATCGGATCTGGCCTGCGTGGTGTTTGCCTGTACGCTGATCCTATGGGCGACCTTCCGCTGAGTATGGGTAGGATTTCGGGCGCAAAACCCTACGCTTCTACCTTTCTCTCCGCCGCGTTCCACTTGAGCCTGCGGCCCCGGCGCAGCGCGTCGATGGCCATCGAGAGCACCACCGCGGTCTGCTGCCCCATCTCCACGGTGGCATTGGGATCCTGGCGCGATCGAACACACTCGAGAAAGTTGCGGATGTGCGCGCGAGTGGCGGTCTCGAAACCCCCGGGCCGGTGCTTCTCGACGTCCGGTTTCATGTCCACATCGTCGCTTTGCGGATAGAGCGCGTAGGACTCGCGTCCCATATCCAGCCGCGCTTTCGAGCCATGGAACTGGTTCATTTGATCGTTGGCCAGCGCATAGTGCATGGCCCGGTACCCGACTGTAAACACCGCCAGATAATTCTCCGGGTATTCGATGGCCATCGACGTGGTCTCGGGCACTTCCGCGCCCGGCAGATTCACCCGTCCGCCGGCACAGGTCACTGCCAGGGGATACGTCGAATTCTGGAACCAGTGAATCAGGTCGATGATGTGCGCCGCCTGGCCTACCATCAGGCCTCCCGAATAATCCCAGAAGTAATACCAGTTGAAGAATCGCAAAGGATCGATGTCGCGCTGCGGCGCCGGGCCAAGCCATTGTTTCCAATCCAGCTTGCCGGCAAGCTGGTTTTGGGAGAGGGATCGCTGGTTGTTCAGCCACCAGGAATTGACGAGGCGCACGTCGCCGAGCCGGTCCATCAACTGCCGACCCTCTTGAAACAGATCGAAGCTGCGGCGCTGCATGCCGACCTGCACCACGCGCATGGTGCGGCGCACGGCATCGATCACGCGGAAACCGTCGTCGATGCGGTGCACCATAGGTTTTTCCACATAGACGTCCTTGCCGGCTTCGACGGCATCGATCACCATCTGCGCGTGCCAGTGATCGGGCGTGGCGATGACCACCACATGAATCGACGGATCGTCGAGCACACGCTTGTAGTTGTCGTAGGCCTTGGCGCCAGTGGATGCGGCCTTTAGACCCTTTTCGAGATTCGGCTCGTAGACATCGCACACGGCGGCCATCTCGACGCCCAGCTCTTTGAAATTTTCGGTCAGGAATCGGCCGCGCCCGCCGCTGCCGATAATGGCGCCGCGAGCCCGTTCATCGGCGCTCGCGATCTGTGAGGCGGCCATTGCGCTCGAGAGAAGGAAAGTCCGGCGTTGCATGTTCAAAAGTGTACACCTCGCTGCCCGGTGTCAACAGTTGCCGGCTCGTCCTTTCCACGCTAGGATCTTCGGAGAATGCCTTATGAATCGCACGAACACTATATGAGCCGCGCATTCGCACTCGCGTCCAAGAGCTACTCGGAAGGCGGTTGCCCGATCGGTGGCGTTCTCGTGGACAATGCCAGCGGCGAGGTTTTAGGTGAGGGACACAATGCGCTGATCCAGGAGGGGAACCCGATCCTCCACGGTGAAATGGCAGCGCTACGCGATGCGGGCCGCATGCGCAACCGCCATGACACGACTGTGTACACGACTCTTCAGCCATGCTTCATGTGTACCGGCGCCATTACTCAGTTCGGCATTCCCCGCGTGGTGATCGGCGATGTCACCAATGCTTCGAGTGACGAAACCATCCGGTTCCTGCGCAGCCGCGGGATTGAAGTGATTGTCATGGATCCGGCCACGAGTAAAGCGGCGCGGGACTGCGTCGATCTTGCCGCCCGGTTCCGGCGGGAAAAGCCGGAGCAATGGCTGGAAGACTGGGGTGGCGGGCCGAACCCAAAGCTGGTTAAGAGAGAAGCGGTTTAGCGCTCTAATTGCCTACCAGGTGCTCTTTCGGGACCATGGCGATGCCCTCGACTCCCGCATCGTGCACCTCGCCCAGACCATAAACATCTCGTGGAGAAGCCGTCGCGCAATTTCGCGCAGGAGTGCGCCATCACACCCGCGTAAGTTGTTGGCGGACGGCTCTTAAACCATAGTAATTCCGTTCGGGGGAACTGTGGCAAGCCAAATGCGGATAAAGCGCCTCTAAATTCCCTGAATTGGCCCAACGATGCAGCTCACGCGCGCCGCCGATTATGGAGTTCGGGTGATGATCCACCTCGCCGGCGTGGGGTCGGCTAAACGGACGAGTCTGCTGGACATCGCACAAGCCGTTGAGGTGCCTGAGCAATTCCTCTCTAAGGTACTGCAAATGCTGTGCAAGCGGGGTTTTATTAGGTCGCATCGCGGCGTGAACGGTGGATTCGAGCTGGCGGCTGACGCCAGAACGCTGTCGCTCCTTGACGTGGTTGAAGCACTGGAAGGTCCCATCCAGCTCAACGTATGTGTCGGGGAGCGCGGGGTTTGCAGCCGGAAGGCGTGGTGCCCGGCACACAAGGTGTGGGTGGAAGCACAAGGAGCCCTAGTCGGAATCTTGCGGCGGGCATGCATTGCGGATCTGGCGCGACAAGCGGTTTGACATGGCGGTGACGTGGGTCGCAATCGCGGCGAGTCTGGTGATGGGGTTAGCCGCCGCTTGTGCCTTCATTTTTGCCGTAAAGCGGGATTACTTTCGCGACATTGAAGATGCCAAGTTCCAGGTCTTCTGGTCGGATCTGGAGGAGGAAAACAAACATGCCGGTAGCTCAAAAAGCGCGGCGGGAAACAAACGAAGCTGACGAACAGGTGATGGGCCGGCGGCGGCTTCTGACCTGGCTTAGTGGTTTCGGCCTGTTCGGCTCGGCGATTCTGAGCGCCTTTTCGAATTTCGTTTTCATCAAGCCACGAGCGACCTATGGGCCGCCAACGCGATTCGCCATCGGCAAGCCGGATGAATTTCCGCCCGGTACACGTATCTCGCTCGATGTGCGGCGTGTCTGCGTAGTGCGGGACGGCAGCAAGCTGGCGGCAATTTCAACTACCTGCACGCACCTGGGGTGCATTGTCGGTGTATCCGACACGGGTTTCGCGTGTCCCTGCCACGGTTCCCGTTTCGATCAGGACGGCAATGTGACGGGCGGGCCCGCGCCGAAGCCGTTGCCCTGGTTCAAAGTCAGCCTCAAACCAAACGGCGACCTCGAAGTCGATAAAGGCATCGAAGTGCCGCCGGGAACCTATTACAACGTATGAGCAACATACTCAAGGATCTGCCCGGGAACGTCTGGAACTCCATTTTCCGAAATCCGCTGCCGACGTCGGACCTGGAGCGCGCGTCGACGAGCTTCACGAACTTTTTCCTGCATGTCCACCCGGTTAAGGTGCACAAGAACACGCTGCGGCCGATCTACACGATGGGGCTGGGGCTCATCGCATTTTTTCTCTTCCTGATTTTGATCGTGACCGGCATCCTGCTGATGTTTTATTACGTGCCGGCTACGACCCAGGCCTACGACCGAATGCTGGATCTGCGCGGGTCGGTGGCGTTCGGCATTTTTCTCCGCAACATGCACCGATGGTCGGCGCACGGCATGGTGGCGGTGGTGTTCCTTCACCTGTGCCGCGTGTTCCTGACGGGCGCTTACAAAAGGCCGCGCGAGTTCAACTGGGTGCTGGGCGTAGTGATGCTGCTGGTGACCCTGTTCCTGAGTTTTACCGGCTACCTGCTGCCGTGGGATCAATTGGCCTTCTGGGCGATCACGGTGGGAACTTCCATCGCGGGGTACGCGCCGCTGGTCGGGCAGCAGATCAAGTTCCTGCTGCTCGGCGATGCCACGGTCGGTCAAGAGGCGCTGTTGCGGTTCTACGTCCTGCACGTGGCTGTGCTGCCCGCGGTTTTGACGCTGCTGATCGCGGTGCATTTCTGGCGCATCCGGAAAGACGGCGGGCTTTCCCGCCCGGAAGAGGCCGCTACTCCAGCTCTGACTTTGCAGAGTGAGCCGGCGCCGAACGTGGCGATCAGTGTGACCGCAGTTCCCGTGGCCAAGAAGCGGCTCTACGGGTTGCAGGGATTCGTGCGCGGGCCGTTTACCAAGATCGGAAACGCGCCGGACAATTCGGTGTTTAGCTGGCCGAACCTGTTGATGGCCGAGTTATTCGTATTTGTGCTCACCGTGGCGGTGATTCTTTGCGTGTCGCTGATGTTTAACGCGCCGCTCGAGGAACCGGTGAACGTGATGCACCCGCCGAATCCGGCGAAAGCGCCATGGTATTTCCTCGGGCTGCAAGAGATGGTGAGTTATTCGGCGTTCTGGGGCGGCGTGGGTGTCCCGACCGTCTTTGTGCTGCTGCTGCTGGCGGTTCCTTACCTCGATCGCAATCCCAAAGGCGTGGGGCTTTGGTTCTCTCGCGAGCGGCTGCTGGCCAACACGATTTTCATCACGCTGGTCCTGGTGAACGTGATCTTCATCATTATTGGCACGTTTTTCCGCGGGCCGAACTGGTCCTTTGTTTCTCCCTGGTGAGCGTATGCGACTGGCACTAGCGATCGCGAGTTTCGTTGTCCTGATTGTCCACGGAGTTGTGTTCTACGATCAGTTTTTCTACCGCTGGGAGCGGCAGCAGACCGCCTATTTCGACCAGGCGCGGTCGCTCTCCAAAAATGAGCAGGAGCGTGCCGAACTGGACGCGCGCAAGCCGCGCATCGAACAGTTCATGGTCACCAGTTTCGGCGACACGCGCGTGGACCGCTGCGGCACCTGCCACATTGCCGCCGACGATCCGCGCTTCCAGAACCACGCGCAGCCGCTTCGCACCCATAGCTACTCTGCGGCGATGGGCGATGTGCTGCGCAACGGGCGCTGGGAGCGGCGGCACAAATTCTCCGATTTCGGCTGCACGGTTTGCCACGACGGGCAGGGCCGCGGCCTCGAGAACAAATACAGCCACGGCGAAGATCCCTACTGGCCCGAGCCGCTGCTCGGCTACGTGACGCAAGCCAACTGGCGCGCGGAATTCAAGCCGCACCTGAAGGGTGTGGAGTACATGGAAGCCAACTGCGCCCAATGTCACACCGAGGAAAACTTTGCGGGCACCCCTTACGTAAACCGCGGCCGGAAGCTGTTCTTCTCCATGAACTGCTATGGCTGCCACAGGATTGAAGGGCTTTCGGAGGGGACGCTGGCGCCGGATCTGACCGAGGCCGGCAAAAAGTTTCGTGTGGATTATCTCTGGGAGTCGATTGTCGATCCGCGGGCCAACCTGGCTACGTCGTTCATGCCGAAATTCAATCTTTCGGATGACGAGGTGAAGGCTCTGGTCATCTTTCTCAAGAGCCGGCGAGGCATCAATTTCGCCGAAACGTCGCTCGAACGGTATCGCGCCAGCCACGTGAGCGAAACTAAGCCGGCCGCAGCAGCGGCGGCACAACCTGCGGTGCTGACCTCGCGGGCGGAAACAAGCCACGGGGAACAGCTCGTCAGCGAGCATGCCTGCACAGCCTGCCACAAGCTGGGCGAGCGGGATGGCGGCATTGCGCCGGACCTCAGCTTTGAAGGCCTGCTCAAAGACGAGGACTGGCTGGTGGAACATTTTCGCAATCCGCGATCGCGCATCCCGGATTCCATCATGCCGGCGTTCCGGTTTCCAGACGAAGAATTCGGCGCAATGGCGGCGTATCTGGCGACTCTTCGGACGCCGCCGCGATACATGTCGGCGGCGGAGACCTTTCAAACCTTGTGCGCCCGCTGCCATGGCAGCAAGGGCGACGGCAAAGGCGTCACGGCGCTCTATCTCGACCCTGCGCCGCGCGATTTGACGAAGGCGGCGTTCATGAACAGCAAACCGAGCGATCGGTTCGTGCATTCCATTGAGGAAGGCGTGCCCGGCACATCCATGCCGGCGTGGGGCAAAATGCTAAGCCCGCAGCAAGTCCGCTCCTCGCTGGATTATGCGCTGACCACCTTTACCGGGGAACCTGCGCGCGCCCTGAAGCCACACAAGCTGCCGCAGACCAACCCCGTGGCGGTCGGCAGCGAGTCGATTACGCACGGAGAGCGGATTTTCGTGCAACGCTGCGCAGGATGCCACGGGCGAAAGGCCGACGGCAAGGGCCCCAACTCACTCGACATCGTTCCCCGGCCTCGCAATTTGCGAAACAGCGCGTTCGTGAACGCGCTAGCCGATCAGCGAATGTTCGAGTCGATCCTGTACGGTGTGCAAGGAACCGCGATGCCGGCCTGGATCGATTACGGCCTGTCGCAAAAAGACGTGGGAGACATCATCAATTTCATCCGGAGCCTCAATCCGAAATCCAGCGGGAGCCAATATGCAAGCAGGTAAGACAATCGAAGGCATCTATGTGCAATCCGCCGGCACGATCCACAGGGATCTTACGGCCAGGTGGTTTCTCATCAGCGCCGTCAGTTACTTCTTCATCGTGGGGATCATCGCGCTCACCATTGCGGCCAAGTTCGTGTGGCCGGAGTTGCTGGGCACGGTGCCGTATTTGACCTATGGGCGGCTGCGGCCGCTGCACGTCAACGGCATGCTGTTTGGCTGGCTGCTGGCGGCGGACATGGGTTTGAGCTATTACATCGTGCCGCGCCTGTGCGGCGTGCCGCTGTGGAGCGAAAAACTGGGCGTGGCCACGGCGGCCCTGTGGAATGTCATCGTTCTGGGCGCGGTGGTGGCGCTGCCGGCTGGCTACAACCACGGATTTGAGTACGCCGAGTTGCCCATGCCGCTCGCCATTCTGGTAGTGATTGCGTGGGTGATGTTCGGCATCAATATTTTCGGCACCATCGCCTCCAGAAAGTACCAGCAGATGTACGTATCGATCTGGTATGTGATGGGCACTATTCTGTGGACGGCGTTTGTCTATCTGACCGGCAACTTCGCCGTGGACTTCACGACCGGCGTGAACCAGGCCAATCTCAACTGGATGTACATGCACAACGCTGTCGGCCTGATTTTTACGCCTGTTGGCCTCGCGATGGCGTACTATTTCATTCCGAAAACTTCGAACACGCCGCTTTACAGCCACAAGCTGTCGATGATCGGGTTCTGGTCTCTGGCGTTTGTGTATGTGTGGACCGGAGCGCATCACATGCTCCACGGGCCAATTTCGCAATGGCTGCAAACCATCGCCATCACTTTTTCGGTGATGCTGCTGATTCCGGTGTGGGCCGTGGTCTACAACTTCTTCGCGACGATGAAGGGGCAATGGCAGCAGCTCCGCGATAATGTGCCGCTGAAGTTTCTGATGTCGGGCGTAGTGTTCTACCTGCTGACGTGCTTCCAGGGGCCGATGCACAGCTTGCGAAGCGTCAACGCGATCGTGTCGAAGACCGACTGGATTCCCGGGCATGCGCACATGGCGGTGCTGGGAGCGTTCTCGTTTTTCGCGGTTGCGGGAACCTACTACACCATTCCGAGAGCATTTCAAACCAAGCTGCATTCGGACGCGCTGGCGAACTGGAGCTTCTGGTTCATGATGATCGGCGGGCTGGGTTTCTTCGTCACGCTGTGGCTGGGCGGCTTCTGGCAAGGGTGGCAGTGGAACAACCCGTCGATTCCGTTTATCGACACGGTGGTGGCGCTCAAGCCCGTGTGGACGGTGCGGTTCTTCTCGGGCGCGCTGATCTTCTTCGGCATCGTTCTATTTGCGTACAACATTTTGGCCACCGTGGTTGGCGCGAGAGGCGTGGAGGAGCCCAAGCCCGCGCCGGTGGCGCTGTAAAGGAGCGAGAACATGTTGAGAAAAGCAGACAACAGCGCAGGCTTCGCGGTGGCCGCCGCTCTGGTGCTGTTCTTCATTGGCGGCCTTCTGACCACCGTCGCTCCTCCCATGGTGGACAAGAGCTGGGGCCGGCCGTTCGAGAACAACGATCCGTCAAAGGGACCCACGGGCAAGTTGCGTCCCTACACGGAGCAGGAACTTCGCGGGCGCGCCGTCTATGTGCGGGAAGGCTGCTGGTATTGCCACACGCAGCAGACCAGGACACTGCTGGCGGATACAAAGCGCTCGGGGTGGCGCGGCGTGGATGCGCCGATCTCGACGCCGGACGAATTCGTTTATGACAATCCGCACCTGTTCGGAACCAAGCGCACGGGGCCGGATCTCTCGCGCGTAGGCGGCAAATACGATACGCAATGGCACCGCACCCACTTCCGCAATCCGCGCGACCTGGTGAATGGTTCGGTGATGCCGCCGTTTCCCTGGATTGTCGAGAACGAACCGGAATTTCAGGCGCTGGTGGCGTACTTGCAAACTCTCGGCCGGGCCAAGAACTGGCGGCCGGATAACGATTACGAGAAATGATTTATGGGTGACTATTCTTATCCAAGCATCTTCTTGTCTTACTTCCTGTTCTTACTGCTGGGAGGCGGCGCGCTGTATTTCCTGATTCGCAGCATACGGGACGGTTATTGGGGCCAACACAGTGAGGACGTCAAGTACCGCATGCTGGAGGACGACAGGCCTGAATTGGAGCGGAGGTAATTATGGCTGAAACCAAGGAAGAAAAAAACATTCACGAATACGCCGGCGGATGGATCAGCGAGCGGGAAGGCACGGAAGTGCCGGGATTTCTGAAGCTCGCCATTGTGGTGATTACCGGCGGATGCCTGGCGTATTTTTTCCTGTTCATGTACGGCGAGACCAGGAACGAGGAACGGGGCATCCTGGTGCAGCAATTGAATGCGGCGACGCAGTCATCAGCGGCGTTCATGTATCTGGTGGCAGCGATGATCGTTATATTCGCTGTCATCGTCGCCATTTTCGCGATACGCAAATCATCCCACGAGTAGCCGATGAACAACGGCTTCTTCCAAGTTCAGCTACCGGATGCAACCGAGTACTGGATGCAGATGGTGAAGTGCCGCCAGGCGTGTCCGGTGCATACCGACGCGTGCGGCTATGTGAATGCGATCGCTGAAGGCCGATATGAAGATGCTTACCGGCTGGCGCGGGCGCGCAATCCATTCGCATCCATCTGCGGGCGGGTGTGCGGCGCACCTTGCGAGGCCAACTGCCGGCGCGGTGACGTGGATTCGCCGGTGGCCATCCGCGCGCTGAAGCGCTTTGTCACAGACACCTACGGGCCGGAGGCGGGCGACCCTGCGCTTTACCAAACGGCTTACGACGACCACATGATTCCGCGCAACCGGGGCAAGTACGAGCGCGTAGCCGTGGTAGGCGCGGGCGTCTCGGGTATGACCGTGGCGCATGATCTGGTGAGAATTGGTTACAGCGTGACCGTTTTTGAGGCCCACTCCGAGCCTGGGGGCATGCTGACGGTGGGGGTCCCTGTCTTCCGATTGCCACGCGAGTTGGTGCGGGCGGAAATCAACGCGATTCTGGCTCTCGGCGTGGAGCTGAAGTGCAACGTGCGGCTGGGACGCGATTTCACCATCGCGGACTTGCGCCGCCAGGGTTACAAGGCCATCTTTCTGGGTGTGGGGCTTCCGAAGGGCCGCAAGCTGCCCCTCCCGGGGTCGGATCTCGAAAACGCGATCGACGGGATGGAGTTCCTGCGCGCTTTTAACGACGGCAAACCGTTGCCGCTTGGCCGGCGGATTGTGGTGATCGGCGGCGGCAATGTGGCGTATGACGTGGCGCGCTCGGCGCTGCGTCCCGCGGATGCGGCCACGACGCGCGAAGCGCTGGAAGAGATGGGCCGCGGCGAGCAGGTGGCGTACGACGTTGCGCGGTCGGCACTGCGCATCAGCGGGGACAAAGAAGTGCATCTGGTGTGTCTCGAAAGCCGGGAAGAGATGCCCGCGGACGAGGCTGAGATACACGAGGGCGAGGAAGAGGGGATTTTTCTGCACAACCGCCGCGGGCCGAAGGAGCTGGTCGGCAGCAACGGTAAGGTCGCGGCTTTGCGCACGGCGCATTGCACCTCGGTCTTCGACGAAAACCGCCGCTTCAATCCGAAGTTCGACGAAACTCAGGTTGAAGACATCGAGGCGGACAGCGTCATTTTCGCGATCGGGCAGACGTCGGACCTTTCATTTCTGGCCGCCAGCGACGGTGTGGAAGTGGAGCGCGGGTTGATCAAGGTGAATCCTGAAACCTACCAGACCAGCGCGCCCGACGTGTTCGCGTGCGGAGATATTGCGCACGGGCCGAGGCTTTTTATCGACGCGATTGCGTCCGCGCAGCTTGCGGCCCGTTCCATGCACGATTATTTGCGGCGGTGCCGCACCGAGATCGCCGTTCGCAAGCAATGGAAGCCGGCGGTGTACACCATGGCGGAGGGTTGGAACCGCGTGCCGCGCTTAAATCCGCCAGTGATCGAGAGCGAGCGGCGGGCCATGTCTCTGGAGATTATCGAGGAGCGGTATGCGGAGACCGAAGCCCGGCGGCAGGCGGCGCGGTGCCTGCGCTGCAACGTGAATACGGTTTTCGATACGTCGATTTGTGTGGCGTGCAACGGATGCGTGGACGTGTGCCCGGAGAATCTAATCCGGCTGGTCGGGTTGAGCCGGCTGCTTGTAGACGATCGGTGGCTGCGGGCGGCGGCGGCGGATTTCGGAGTCAGTGAAGAGGAGCTGAAGTCCTCGCCGGCCGAAGAGCTGGACGCGCTCGGCGGGGTAATGCTCAAAGACGAAACTACCTGCATCCGCTGCTCATTGTGCGCGTCGCGCTGCCCCACGCACGCGATCACTATGAAGCACTTCGATTACTACACGGAGTGCGTCAGCGTGCCTGCGCCCAATCCCAAAATCCGTTACCAGGTCGAGGCATCGTGACGCCGGTCGAATTCGCGGCAATTTTCGCCTTAGGTCTGGTCAGCAGCGTTCATTGTATGCAGATGTGCGGGCCGATTGTCCTGTCATACAGCCTGCCTTTGGCAAGGGCGGCGGGGCGGCAGCAGATGCTGGTGGCGCACGCGGCGTATAACATCGGACGGATCACGACGTATGCCGCTTTGGGAGCGGTGGCCGGCGTGGCGGGCGGCGGGCTCAACATCGTTTCGCGTCTGGCAGGCGTGGCAAACGGCGCGCGAATCTTAGCAGGATTGGCCTTGATCGTGATGGCGATTCTGATTTCCGGTGCGCTGCCGCACACGGGGCTTGTACAAATTGGGCCAGTGGGAGCGTTTTCCCGCGTAATCGGCCGGTTCCTGCTGTCGCCCCGGCCTCTGAGCAAGCTGCGGCTGGGCCTCGCATTGGGCTTCCTGCCGTGTGGACTGGTTTACGCGGCCTTGCTCAAATCGGTCGAAACGGGAACGGCGGCGGGCGGCGCTCTGACGATGGTGGCGTTCGGGTTGGGCACAGGCTTGACGCTGGCGTCTTTCGGAGTTGTTTCCTCGGCGGCGGGAATGCGGGCCGGCCGCGGGAGTCAAGCGCTTTCGGCGGCCTGCGTGGCGCTGATGGGAGCCTTCCTGCTGTGGCGGGGCTTTGCCGGACCAATGAGCCATGCCCATCACAGCTAAACGCGCACCCGCTTTGCCTCCGGCGACGCGCAGCTATCACCGGCTGCGCAAAAGCGTTCACGCGTTGTGCTTTCTCGCCTTCCTGGCGGTTCCGTTCTTCAACATAGTTCGATTTGACATTCCCCGGCAGCGATTCTATTTCGCGGGTTACGAACTGTGGATCAACGAATTCGGGATTATCTTTTTCGCGCTGATGTTCCTGATGTTTGCCATCGTGGTCTCCTCGGTCTTGTATGGCCGCGTGTACTGCGGCTACATGTGCCCGCAGATGATTTTCAGTGAGGCTTCGATTGCGTTCGAAAAGCGCCTTGCAAAGTGGTTCACCAAGCACTGTTCGGACTGGGATGCCGCGACACGGAAGCGGATGGCGGGTGCGGTATTTTATCTGGCGCTGGGCCTGGCATCAGTTTTCCTGGCTTTCGTCTTCATTTCTTATTTCGTGGAGCCGCGCGATCTGCTGCACCGGCTCCTGTCACTTGACGTTCAGACCGCGGGAGGGATTTCCGGGGCGGCTGTTACGGTGATCACGTTTCTTGACTTCACGCTGGTTCGCCAGCGCTTCTGCACCACGGTGTGCCCGTACGGATATCTGCAAGGCATGCTGGGTGATCCCAACACGCTGCTGGTCACGTACCGGGACGAAAAGCGGGAGTGTATCGAATGCAAGAAATGCGTGCGTGTATGCCATATGGGGATCGACATCCGCACGTCTCCGTTTCAGATCGAGTGCGTGCACTGCGGCGAATGCATCGACGCATGTGAAGACGTATTGCGACGGCTGGGAACACCGGGGTTGATTCATTACACCTGGGGCGAGCACGGTAGCGAGGTCGGAGGTACGGAGCCGTGGTACCGGCGATTGGGCTTGCGCGACGCCAAGCGGTTCGTGGTTCTCACTGTACTGTTGTTCTACGCGTCGGGGCTGTTTGTCGCCCTTTCCATGCGCAGAGCGGTGCTGGTGCGAGTATCACCCGTGCGCAACACGCTTTACACCATCGCCCGAGATGGCACGACGCACAACCAGTTCCGTTTCAGTGTAGCGAACCGAGGAAAGCGTGGGGCGGCGGTGTTGTTTTCGATCCGCCAATTGCCGGGCGCCAAGCTCTTGATTGCCCAGAATCCGGTGCCCGCTCCCCCGGGTCAGACTGTGCAAGGCAGTTTCGAAATCGCCGCCTTTCCGAGCACACAACTGCGCGACGTGAATCACTTCACGGTGATGGCGACCACGATTCCCGAGCAGGTGAACGATACCTTCGCTGTGACATTCCTGATGCCTGTCCAAAAGGAGATTCCATGAACAAGCTGCGCGGGGGATTCCTACTTTACTTTCTGATGATGGTGATGGCGCTGTTCATCGGCATCCTGATCTTCGTCTGGGTAGTCACGAAGAAGGCGAATCCAGTGATGCTGGATGAACACGGCAAGCCCGTAGCGTGCCTTGCCAAGAACCATGACCGCGGTTGAGACATCCTGCGCGCTTTGCGGGCTTGACTGCGGACGCCGTCCTATCCTGCGCCGCTTCAAGCGGGATGATCTCGCTTTCTGCTGCGCGGGCTGCGCCAACGTGTATTCGATCTTGGCGGAAAGCGGAATTCTGGAATCGGGCCAGGATTTTCACGACACCGAGCTTTACCGCGAAAGCCTGAGGCTTGGGCTTATCTCTAACCCCACCGAGCCAGCAAAATCTGCCGAACTGCCCGCCTCCGTTGAGACGCGTGAACTGATGCTCCAGGTGAGCGGCATGTGGTGCTCGGCATGCGCCTGGCTGATTGAGCACGCGCTTCAGAAACAGAGAGGAGTGGTTTCGGCTGAAGTCTCCTTCGTTTCGGATTTGGCCAGGGTAAAGTACTGTCCGCAGTATCTACCGAGGGAGCGCATCACGGCGCGCATTACGGCTCTGGGATATCGCGCCTCCGAGTACCAGGGTCAGAATGAGGGCATTGGCGCCGCGAAGCGAGATCTGCTGCTTCGTATGGGCGTGGCCGCCTTTCTCTGGCTGAACGTGATGACGCTCAGCGCAGTGCTCTATGTGGGCTACTTCGAGAGAATCGCCGACAGCGTCAGCCGGTTCCTGCCGTTTGTGCTGATGGCTTTCGCCACTCCCGCTGTTTTCTACTCAGCCTGGCCGATTTTGCGGCTGGCGGGCAACGGACTGCGGAACCGTGTGATCCGGATGGAAGCGCTGCTGGCGCTGGGCATCCTGGCGGCTTACGGATCGAGCGCCGTCGAGGCCTTTCGGCATGGCCCTCACGTCTATTTCGACACGGCGTGCGCTATCGTTGCCCTGGTTTTGGCCGGCAAACTAGCGGAGCAGAGCGCGAAGGACTCGACGGCAACGGCGATTGCCTCGCTGTATCGCATGATGCCAAAGAAGGCCAGACTGCTGGCTGATGGCCACGAACGCTTTGTCTCGGTCGATGCGCTTCAAAGTGGGACAGTGTTTCTAGTTCAGCCCGGCGAACGGATTCCGGCCGACGGAATAGTGATGGAGGGCCGTTCGCATGTGGATGAATCCGTGCTGACCGGAGAATCGGCGCCGCGGGCGCGCGCCGCCGGCGACCGGGTCATCTGCGGCAGCGTGAATGGCAGCGGCGTGCTGCAGGTGCGGGCAACGAATGTGGGCCTGGAAAGCACTTTAGCGCAGATTATCAAGGCGGTAGAGTCGGCCATGGGGAACCGCTCTCGTCTGGAGCGCCAGGCCGATCGGGTTTCTCGGGTGTTCGTACCCTGCGTGATGGTTGTGGCGCTGCTGACTTTTGGCGGATGGATGGCCACCGGTGCACTGCCTTCGGCGGCGATGATGCGAGCTATTTCGGTGGTAGTTATCGCATGCCCGTGCGCGCTAGGGATCGCCACACCGTTGGCCATTACAACCGCAATCGGAGGGGCAGCTCGGAAACACATTTTAGTGATTGACAGCCATGTGCTGGAGACGATTCGCAAGGTCGATGCCGTGGTGCTGGACAAAACGGGCACGGTAACCCGGGGTGATTTCGGCCTCCTGGAAGTCGCCGGCGACTCAACCGATCTGGCGCTCGTTGCTTCGCTCGAAGCGCATTCGCAGCATCCTCTTGGGCGGGCACTTTGCCGCTGGGCTGAATCCAGCCGCCTTGCAATATTTCCAGCGCGGGATATCGTGATCCATGAAGGGAAGGGAATCAGCGGGGTGGTTTCGGACCGCCAGATATTCGCGGGAAACCGGGGCTTGTGCCCGCACACGCCGGCGCGCGCGTTGGCAGAGAAAGTCGAGGCGTGGGAGCGGCTTGGACACACGGCCTTTTATTTCGGATCCGAGGGAAGAGTGGCCGGCGCCATCGCTTTCGGAGACCAGATCAAACCGGAAGCGGCGACGCTCGTGTCAGAGTTGAAGTCTCGCGGCATTCAGACGCTGCTTGTGTCGGGCGATGGGCGGGCAACCACCCATTGGGTGGCGTCGCAGATCGGATTGGACGAGGCGATTGCGGAAGCTCTGCCGGAGCGCAAAACCGAATTCATTCGCAATCTTCAAGCTCAGGGAGCCGTGGTGGCGATGGTCGGCGACGGAGTGAACGATGCGCCGAGCCTGGCGCAGGCGGATCTGGGCATCGCGTTGAGTTCCGGAACCGATATCGCGATGAAAGCGGCACCGCTCGTGATATCGAGCGGCAATCTTCTCTCGGTGCTCGATGCGTTCGATCTCGCGAAGAATTCCCTGCGAGTTGTGCGCCAGAATCTCTTTTGGGCGTTCTTTTATAACACGGTAGGCGTAACGCTGGCTGCCGCCGGCCTCATCAACCCGATTCTCGCTGCGGGGGCCATGGTCGTGTCGAGTCTGTCCGTCATTTGGAATTCCAAGCGTATTCGCTGAGCTACCTTCCGGCTGGCGTCAGCGCAGGGAACTCCGTTTTACCGAAGAACCGAAGGAACCTGTGCCGGATCGCACCGGGATTGCAGTTTGGCGGCTTTCCATGAACTTGAGTGACCGTCTCCACGTATAAGCAGAATCCAGGTACGCATTCCTAAATCAGATTGAACCGATATGGAGGACTAGTCAGTACTCGATCGAGCGTAACCGTATCACCGCAACGACGAAGGCCAAGTCATCGAGGATCCCATAATACGGGACCGTGAGTAATTGGTGGCGTAGTTCGCGCGCGATATGGGTCGCGCCGGCGGGGCTTGGAACAAACACATCGTTGTGATTCCTGGCATTCTACGCAGTAAGGGCGACGCAGAGCATGAGGCCGGCAAACAGAAGATTCAGCCGCGAATTTTCAGCCATTTAGTTCCACCTTTGGCCGCGGATCGTGCACTGATGTGGCCAGTGTAAGGGTGCGGACACTGCTAGAGACAAAACTGGGATTGCTCGGCTGGGATTGTGAGGCCACGTTAGTATTCGATAGATGTAATTTCTGCAGAATGCGTGTGGTGTGACTTAGCACACGAAAGCTCTTCCTCCAGAACCGATGCTTTCGAGGTCATACGTATTTGCTCGGCATCAACTGCGTTCTGATGTGGCCGCAATCGTGCTCGATGCACTTCTGGTGGCTATGAGAATAAAGGTGCCTAAATTGATTCTGATGTTGGGTTTTGTGGCAGTTATCTGTTTCACCAGCACCTCATGGGCGCAACCGGGTGCGATGGATTATCGGCGCAGTGGAGACGATCATTTTTACAATCTCGAGTACGACCAGGCCATTGCCGACTACACAAAGCTGATCAATCAAAATCCAGCTGATCCGATCTCCTACAACGACTTGGCCAGCGCACAACTATACAGGGAAGTATACCGATTGGGTTTGCTGGATTCGACCGCGGTTATGCACGACGGGCGCCTTCTTCGAGATCCGTACCCGCAGGCGGACCCCAAGGCCAAACAGCAGGTTCTTGAAACGCTGGAGCGTGGGCGCCGTTCGGCGGAGAGTATACTTGCGTACGAACCTCACAATACGCTGGCGCTATATTCACTCTGTACAAATTTCGGTTTGCTGGCCAC
>Ga0335079_10003491_pt1 | contig 18167 bp, 14 predicted proteins | sample Lox_Sample_33_FD_206719 | JGI IMG/M metagenome (GOLD analysis project Ga0335079, IMG submission 206719) | Soil microbial communities from Loxahatchee National Wildlife Refuge, Florida, United States - Lox_Sample_3.3 | ecosystem: Environmental > Terrestrial > Soil > Wetlands | place: USA... | reverse complement strand
CGGGCTCCGCAGAGCAGGATGCCGGCTAACGGCCGGACGCCGCAAGGCGATGAAAAGGGCCACAGAGACGAGTCGCAGCCGACGCGATCCGCGCCGCTGCGGGTGAAACGAGGTAACCTCCATCCGGGGCAAGACCAAGTAGGGAAGCGATGACGTGGCTCGCGTAGCTTCCGGGTAGGTTGCTTGAGCGTGCGAGCAATTACACGCCTAGAGAAATGACTGTCGAGGGAGCCATCCCTAACAGAACCCGGCTTATCGGCCAGCTTCTTCCAATTTCCCCAGTTTTCCCTTTAATTCTCATCGGCGCTCGACATTGCGCAGCTGTTCCCCGGTTTTCGTGCAATTCTCACCCATCTAATTATTTATAAAGGGGAATTGCGCAAGTTAGACGAAACATCACTTAAGTATTTGTCGCAAAAAAGAAAAGGCTTGATCTTATGCTTGACCTCTTGTTTTTTTTAATCTAGAGTGGGAAATAGTAGTAAAAGATGGGTTTCACAGCAAAATCCGAATCATATTTTGGGGGGAGTATGTTTCAGGGAGCGTCAACGATCAATTTGGACGCGAAAGGCCGCCTCGCCGTCCCGACGCGACATCGTGACGCTCTGCAAAATCAAAGCACGGGAAAACTCGTGCTAACTGCGCACCCCGACAGCTGCCTCCTCCTTTATCCCTACGCAGCTTGGGAACCGATTCGAGTAAAAGTTATGGGCTTCCCAAGCCTGGACCGCCAGGCAAGCCTCTGGAAGCGCTTATTGGTTGGATTTGCCGAAGAGGTGGAGCTTGACGCAGCGGGACGCGTGCTGATTTCTCCCGAGCTTCGAACTTTTGCGGCTCTCGAGAAACGCGTGATGATGGTCGGCCAAGGCAGCCATTTTGAAATATGGAACCTGGAAGCCTGGAATAAACAACTGGAGCAACTTACAACGCAAAACAACAACACGCTGCCACCAGGCATGGAGAATTTTTCGCTCTGAGTTCGTAAATGAACTCACAGCATATAGCAGTTCTGTTGGATGAAGCGATCAGGGCGCTTAACGTACGGCCTGACGGAGTTTACGTGGATTGTACTTTCGGACAGGGCGGCCATAGCCGTGCAGTTCTGGGAAAACTCGCGGCTAACGGACGCCTGATTGCGCTGGATAGAGATATGACGGCGGTTGCCGCAGGGCGCGCGATTACCGATGCTCGTTTTTGCATTGTGCACGGCGCGTTTGGCGCATTACGTCACATGCTTCGGGAACTGAATGTACATCAGGTGGACGGAGTGTTGTTGGATCTTGGCGTGTCTGCACCGCAGCTACAACAAGCGGCGCGCGGCTTCAGCTTCCGCATTGACGGGCCGCTCGATATGCGCATGGATACCACTCGCGGGCAAACGGTCGCGCAGTGGCTGGCTCGCGCGTCCGAAGAGGAGATCAGGGAGGTCATAGAAGAATATGGCGAGGAACGGTTTGCTAAACAGATTGCAAGAAAGATTGTTGCGGATCGAGCGCGGGGACCTATTAGTACCACACGGCAGCTTGCCCAGATCGTGGCAAAAGCCGTTCGCACGCGCGAGCCAAACCAGGACCCGGCGACGCGCACATTTCAAGCTCTACGGATTTACATCAATCAGGAGCTCGAGGAATTGTCGATAGCATTGCCGCAGGCGGTGCAAGTGCTTCGACCATTCGGCAGGTTGGTTGTCATCAGCTTTCACTCGCTTGAAGACCGGTTAGTGAAGCGTTTTATGCGTGACATGGCGAAATCCGATTTTTTACCCGAGAAGTTGCCAATACGAGCCTCGGATATGGAGCAACCCCAATTGCGCGTGATCGGGAGGCCGATCAGACCCAGCACGCAGGAAATTCGGGCTAATCCTCGCGCGCGCAGCGCGGTAATGCGCATTGCCGAGCGTACGCAAACAACAAGAAATCCGGGCGCGGCAAGCCTGGGTGAAACTCTTTAACAATCTCAGCCGTGACCAGACTGAACCTCTTATTGGCGCTTATAACCATAGCCTGTGCGCTGGGTGTCGTGACATCGCAGCACAAAGCGCGCAACTTGTTTGCGGAACTGCAGAAGCAACAAGAATTATCGAGTCAACTTGACGTGGAATGGGGACAACTTCAGCTTGAGCAGAGCACTTGGGCGACGCACGCGCGCATTGAAAAGATCGCCAGTCGAATTTTGCAAATGCACGTGCCCGATGCCAAGCATACCCAAGTGATCACGCGCGAGCCTATTCCAGCGGGGAGATCGCATGAATAGCCACGCCAACCCCGCCCTGAGGCTAAGACTGCCGGCGTGGCGGGCGCGCATGGTTCTGCTTGCGGTAATGGCCTGGTTTTGCGTCCTCGCCGGACGCGCATTTTACCTGCAAGGTATGCATAACGATTTTCTGCAGCAAGAAGGAGACGCCCGCTACAGCCGCGTAATCGAAATCACGGCCCACCGCGGGATGATTACTGATCGCTCCGGCGAGCCGCTGGCGATCAGTACGCCAGTGGAATCAGTATGGGCGAGCCCGGCCGACGTCGAGATCACGCCCCAAAAACAGAAGCAGTTGGCAAGATTGCTCGGAATCGACAACACCGAGATCAGCAAACGCCTGCATGAACGTGACCGGGAATTCGTGTACCTGAAGCGCCAGCTTTCCCCGGAAGATGCAGCCAAAATCGTGCAGCTGGGAATTCCCGGCGTGTTTTTGCAGCGCGAGTATCGACGTTATTACCCGGCAGGCGAGGTCATGGCGCATTTGTTGGGATTCACCGATATAGATGACAACGGCCAGGAAGGGCTGGAGCTTGCGTATCAGGATTGGCTTGCCGGCAAGCCGGGCAGCCGCCGCGTCATCAAGGACCGGCTCGGACACATCGTCGAAGACGTGGAGAGCATCAAAGTCCCACAGGAAGGGCACGCGCTCACGCTCAGCATAGACGGCAAAATTCAGTATCTCGCCTACCGCGAGATTAAGCAGGCGGTGGAAATGCAGCGCGCCAGGGCCGGTGGAATTGTGGTGCTGGATGCTAGGACCGGCGAAGTGCTGGCGCTGGCTAGCGTGCCTTCTTACAACCCCAACAACCGCACTAAGTTTAATCCGCGGCGCACACGCAACCGGGTTATCACTGATTTATTCGAGCCGGGTTCCACCCTCAAGCCGTTTACCATTGCGGCTGCGCTGGAAGCGGGAGTAGTCACGCCAAACAGCGTGATTGAAACTGCCCCTGGGGAATTCAACGTGGGCAACGCGACCATTCACGATGCGCACCGCGAAGGGGCGCTGACGGTGGCGCAAATCATACAGAAATCAAGCAATATCGGCGCGGCGAAAATTGCGCTGTCGTTGACGTCGCAATCACTGTGGAACATTTTCAACCGCGTCGGGTTCGGTACGACGCCGCGCTCGGGGTTTCCGGGGGAGGCGTCCGGAAAACTGCGTTCCTATAAAACCTGGCGACCGATTGAGCAGGCAACCATGTCCTACGGCCATGGCATTTCGGTGAGCCTCATACAGTTGGCACGAGCCTATACGATTTTCGCAACCGACGGCAAATTGCTTCCCCTATCCCTGTTGAAGCTGAACTCGGCGCCGAGCGGCAACCGGGTCATTTCGGCGGCAACTGCGCGCGCGGTGCGCAACATGCTGGAACTGGTCGTGGAACCGGGTGGCACCGCACCGCGCGCGCAGATACTCGGTTATCGCGTCGCCGGGAAGACCGGAACTGCTCACAAACTCGAAGATGGAAGCTATGTTGGTGATCGCTACGTGTCTTCGTTTGTTGGAATGGCACCTGCTTCAGCCCCGCGCTTGATCGTTGCCGTGATGCTGGATGAACCCTCGGCTGGCGAATATTACGGCGGGATTGTCGCCGCGCCGGTATTCAGCCGAGTTACGGCGGGAGCCCTGCGTTCGCTGGATATTCCGCCCGATGCGCCAGCCAACACCGTTTTACCGCCTGCTGATCTGCCTGTGGTGAAGGAGGAAGTATGAGTTGCGGACCGGCAGACGCCACGGACGTGGAAGCCAACGTCTTTCAGCGCTTGGGCGTAAAAGTGCAGCGTCTGGCCACCGACAGCCGCAAAGTGCAAGCAGGGGATACGTTTTTGGCGTATCCGGGCGAAACGTTAGACGGGCGCAAATTCATTGCGCAAGCGATCGCGGAGGGCGCGAATTCAGTGCTGTGGGAAAGCGAAAGTTTTGACTGGAAACCTGAATGGCATGTGGCGAATCTGGGCGTCAGGGGGTTGCGCAACAAGATTGGCGGACTTGCAAGTTACATATACGGTCAGCCGTCGCAGAAACTCTGGGTCATTGGGGTCACCGGCACCAACGGTAAAACCTCATGCAGCCACTGGATTGCGCAATGCTTGACACAACTCGGAAAAAAAACCGCAGTGCTGGGAACACTCGGTAATGGTTTTCTCGACACGCTGGAGCCTAGTCTCAATGCGACGCCCGATGCGGTGTTATTGCAGGCGCAGTTGGCAAATTTCGTGGAACAGGGGGCGCAGTGCGTGGCCATTGAGGTTTCTTCGCACAGCCTGGTGCAGGGACGGGTCAACGGCGTGGAATTTGATATCGCGTTGTTCACCAATCTTTCGCGCGACCATCTGGACTATCACGGCAACATGAAGGCTTATGCCGCGGCCAAAGCCAGGCTATTTCATTGGCCCAGTCTGCAGTACGCCATCATCAACATCGACGATCGTTTTGGCGAGGAGCTCGCCGGCGACCTGAAGCAAGCACCGGTAACGGTTCTCGGTTACGGCCTGGGGAAAGGCCAAATTTCCGGTCACCACTTAAATTTGAGCAAGCACGGGCTGAACCTGGAAATTGTTACGTCGTGGGGCCAGGCGAAGTTGCAAAGTCGCATGCTCGGCGCCTTTAACGCAAGCAATTTGTTGGGCGTGCTTGCGACACTGCTCGCGAGCGAAGTACCTCTGGTGGATGCGGTACGGGTGTTGGGCGAAGTGCGGGCAGTTCGCGGGCGCCTGCAAATGTTGAGCGAGAAGGGCAAGCCGACGGTAGTCGTGGATTACGCGCACACCCCCGATGCGCTGGAAAAGGTGCTGCACGTGCTGCGTGGAATTTTAAACGGCGGGGGAAAGGCGAAATTAATCTGCGTGTTTGGCTGCGGCGGTGAACGCGACCGCGGCAAACGCGCGCTGATGGGGGAAGTGGCGTCGCGTTTAGCGGACTTTTCGATTGTTACCAACGATAACCCGCGTGGCGAAGCGCCGAGCGCGATTATTGAGGACATCGTGAGCGGCATGCAGCCTAATCACCGTGTAATCGAAGACCGGGCCGTGGCGATCGAGCGCGCGATAGCTGAGGCGAACGAACGCGACCTCGTGCTGATCGCCGGCAAGGGACACGAAATGCATCAGGAGATCAACGGAGTGAAATTGCCGTTCAACGACCTCGAGGTGGCGAAAAACGCGCTGCATCAGAAAGCTTAATAAGCTCCATGCTTGATTTGCAGCAAGCGGCGGCGGCGATAAGCGCAGTTGTAAAAGGAGAAAATGTGACATTTTCTGCAGTGAGCTCGGATACGCGTACCCTGAAAAGCGGAGAGCTTTTCGTCGCGCTCAAAGGCGAGCACTACGATGGTCGCGATTTTCTGGTTCAGGCGCGTCAAAAAGGCGCCGTCGCCGCGCTGGTCGCCGAAGCAGAACCTGCAAATATTAGCGGATTGCCGCTGCTCGTTGTAAAAGATACGCGCGCATCGCTGGGAATGCTCGCGGCGTATTGGCGCAGCCGCTTTGACATTCCCGTTGTCGGGTTGACCGGCAGCAACGGCAAGACCACGGTTAAAGAGATGCTTGCAAGCATCTTGCGCATGGCCGCGGGATCACCGCATGCGGTACTCGCGACCCGCGGCAACCTCAACAACGACATCGGCGTACCACTTACCTTGCTGGAAATGCGCAGCCACCATCGTTATGCCGTCATTGAAATGGGTACCAACCATCCCGGAGAAATTTCCTATTTGACCCGCCTGACGAAACCTGATGTCGCGCTGGTAAATAATGCCGCGCGTGCCCATCTTTCAGGTTTGATTTCAGTGGAGCAGGTGGCGCGCGCCAAGGGCGAGATATTTGAAGGATTGTCCAAAAACGGCGTGGCGGTGATCAACGCCGACGATCAATACGCGGAATTGTGGCGCAGGTCTTGTGCGGACAGACGCGTTCTCGATTTCGGCTTCGACCGTCCTGCGGCGATCAGTGCGCGCTGCGCGCTGCGCGGCAGTGGAGCGGATCTCGAAGTGGAAACCGGCGCGGGTGAAATTCATATCAAGTTGCAAGTCGCCGGACAGCATAACGCCAGGAACGCTCTTGCTGCAGCCACTTGCGCGCTGGCTCTGGGTATCAAGCGCGAAGCAATCAGCGCCGGACTTTCCGCATTCGCCGGAGTCAAAGGAAGGCTGCAGCGCAAGCGCGGCAAAAGCGGCGCGCTGTTAATTGACGACACCTACAACGCCAACCCCGAGTCGGTGCGCGCCGCGGTAGACGTATTAAGCGCAGAAGCAGGGAAAAAAGTTCTGGTGCTGGGGGATATGGGGGAACTCGGCACACAGGGTCCGGCTTTGCATGAAGAAATTGGAACGCAGGCAAAAGACGCCGGTATCGACGTGCTGTATACGCTGGGCGAACTTGCGGCTGGCGCGGCACTGCAATTCGGCAAAGGGGGAAGGCATTTTACACAGATCGAGGAACTGCTCGCCGAAGTTGAGAAACTGCTAGCCCCGGATGTCGCGGTGCTGGTCAAAGGCTCACGCTTCATGCGAATGGAAAGAATAGTGGAAAGGTTGGCCGCTGAATGATTGGCTGTGATCCGGGTTTAACGCCCAAAAACGGAGTTGGAGTATGTTGCTTGCGTTAGCACAATGGCTTGCCCAGGACATGCGCGCATTCAACGTGTTCAATTACATCACGTTGCGCGCCGTGCTGGCGACGCTGACGGCATTGCTGATTTCTTTCGTCGTCGGTCCGGCGATGATTAAAAAGCTCACCGCCTATAAAATCGGGCAAGCGGTGCGTGACGATGGCCCAAGCTCGCATCTGAGCAAAGTCGGCACGCCGACCATGGGCGGCGCCTTGATTCTGGTGTCCATCGCATCGACTAGTTTGTTGTGGGCGGATTTGCGCAACCGTTTTATTTGGGTGACGCTGCTGGTCACGCTGGGCTTCGGCCTGATTGGCTGGGTCGACGATTATCGAAAAGTCGTGCGGCGCGATCCGCATGGGCTATCGGCGCGGAGCAAGTTTTTCTGGCAGTCGTTGATCGGTCTTGCCGCCGCGCTGTTTCTTGCTTTTAGCGCCACCTTGCCGGCGCAAACGATTTTCATTGTGCCGTTCTTCAAGCATGTCGCCTACCCGCTCGGCACCATCGGGTTTGTCTTCATGACATATTTGGTTATCGTGGGGTCAAGCAATGCGGTGAACCTCACCGACGGACTGGATGGTCTGGCCATCATGCCAACGGTGATGGTCGGCAGTGCACTCGGTGTGTTCGCTTATGTGGCCGGTCACGCGATATTTTCCAAATATCTCGGCTTTCCCTACATCCCCGGTGCCGGAGAGTTAACGGTATTTTGCGCCGCTCTCGCCGGCGCGGGATTGGCTTTCCTGTGGTTTAACGTCTATCCGGCGGAAGTGTTCATGGGCGATGTGGGTGCCCTGGGGCTCGGCGCCGCTCTCGGCGTGGTGGCGGTGATCGTGCGCCAGGAAATTGTCCTATTCATCATGGGCGGCGTGTTTGTGGTGGAAACGCTTTCTGTGGTGCTGCAGGTGGCCTCATTTAAATTGACCGGGAAACGCATATTCCGCATGGCACCGCTGCACCACCACTATGAATTAAAGGGCTGGAAAGAAAACCAGGTGGTGGTGCGCTTCTGGATCATCACCATGATGCTGGTTTTAATCGGTCTTTCCACGCTCAAACTGCGCTAACGGAAATGAATATTGAACTTTCGGGAAAAAGGATTTTAGTGCTGGGACTGGGCGACAGTGGCTTGTCCATGACGCGCTGGCTTCACCGCCACGGCGCGCAGGTGCGTGTGGCTGACAGTCGCAAATATCCCCCGCATGCGGAACAACTCGCCCGCGAAATGCCGCTCGTGGCGCTGGAGACGGGCACCTTCCGCAGCACCAGTTTCAATGGAATAGACGTGATTGCAATCAGCCCCGGCGTTGCCCTCCGGGAGCCTCGGGTTTCTGAGGCTCTTAACGCCGGGGTTTTTGTTGTGGGGGATGTGGAGCTATTTGCGCAGGCTCTCAAATCGCATGCTGAGACCAAGGTGATTGCTATAACGGGCTCCAACGGCAAGAGCACCGTGACCAGCATGGTGGGCGCGATGAGCCGGTCTGCCGGAATCAACACCGTGGTTGCGGGCAACATCGGTCTTCCGGTGCTGGATGCGTTGGCGCAGGTGGAAACGGCACTTAGCCACGGGAAAACTGCGCCCGATCTGTTCGTACTGGAGCTGTCCAGCTTCCAGCTGGAAACAACTTATAGCCTCGATGCCAGCGCAGCAACGGTATTGAACCTGTGTCAGGACCATCTGGACCGTTATGACAGCATGCACGAATACGCGGCAGCGAAGGCGCGCATTTTCTCGGGTCACGGGGTGCAGGTTGTGAACCGCGACGACGAAATCAGCGGGCGCCTTGCCGATCCCGCGCGAACTGTTCTGAATTTTGGTCTGGGGGAACCCGGTGGCGACCGGGAGTGGGGCATGGTTGTTTCCGGTGGAGAACCGTGGCTTGCGCAGGGCGAAATGAAACTAATGCCGCTTGGAGAATTGCCGCTCGCCGGTTCGCACAACGCAGCCAACGCGTTAGCCGCACTGGCGCTGTGTCGGGCGTGCGACATGGAATATGCGCCGCTGCTTGTGGCGCTCAAGAAATTTACAGGATTGCCGCATCGTATGCAAAAGGTGGCTGAAATCCGCGGCGTGGCGTTTTACGACGATTCGAAAGGCACCAATGTTGGCGCTACCGTCGCAGCGCTTTCGGGTATTGAGAAAAAAGCTGTGCTGGTTGCCGGCGGAGACGGCAAGGGTCAGGACTTTTCTCCGCTTAAATCGGCTATCGCCGCTCATGCCCGCGCGGTGGTGCTCATCGGTCGCGATGCGGACAAGATCGCCAAAGCCATTGCCGGCTGCGGCATACCGCTGCTGCGCGCCGCCGACATGGAAGACGCGGTGCTACTGGCTTTCAGCAAAGCGCAGCCGGGCGATGCGGTGCTGCTTTCGCCCGCTTGCGCGAGTTTTGACATGTTCCGCGATTATGAGCATCGAGCCGAAGTTTTCTCGCGCGCAGTCCAGGGTTTGCAAACTCAGCTCAAGGTTGGAGCGAATTAGATGGCCTACCAGCTGCAGAAAAAGCGCGCACCGCTCCAAGCATATGACGAATCGCTCGTTTGGGTGACGCTGTCGCTGCTGGGCCTAGGGCTGGTGATGGTGTATTCCGCATCGATTGCGATTGCCGAGGCCGGCAAATGGCATCAGCCGACATATTTTCTGATACGCCACGCGCTGTTTATCGGAGTCGGCGTCGCCCTGGGAGGGATGGCATATCAATTGCCGATGCGCCTTTGGCAACGCATGTCTCGTTACCTGTTCTTGCTAGGCGCGAGCCTGCTGGTACTGGTGCTGATACCCGGTATTGGTCGGGAAGTCAACGGCGGGCAACGATGGCTGCCGCTGTTTTTCGTTAACCTGCAGCCATCCGAATTCATGAAACTGGTAGTGGTGATTTATGCGGCCGATTACACGGTTCGCAAGGCTGCCTACATGCACAGCTTGCGCCGCGGTTTCCTGCCCATGTTGCTGGTGATGCTGCTGATCGGAGGGCTCTTGCTGCAGGAGCCGGATTTTGGCGCATTCGCAGTTATTGCCGCGATCGCAATGGCAATCCTGTTTCTGGGTGGAATGAACTGGAAGCTTTTTGCCGGATTGATCGTCATGCTTGTAATCGGTTTCCTGCTGTTAATCTGGACTTCGCCTTACCGCATGCAGCGCGTTGTCGGCTTCATGGATCCTTGGGCCGATCCTTTTGGCACCGGATACCAATTGAGCCATGCGTTGATTGCTTTCGGACGCGGTGAATGGTTGGGCGTCGGGCTTGGGGGCAGCGTTGAAAAACTGCTTTACCTGCCGGAGGCGTATACCGATTTTCTGCTCGCTGTGATCGCGGAAGAACTTGGATTCGCTGGCGTCATTGCAGTCATCGCATTGTTTGCGTGGCTGGTGATGCGGGCATTCGCCGTTGGCCGTCAGGCGACTTACTTGGAACGCTATTTTCCCGCGCTGGTGGCGCAAGGCATCGGCGTATGGATCGCTGTGCAGGCGATCATCAATATAGGAGTCAACATGGGCGTGCTGCCGACCAAAGGTTTGACTTTGCCACTCATGAGCTTTGGCGGCAGCGGAATGGTTGCAAACTGTATTGCAATTGCATTGTTACTGCGAGTGGATTGGGAGAATCGCCAGCTGATGCGGGGGAAACCGGTATAGATGAGCCGCACGATCTTAATCATGGCGGGAGGCACCGGCGGCCATGTGTTTCCCGCGTTGGCCGTGGCGGAGTATTTGAAGCAGCAGGGATGGCGCGTGGTATGGCTGGGCACGCGCAAAGGCATGGAGGCAAAGTTGGTTGCGCAGCAAGGATATGACATGGCATGGGTGAATTTCTCGGGAGTGAGAGGAAAGGGCGCGTTGCGCTTTTTGTTGCTGCCGATTGAGCTTTTGGTTGCGCTCTGGCAGTCGGCCCGCGTGATTTTCAGGCAGCGGCCGGATGTGGTTCTGGGCATGGGCGGTTACGTCGCTTTCCCCGGGGGAATGACGGCTTCCCTGTTGAACAGGCCGCTGTTGATTCACGAGCAGAATTCGATCGCGGGGTTGGCTAACAAAGTGCTGGCAAAACTCGCAGACCGAGTTTTAGTGGCGTTCCCTGGCGCATTCGGTGCCGCAAAACCCGCCAATCAAATAGTCACTGGCAATCCGGTGCGTAGCAGTATCGTTGCTCTTGCGCCGCCTCAAGCGCGCTATGCCGATCGTACCGGGAATTTGCGCTTGCTGGTCATTGGAGGAAGCTTGGGGGCGGAGGTTCTCAATACAACCGTGCCGCCTGCGCTGGCGCTTCTGCCGGCGCAGTCCCGGCCGATCGTTACGCATCAATCAGGCGCACGGCATCTGGCCGCGCTCAAGGAGGGCTATGCCCGCGCGGGCGTCGAGGCCCGCGTTGAGCCCTTCATCGACGACATGGCGCGCTGCTATGCGAAATCCGATTTGGTGATCTGCCGCGCGGGTGCGATCACAGTTTCTGAAATTGCCGCTGCGGGCATCGCCAGCATCCTGGTGCCCTTTCCGTACGCGGCAGACGATCACCAGACGCACAACGCTCGCTTCCTATCGGAGCGCGGCGCGGCGTGGCTGCTGCCGCAAAGCGAGTTGAGCCCGAGCTCGCTCGCCGACCTATTGCGGGGGATTAGCCGCGAGCAATTGCTGCAAGCCGCGAGCCGTGCTCGGGAGCTTGGGAAACCGGATGCCACCCAGTCGGTGGCACGGCAGTGCATGGAGTTGGCGCATGAGGCATGACCTCAGGTACATGCATTTCACCTGCGGAAGCGGGCCTGCCATGAATAGGAAGCTGGGGCCCGTCGACGTTGGTTCGACCGGATGCGACCGACCGCGAACGGCACGGACCTCCGACGCCGTGATGCAGATTCACTCGGACGGTCTGCGATGAAACACAAGGTAAAACACGTGCATTTCATCGGCATCGGGGGCTCCGGCATGAGTGGCATCGCCGAGGTCTTGCTCAATCTGGGGTTTCGGGTAAGCGGATCGGATCTTGTTGAAAATGCGGCGACCCACCGCCTGAAAATGTTGGGCGCGAAAATCCATCAGGGGCACGCGCAAGCGAATGTTGAGGGTTCTGATGTGGTGGTTTTGTCGACGGCGGTGAATGCGGACAATCCTGAAGTCACCGCGGCGCGCGCACGCGGCATTCCGGTGATTCCGCGCGCGGAAATGCTGGCGGAACTGATGCGTCTGCGCCAGGGCATTGCAGTTGCCGGAACGCACGGCAAGACCACAACCACCAGCCTGGTTGCCAGCGTACTGGCGGAAGCAGGGATGGATCCGACCTTTGTCATTGGTGGGCGGCTCGAAGCGGCGGGGTCGCATGCCAAGCTTGGCAGCGGCGAATTCATCGTGGTCGAAGCGGACGAATCGGATGCCTCATTCCTCTATCTGCAGCCGATAGTGGCGGTGGTGACCAATATTGATGCCGACCATATGGAGACTTACCACCACGATTTCGCAAAACTCAAGCAAGCGTTCGTGGATTTCATTCAGCACCTCCCGTTCTACGGAACCGCGGTGCTGTGCATCGACGATGCCAGAGTTCGAGAGATTATTCCGGCGATCAGCAAACCCGTCATCACGTATGGGCTTTCCGAGCGCGCACAAGTGCGCGCCGTGGACGTCGCCCATTGCGACGGGAAAATGCAGTTCCGGGTTACACGTCGGAATACCAAGGATTTGCCCGTCACGTTGAATATGGCTGGGGTGCACAACGTGCAGAATGCGCTTGCTGCCATCGTTGTCGGGATGGAACTGGGCGTTACAGATTACGCCATGGTCAAGGCGCTCGCCGAGTTCAAAGGTGTGGGACGGCGTCTTCAGCGCTACGGCGAGATTCGGCTGGAGCGCGGCGGCAGCTATACGCTGCTGGACGATTACGCACACCACCCGGCGGAAATTGCAGCGACACTTGACGCAGTGCACGGCGCTTTTCCCGGCAGACGCATCGTGCTGGCGTTTCAGCCCCACCGTTACAGCCGCACGCGCGACTTGTTCGATGACTTCGTCAAAGTATTGTCCTCGGTGGACGTCCTGTTGTTGTGCGAGGTGTATCCCGCCGGGGAAAAGCCGATCATCGGAGCCGATGGCAAGGCTTTAACGGAAGCGATCCGGCTGCGCGGCAAGAAGCCGATGTTCTTGGAGAAGATAGCCGAGCTTCCCCAGGCGATTCGCAACAACGCGCAGTCCGCGGATCTGGTGTTGACGATGGGGGCGGGCTCCATTGGCGGAGTGCCGGCAATGCTCGCGCAGAGTGCTGCAGAGATACAGCATGCGAACCAGAGCTGAAATTCATGAGGATGATTCAACAAGACAACTTTAAAGAACTGCGCGGGAGTCTGCGGCTCAATGAGCCGATGGCGGACCATGTCAGTTGGCGCGCCGGAGGCAAGGCGGATCGCGTGTATATACCTGTCGACCTCGACGACTTAGCTGTTTTTTTGGAAACTTGCAGCGACGATGAGGCCATACATATGGTCGGACTCGGCAGCAATCTTCTGGTGCGCGATGGCGGCGTGCGCGGCACGATTATTCTGCTGCACGGGGCCGTGCAGCAATTGCGCCTGGAGCCCGGCGCACAGGAACACGGAATGATCTACGCCGAAGCCGGCGTGGCCAGTCCCAAGGTAGCGCGTTTCAGCGCGGTAAACGGCTTTCAAGGTGCCGAATTTCTCGCTGGAATCCCCGGCACAATAGGCGGCGCCCTGGCGATGAACGCGGGCTGTTATGGAAGCGAAATCTGGGAAATTGTGGCGCAGGTGTTGAGCATCAGCCGCGACGGAGCGCTGAATCTGCGCCGCCCAGCAGATTACGAAACCGGTTACCGCTCTGTGGCGCTGCGTTCGAGAGCTGAGGAGTGGTTTGCCGCAGTGTGGCTGAAATTGGCGCGTGGGAACAGCGTTGCCGCGCAGGAAAAAGTCAGGGAGCTGCTTAAGCGCCGCATTATGAGCCAGCCACTGAATGAGCCAAACGCGGGATCGGTATTCCGCAACCCGCCCGGGGTGTTTGCCGCGCAGTTGATCGAACAATGCGGGCTAAAAGGCGCGCGGGTCGGCGATGCGGTGGTATCGAACAAGCACGCCAACTTCATTGTTAACACCGGTGCGGCCACGGCTGCAGATATTGAGGCGTTGATTGAGAACGTGCGGATCGCCGTGCGGCAGAAATGTGGAATTGAACTGGAAACCGAAGTGCGAATCATTGGCGATGCGTGAGGGCCAGGACGCGTGGAGCAAAGAATTAGCAGCGTGACATTCGGAATAGTCGCGGCGCTTGCCAGTGGGCGCGCCGGACTCGGACTCGCGAAGCGTGGGGCGGGAAGGCGAAGCGCTGGCCACCCGGGGCGAATTCTTACTCAAGGTGGGACCGTATGAGCCCATTTGGCAAGGTTGCAGTGCTCATGGGTGGCCGTTCAGCGGAAAGAGAAATTTCGCTCATAAGCGGCAACGCGGTGCTCGCTGCACTCAAACGCCGCGGAATTGACGCAAATGCTTTCGATCCCAAGGAACGGCCACTGGAACAACTGCGAAACGACGGTTTCAAGCGCGTCTTCATCGCGCTGCACGGCCGCCTGGGCGAAGACGGCACAGTGCAGGGAGCATTGCAAATGATGGACATCGCCTATACCGGCAGCGGCGTGATGGCGAGCGCGCTGGCGATGGATAAATGGCGCACCAAGCTGGTATGGCGGGCGGCAGGGATTACGACCCCGCGCTGGGAATTGATGAGTGCGGATAGCGACTTTAAAAAAATTGCGCAGAAACTTGGATTGCCGTTAATGGTGAAGCCCTCGCGCGAGGGTTCAAGCATCGGTATGAGCAAAGTGGTAAAGCGGGAGCGGTTGCGCGCAGCGTACCGCCTGGCCGCAAGGCTCGACAATGTAGTAATCGCAGAGGAATTCATCAAAGGCATCGAATTGACCGCTTCCATTCTGGACGGTCAGGCGCTGCCCCTAATACGGGTGGAAACACCGCGCCCGTTTTACGATTACCGTGCGAAATATTTTGCCAGCAGCACACGCTATATCTGCCCATCCGGGATCAGTGCACAGCAGGAAAAAAAAATTCAGGAGAAGGCGCTGCAGGCATTTCGGATATTGGGCTGTACAGGCTGGGGCAGGGTAGACCTGATGCTGGACGGGCGGACACCTTATTTCATCGAGGTGAATACGGTGCCGGGTATGACTGACCACAGTCTGGTACCGATGGCGGCGCGTGCCGCTGGAATAAGCTTCGATGATCTGGTGATGAGGATTTTGGAGTCGGCGCATGTGGAATAAGCCTTACATGATGCTATGGACCGCCAATTTGCTTTATGCGCTTGCCGGTGTACTTGCGCTTTTCGCGGCGTTTAGCGTTGCGATCCGGCTTCCGTGGTTTGAACTTCGAGAAGTGGTCGTGAGTGGAGAGCTTGACCACGTTACGCGCGGGCAGCTGCAGCAGGCAGCGAGGCAGCTCCGCGGGAATTTTTTCACACTGGACCTGAATCAGGCGATGAGCAGCTTCGAAAAACTGCCGTGGGTGCGCAGTGTTAGCTTGCGCCGCCATTGGCCGGATAGTTTAGAAGTTGTGTTGCAAGAGCAAGTGCCTTTGGCGCGCTGGGACGGCGGTGGCCTGGTCAACACGTACGGCGAAGTCTTTACGGGCGAGAGCGGCCGAAGTCTGCCACTTTTTTCCGGTCCTGAAGGAAGTGCGCCGGATATCACCAGACAATACTTGTTATTCAGCCACGTTCTCGCGCCCCTCAAGCTGCAGCCCGTGGAGGTTCAGCTGTCGCAGCGGGGCGCCTGGCAGATCTTGCTGGACAACGGTTTGCTGCTGGTGCTGGGCAGAGAACGCACCGAAGCGCGACTCGAGAGGTTCATCGCCGTTTACCACGACACCATAGGTAAGCTTCCATGGCAGCCGTCATATGTGGATTTGCGCTACGACAATGGCTTCGCGCTGCGCGAGCCTCAGGCGGTGCGACAACAGAATGAGCCCGTCAAGCAAGACAAAAGCGGGCCCGAACGAGACAAGTCATAAGAGATGCCGATAAGCCGGGCGAAAGATAACAAAAACCTAATAGTGGGCCTTGATATCGGGACCACGAAAATCGCTGCGATTGTCGCCGAAATTTGTCCGGAGGGCGGACTGGAGATCATCGGCATGGGCAGCGCGCCATCGCGCGGACTGAAGAAAGGCGTGGTCGTAAATATCGAATCCACTGTGAATGCTATCCAGCGCGCGCTGGAAGAAGCGGAGTTGATGGCCGATTGCAAGATTCGTGAGGTCTACACCGGGATCGCCGGCAGCCATATCAAAAGTTTCAATTCGCACGGCATGGTGGGAATCAAGGATAAAGAGGTTGCGCAGATCGACGTGGAGCGCGTTGTGGAAACAGCCAAGGCGGTGAACATACCGACCGATCAGCAAATTCTTCACATCCTCAATCAGGAATTCATTATCGACGGTCAGGAAGATGTGCGCGAACCGCTTGGCATGAGCGGAGTGCGCCTGGAGGTAAAGGTACACATCGTGACCGGGGCGGTTTCCGCCGCGCAGAACATCATGAAGTGCGTACGGCGCTGTGGCCTTTCGGTGTGCGATTTGATATTGCAGCCCCTGGCTTCGGCCACGGCGGTGCTGTCTGAAGACGAAAAGGATCTGGGCGTATGTCTAGCCGATATCGGCGGCGGCACTGCGGATATCGCCGTGTTCACTCACGGAGCAATCCGCCATACCGCGGTGATCCCGATCGCCGGCGATCAAATCACGAACGATATTGCGATGGCGTTAAGGACGCCGACCAAGGACGCAGAGGACATCAAACGACGCTTTGGCTGTGCGCTGCGGCAGCTGGCTGATCCTCACGAAATGGTAGAGGTTCCCGGTGTCGGAGACCGCGGTCCTCGCCAATTATCCCGGCAGACATTGGCAGAAGTCATTGAGCCCCGCGTCGAGGAACTTTATTCGCTGGTGCAGGCGGAGCTGCGCAGAAGCGGCTTTGAGGAACTGCTTTCATCAGGAATTGTAATCACCGGCGGTAGTAGTGCCATGCAGGGCATGGTGGAGCTGGGCGAAGAGGTATTCCACATGCCGGTCCGGCTCGGCATGCCGCACTATCTGGGCGGGCTTGCCGAGGTGATACGTCATCCGCGTTTTTCCACGGCGGTGGGCTTGCTGCTGCTCGGCATGCAGCAGCGTGCGCGTCAGGAGCTGGTGAAGCTGCAAAGCGGATCTTTGCGCCCGGTATTCGACCGCATGAAGCATTGGTTCCAAGGGAACTTCTGATTATCGAAATCAGGGAAGACACCGATGAAATGACAAAGGCTATCGGTAACCAGGGTCAGTTTTACTGTAGTTGAGATCATCGTCATAAAGGAGATGTACATGATTGAGATTGTTGATACACAATCGCATGAAGCGGTAATCAAGGTAATAGGAGTTGGTGGCTGCGGAGGTAATGCCGTTGATCACATGATCAACCAGGGGGTAAAAGGCGTGGAATTTATAAGCGCCAACACCGATGTGCAAGCGTTGAAGCGCAACCAAGCGAAAGTCCAGCTGCAGATGGGTTCTTCGGTTACCAAGGGTCTTGGAGCAGGAGCCAATCCCGAAATCGGGCGCGAAGCCGCGCTGGAAGATCGCGAGCGAATCGCGGAGCTGATACAGGGTACCGACATGCTGTTCCTGACTGCGGGCATGGGCGGAGGCACCGGTACGGGTGCCGCGCCTGTGGTCGCGGAAATCGCCAAGGATCTGGGCATCCTCACCGTGGCGGTGGTGACCAAACCGTTCGCATTTGAAGGCAAGCGCATGCGGATCGCGCAGCAGGGTATTGAGGCCCTGTCTCAGTACGTGGATTCATTGATCGTGATTCCCAACGACAAACTGATGCAAGTGCTGGGCAACAAAATAACCCTGGATGCTGCTTTCCAAGCGGCCAACGATGTGCTGCACGGCGCAGTGGCCGGCATAGCGGAAATCATAAGTTGCCCGGGCATGATTAACGTCGACTTTTCCGACGTGCGAACGGTGATGGCGGAAATGGGCATGGCGATGATGGGTTCTGCCAAGGCTTCGGGCGCCGACCGCGCTGAGCTGGCCGCGGAACAAGCGATTGCCTGCCCGCTGCTCGAAGGGGTCAATATATCCGACGCGCGCGGAGTACTGGTCAACATCTCCGCCAGCAAAGCGAGCTTCGAGTTGCAGGAAATGTATGACGTGATGGACGCGATCAAGGCCTTTACGGCCGAGAGTGCGACCGTGATTGTCGGAGCGGTCTACGACAATGAACTGAAAGACGACATTCGGGTCACAATCGTTGCGA
>Ga0335079_10003490_pt1 | contig 18168 bp, 14 predicted proteins | sample Lox_Sample_33_FD_206719 | JGI IMG/M metagenome (GOLD analysis project Ga0335079, IMG submission 206719) | Soil microbial communities from Loxahatchee National Wildlife Refuge, Florida, United States - Lox_Sample_3.3 | ecosystem: Environmental > Terrestrial > Soil > Wetlands | place: USA... | reverse complement strand
CGCCAGCGCGCTGAGTCGCGCCACGCGCGACGCAGCTCCTCGACAGTCGGCAGCGTCCGGGTGAGGCTCGTGATGGTGCTCTCGCTCATGCTCATGCAGTCGTCTCCGCCAGTCAGCTCAGCAATTCGTAGGCCGGCAGCGTCAGGAACTCATCGAAGGTCTCGGACTTCGTCATCTGCTCGAACAGGCGCGCCGCGGTCGGGAACACCCCCTCGGTGAGCCGCGTCGCGCCCACCTCGCCGTGGATGCGATCGAGCTCGGCGTTCATCAGCCGATCGAAGCGTCCCGGGGTGACGGCGACGCCGTCGCTGGTGCGCGCGCCGTGGCGCAGGCACTGCCACAGCTGCGCGCGGCAGATCTCGGCGGTGGCGGCGTCCTCCATCAGGTGATAGAGCGGTACGCAGCCGTTGCCGCGCAACCACGACTCGAGATACTGCACGCCGACGCGGATGCAGTTGCGCAGACCCTCCTCGGTGACCGCTCCCGCGGGGATCGCCACCAGGTCTGCCGCCGTCACCGCCACGTCCGCGCGCAGCACGTTGAGCTGGTTCGGACCGGGCATCAGCGCATCGAAGGGCTCGCGCGCGATGGCCGCAAGTCCCGGGTGCGCGATCCAGGTACCGTCGTGGCCGGCGCGCGCCTCGCGCAGCTTGTCGGCGCGCACGCGCGCCATGGCGGCCTCGTTGGCCCTGGGGTCGTCGCGGATTGGGATCTGGGCGGCCATGCCGCCGATCGCATGCGCGCCGCGGCGGTGACAGGTCTTGATCAGGAGGTCCACGTAGGACTTGAGGAAGTGCCGCTCCATGGTGACGGCAGCGCGGTCGGGCAGCAGGAAGTCCGGGCGGTTCCGGAATTTCTTGATGAAGCTGAAGATGTAGTCCCAGCGGCCGCAGTTGAGGCCGGCCGAGTGCTCGCGCAGCTCGTAGAGGATCTCGTCCATCTCGAAGGCCGCGAGAATGGTCTCGATGAGCACCGTCGCCTTGATGGTGCCGCGCGGCATGCCGAGGGCGTCCTGCGCCGCGAGAAACACCTCATTCCACAGCCGCGCCTCGAGGTGGCTCTCCAGCTTCGGCAGGTAGAGGTAGGGACCCGTGCCGCGGCGCGCGAGCGCCTCGTGGTTGTTGGCGAGGAACAGCGCGAAATCGAACAGCGCGCCCGACACCGCCTCGCCGTTGATGCGCACGTGCTTCTCGGGCAGGTGCCAGCCGCGCGGCCGCACGATGAGGGTCGCGGTGCGCTCGGCGAGGCGATAGACCTTGCCGGTGCCGCCGTCCTCGAAGCTGATGGTGCGGCGCACGGCGTCGGCGAGGTTCACCTGGCCGCGAACCACGTTCTCCCAGGTGGGAGCGAGGGAGTCCTCGAAGTCCGCCATGAAGGTGCTCACCGGGGCGTTGAGCGCATTGATGATCATCTTGCGATCGACGGGACCGGTGATCTCGACGCGGCGGTCGAGGAGATCCGCCGGCACCGGCGCGATGCGCCAGTCGCCGGCGCGCACTGCGGCGGTGTCGGCCCGGAATTGCGGCAGGGCGCCGGCATCGAACTCCGCCTGGCGCCGAGCGCGCTCGGCGAGCAGCTCGAGCCGCCGCGGGTTGAAACGCCGATGGAGGCTCGCGAGCAGCTGCAGCGCGAGCGGCGTCAGTACCTCTGCCGAGCGCGGAACAAGCGGGCCCTGGATCTCGACCCGCGGGCCGGTCTGCTCGCGGGAATACACCCGCTCGGAGGCGCTCGCTTGCATGTGGCTCAGCATACCTCTCCCCGGAGGGAATTTGACTATGGAAACTTCACAATGTTAATTTCACAACGACCCGGAGCGCAAGCAGCGCAAGTAGACATATGCCGGAACTCATGCGTCGCGGCCACTTCCTCGGCACCAAGCTGCGTGCGCTGCGCAAGCGCAACGGATTGACGCTGGAGGAGCTCTCGGCGCGCTGCGTGCAGCGCAATGCCGGCATCGCACCCTCCGTGTCCTACCTGAGCATGATCGAGAGCGGCAAGCGCATGCCCTCGGCCGCCCTGCTCGAGCTCCTCGCCGCGGTCTTTCAGCGCGCCCCCGCCTGGTTCCTCGACGAGAGCACCGCGCCCGAGACGGCCCCGCCGGGGGCGCCGGCGGGTGGGGTGCCACGGGTGCCGTTCGAGCCCGCATTCCTCTTCTCCAAGAGTCTGCTGCAGGCGGCGATCCCGGAGCTCCTCGCGCAGACCGGCACCAGCGGGCGCCAGTTCGCGCACCTGCTGATCCGCTCGCACCAGGAGATGTCGCGCAACGATTTTCCGGATCTCGAGCGTGCCGCCGAGCAGGTCGGCGAGCGGCGCTTCCCGCTCGGCGTCGAGGACCTGATGCGCCTCGCGAAGCGTCACGGGCTCGAGATCCGCTGGTTCGACCGCAAGCCGGTGCTGGCGCGCGACCAGGACCGCGAGGTGCGCAGCATGGTGCGCTCGTTCTTCGAGCCGCCGGGCGTGGTGTATGCAAACCGTGCGCTGCAGTCGGACCCGGCGCGGCTCAAGTTCGACCTGGCGGCGCACATCGCTCACAAGGTGCTGCATGGCGGTGACGGGCTGAAGTCCCCGCACGCCACCGGCGGGGAGATGGGCGGAAGCCCCGAGGGCGGCTCGGGTGCGGCGGGGCTCGAGCCGCAGGACGTGCTGCATGCCTGGCGGGACTTCGAGTGCAGCTTCTTCGCCGGAGCGCTGCTCGCGCCGAGGATGCCGTTCCGGCGCTTCCTCACCCGCGAGCGGCATCGCGTCGAGGCCGGCGCCCGGCTCGAGCTCACTCCGGCGGTGGTGATGCGCCGCATGACCAAGGTGTCGCCCTACCCTTACTGGCATTTCTTCGATGCCTATCCGCCGGGATACCTGCGCGCGGTCTACCGCGGCAACGGCATTCCGCTCCCCTGGGGGAACCTCGCGCAGGTGAGCGATCCGTGCCCGAACTGGGCGGTGTTCCGCATGATCGACGGGCAACACGGCGAGTCGGGTTCGCAGATCTCGGTGCTGCGCGACGGCGAGCGCTCGCTGCTCTACTGCTGCCACTCGATTCGGGTGCGCGACATGGCCGGCAACCCCCACGTGCTGTCGGTCGGCGTCGACCTCGCCCCTGCGCTCGATGCCAACGGCGTCGACAGCACCGCGACCGTCGGCGCGATCCTGCGCGAGTGCCTGCACCGGCGCGGCGAGGCACGCATCCCGAAGGAACCCGCCCAGGCGCTCGCCGCGCTCGCCAGCGTCCTCAACATCGCCTGGATCGAGGACGCGCTCGCACAGCCCGCCCGCACCATCTGCCCGCGCAGCAGCCGCTGTCCGCGGCGGGAACGCTGCGAGGGCGCGCGCCCCTCGCGCGCCCGGGAGATCGCCGCCGTGCGCGAGGAGATCCTCGGGCGTGAGCCGTGATGGCATGATGGGACCCCCTCACGGCGGAGACTCCCTGATGGCTGGAGCGACCACCCGAGGCGCGCTCGCGCTGCTGGCAGTCGCGGTCTGCGCCTCAGCCGCGGCCGGCGCGCCGGGAGCGGCGGACGGCGCCGCGCTCGCGAGCGAGCAGGCGGCGATCGCGCAGTGGCGCGCGCAGCGCGCGCAGAGCCTCACGAGCGACAACGGCTGGCTGACGCTCAGCGGGCTCTTCTGGCTCAAGGAGGGCGAGAATACCTTCGGCCGCGGCCCGGGGAACGCCCTGGTCCTCGAGAACGCCGCGCTGGCCGATGTGGCCGGCTCCTTCGTGCTGAGCAAGGATCAGGTGCGCTTCGTCGCGCGCCCGGGAAGCGGCGTCACTCACGACGGCCAGCCGGTCGGCGCGCTCGACCTCGCCCCCGACACCAGCGGCAATCCGACCGTGCTCAGCTGCGGCCCGCTGCGCTTCTACGTCATCGAGCGCGCCGGCAACCTCGGGGTGCGCGTGCGCGACCTCGCCAACCCGCACCGCAGCGCCTTTCGCGGCCTCGAGTACTTTCCCGTGAGCACCGAGTGGCTCGTGACTGCGCGCTTCGAGCGCTACCAGCCCGTCCACCACGTGAGGATCATCAACATTCTCGGCATGGAGATCGACATGGAGTCCCCGGGGGCGGTGGTGTTCACCAAGGACGGCCGCGAATGGCGCCTCGACACGCTGCTCGAGGAGCCGGGCGACCAGGAGCTCTCCATCATGTTCGCCGACGGAACCAGCGGCCACGAGACCTACGGCGCCGGGCGTTTCCTCGACATTCCCATACCCGCGGGCGCCACCGTGCCGGTCGACTTCAACAAGGCCTATAACCCGCCGTGTGCGCTCAACGAATTTGCCACTTGTCCGCTGCCCCCCGCGCAGAACCGCCTCGCGCTGCGCGTGACGGCGGGTGAGAAGAAATACGCCGACGGCCCCGAGCACCACCTCTAGTCAGGCACGTGGATGCGCCCGCCGCCGCGAGCATCGCGACAGGACGTCCGATGCGAGCCCGATAATTACGGCTCCAGCCGCCGCTCCACGCGCCGCTCCTCGATGTGCAGCGCGATCCGCTGGCGCGCCGCGGGCTCGAGGCCGATGCCGGTCTGCGCCGCGGTCGCCCGGAACGGGCCGAGTGCCCTGGCGACCGCGAATTCGGCCGACGCCGCGACGGGCGGAAACGCCATGAAGGTGTCGCTGCGTATCGCGGCGCCCGAGTCGGTCTGCGCGTAGAGGGGGAGCGACCCGGCCGCGCTCGAGAGCGCCTCGTAGTCGCCCACGAAGAGTCCACCCGAGTTGGGTGCGAGAGCGAGGTCGAAGGGCCCCGAGAGGTGCGTCTCCCTGAAGCTGGCCCCGTCGCTCGAGGTCACCATCCAGGCATCGGCGAGGAGCGACCCGAAGGGCGCGAAGGCATCGTTGCGCAGGTCGTAGTAGGTCACCGCGATCACCCCGCCCGACTCCACATGGACCGTGGGCGTGAAAGCCTGCACCTGCGTGTCGGCATTCACCTCGATCGGCGGCGTCCAGCTCGCCCCGCCGTCGGAGGAATGGGTCAGCGCGATGCCGTCGTGAGCGCCCGCCGAGAAGCGCGCATCCTGCCAGGCGACGTATACGATGCCCCCGGGAGCTACGCTCACCGAGACGATGTCGGAGCCGTCGCGCACGCCCTGGCCGGTGCGCGGATCGACGGTGCCGACGGCCATCAGCTCCGCAATCGTGATCGGGGGGGACCAGGTCGCGCCGTGATCTCCCGACTGCACCAGCCGGGCGAGCGCGGTGGTCTGCCCGCTCGCGGCGGTGTCGAGCTCGGTGAAAACATCGAGCAGCACGCCGCTGGGAAGCACCACGACCTGGTTGCCCAGCGTCTGATTGGCCGGACCGGGATCGTAGATGCTGCGCGCCGCTGCCCAGGTGGTACCCCCATCCGCGGTGGCGGCAAAGTAGCTCGGTCCGGCGCTCGGCCCGCTGAGGCGGTCCCAAACCGCGTAGACGAAGCTCGAGTCGTTGGGATCGGCCGTGATCGAACCCTTGTCGTCGAAGAACTGGTCGCCGTCCGTGATGAGTGCAATGGGTGCGCCCCAGCTGAGACCTCCGTCCTGAGACTGCGCGACCAGCTGGGCGCTCGATGAGCCTGCCACGAGCAGGCCGCCGGTGAAGGACAGCGACAGCGCGTACACCGCCCCGCGCGGCGAGGCCGTGAGCCACACATCGCTCGCGCGGGCGTAGTCGCCGGCGCCTCCGGCGCCGCCCGTGCAGCGTGAGAACGCGGCGTTCGACGGGATCCAGCTCGTGCCGCCATCGAAAGAGGCCGCGAAATCGAGCCCCTGCGAGCCGCCGCTGGACCAGCGGTTCTGCTGCCAGCCGGCGATGAGATTCATGGGATTCGCCGGGTTGACGACCAGCGAAGGCTCGGCCGTGGTACCGGCGTAGAGCGTCCCGACCGGCGCCACGCCGTCGCAGCCCGCCGTGAACGCCGCAGCCCTCGAGAGCTGCACCAGCGTAACCGAGCTGTAGGGCGGCGCTGTCGGGGCGCCGCCCCCGCCGCTGCTGCCTCCGCAAGCGCTGAGCAGCGTCACAGAAAGAACGGCCAGGCCGTGCCGGCTGCGCTTCATCACGCTCGCCATGGTAGCGCGCGTGGGCCAGCCTCACAGCATGAGGCGCAGGCCCAGGAACGCCTCGAAAGGTGCCGCCGGGCTCAGGAATCGATTGTCGACGCCGGGGCCGTTGGTCACGGCATCGGTCGGGATACCGGGTGCACCCACACCGGTGGGGTCGCTGAGGATTCCCCAGGTCGCATACTTGTGGTTGAGAAGATTGTTGAGTGAAGCGAACAGCTCGAGGTGTGCCGACGGGGTGAATTTCGAGTACAGGCTGACGAGCGCGTAGCCCGGTATCGGTGCGAGCAGATTGGCCTCGTCACCGGCGAAATACGCACTGCCGACCACACTGACCGTGGTGCCGAGCGTCCACGAGGAGCCCCCCCGGTACTCGGCTCCGAGCTTCAGGCGGTGCTCGGGAATACCCGGCAGGTGGTCTCCCGGCTCGACCTGAATGTCGCCGAGCGCATCCTGATACGGATGCGACGGCGACGGCACGACGAGCGCCGACTCGAAGGTCGCCTGTACGAGGCTGTAGTTGACGAAGGCCGACCAGCGCGCGTCACGATAACCGACACCCGCCTCGATGCCCTGACGGCGGGTGTTGCCGATGTTCTGGAAGAATCCGCGGCTGACGGAGGTTGCGATGCCGTAGATGTCGTCGTGCAGTACGGTGCGAAACAGGCCGAGATTCCAGCTGAGCGCAGCGGTCGCCGCGGGAGTCCTGCCACGGATGCCCAGCTCCGCGGTGTGTGCGATCACCTGACGCAGGCTCGGTGGATCGCCGGCCAGATTGTTGGGCAGGAGACAGGGAGTCGCGGGATCCGAGCATTCGATCTCGCTCGCGGTCGGAGTGCGTGTGTTGGTCGAGATACCGCCGTACGCGGTCGCGAGCGGCGTGAGCCGGTACGTGGCACCGAGCGCCGGGTTGAAGTGCTGATAGCGATTGCTGCCGGTGAGATTGGTGCCCAGCTGATCCGCGAGGTCGATGTGGGTCAGGTTGTATCGGCCGCTGACCGTGACGCTGAGCGCGGTCGTGATGTCGAGCGTATCGGTCAGATACGCTCCGAGATTCCTGTTGACGGAGTCGACGCTCACCGGCACCGGATCGCCGTTGGCGCGCGCGCCGGGGGAGTCCTGCGGTGTGTTGACGATGAGGTCCGACGGCAATACCTGCAGCTGCGGGTCGATGACGCCGAGCTGCGCGCCGCCGTAGAAGGCGCTCGCTGCGTAGTCGAGCGCCGCGCCCGCGCTGAAATGATTGCCGCGGCCGAAAATGGCCTCGTCCGCCGACACCTGCAGCGTGAGGCCGCGGCCCCACGAGTGGATCATCTCGAAGTCGTTCTCGCCGATGGGGATCGTGCCGCCCGCGGAGATGTCCGGCAGGGTCTCGCCGGCGGCATTCGTGAGCGGCGTGATCCCATCGGGCTGGCAGAGGATCCCGGGCGGGCTTACGCAGGCGGCATAGTCGGTCCGGTTGCCGTTGGCGACGTTCTGGGCGTAGTCGCGGTAGTAGGCGACCCCCTGGAGCGACCAGTGGTCGGCGAGCCTGAAGGTCCCGTTGAGGGTGAGGAAATTGAGCGTGTTGACGTTGCTCTGGGGTCCGGTGAACACCAGGGAGCGGTTGACGGCGAGCTCCTGCACGGGGGCCGGTCCCTGGCCGTCGAGCGAGTTATCGGCACGCGTGTAGGTGAGGTCGAGCATCGTATGTTCGGCGTGCATGCTCAATGCTGCGTAGAGGCTGCGGATGCGGTCGCTGGAGCGGTTGCGCCACCCATCCCAGTCGAGTGCCCTGCCCGCCAGGTAGAAACCCAAGGCGCCGGAGCTGGCGCCGAGCTGCGCGACGGCCGAGCGATTTCCATAGGAGCCGCCGGACAACTCGAGATCGGTTCCCCGATAAGTGAATCCGTCCTTCATCGACACGGCGATGGCGCCGCCGAGCGCATTGAGGCCATAGAGTGGACTGTAGCTCGCGAGCTCCACGCGGCTGATGGCCACGTCCGGAAACAGATCCCAGTTGACGGTGTCGCCGAACGCCTCGTTGATGCGCACGCCGTTCTGGTAGACCGCCAGACCCTGGGGAGTGCCGAGCACCGGCGAGGCCTCGAAGCCCCGGTAGAGGATGTCAGGCTGAAAGGGGTCGGCGAGGTCGTCGTTGATGTTGATGCTGCTCAGCGAGGAGCCGAGCGCCACCGTGAGGCTCGCGGGTCCCTGCCGACTCAGGTCGTCGGCCGAGAGGACCTGGGTGTTGCCGGGAATCTTGTCGATATCGATCGCCGTCCCCGGGAGCGGAGTGATGCCGATCACCACGACCTCCGGGAGCTGCGGCGGGCTCTGGGACTGCGCGCCGCCTTCGGCCGCGCAGACGGGCGCAGCCCAGAGGCTGACCGAGACGGCCAGCCCGAATCGCAGGCTCGATTGCGGCCGCCGCACGCACGCCGGGTGGCCGCGAATCAATGGCCGATGAAGATCGTCGCCGGGTGCTCGAGGCACTCTTTCAGGGCCTGGATCATCGCCGCCGCGTCGTAGCCGTCGACGAAGCGATGGTCGAAGGATGAGGACAGGTTCATCGTGAGGCGGATCGCGATCGCTCCCTCGAAGACCACCGGACGCTCGACCGCGCGATTCACGCCGATGATGGCCACCTCCGGCGCGTTGATGATCGGCGTGCTGGCGATGCCGCCGAGCTTGCCGAGGCTCGTGATGGTGATGGTCGAGCCGCTGAGCTCCTCGCGCGTCGCCTTGTTGGTGCGCGCCGCCTCGCTCACCCGGCGCATCTCGGCCGCAAGATCCCAGAGCGTGCGCCGGTCCGCAGCGTGCACCACCGGCACCTTGAGGCCGTCCGGGGTCTGGGTGGCGACGCCGAGGTGCACCGCCGAGTGGCGCACGATCACGCCACGCTCGGCGTCGTAGTGCGCATTGCACTGCGGAAAGTCCTTCAGCACGCGCACCAGCGCGAGTGCCAGGAACGGCAGGTAGGTGAGACCCGGCGCGCCGCGCTCGAGCTTGCTGTTGAGATGCGCCCGCAGCGACTCGAGCTCGGTGATGTCGAGCTCCTCGACGTAGGCAAAGTGCGGAATGTTGCGCTTCGCCTCGGACAGGCGCTGGGCGATGAGGCGGCGCAGGCCGATGACCTTGATCTCCTCGGTGGCGCCCGGCGCACGCGGCGGCGACTTCGCCGCCGGCACCGCCCGCGGCGCCGGCCGGATCGGCACCGGCTGTCCCGCCGCGCCGCGCGCCACATAGGCCTCCAGGTCCTTCGACACGATGCGCCCGCTCGGTCCGGAGCCTGCGACCTGCCGCAGATCGACGCCTGCCTCGTGGGCGCGGCGGCGGATGGCCGGCGAAGTCGCGACGCGCCCGCGCGCCACGGCGGGCGTCGCGCGTTCCTCGGCCGCCGCGGCGGCGCCGTTGCCAGCGGCGGCGACCTGCGCGGCCGGGGCCGCTGCTGCCGGACTCTGCGCCGCAGGCGCGAGCGCCGCACCCGACTCGGTCTCGAGCACGATCAGCTCGGCGCCGACGGCGACCGTGTCGCCGGGCTGCCCGGTCGTCGACACGACGCGGCCGCCGACCGGCGCCGGCACCTCGACCGCCGCCTTCTCGGTCATCACCTCGACGATCACGTCGTCCTCGGCCACCGTATCGCCCGGCTTCACCTTCCAGCCGACGATCTCGGCCTCGACCGTGCCCTCGCCGAGATCCGGCAGCTTGAAGACGTACCTGCTCATGCGGCCTCCATCACCTGTTTGAGCGCCGCGGCGATGCGCACCTGCCCCGGAAAGTAGTCCCACTCGAAGGCATGCGGATACGGGGTATCCCAGCCCGTGACCCGCTGCACCGGCGCCTCGAGATTCCAGAAGCAGTGCTCCTGTACGGTTGCGACCAGCTCGGCTCCGTAGCCGCCGAAGCGCGTCGCCTCATGCACCACCACGCAGCGGCCGGTCTTGCAGACCGAGGTGCACAGCGTGTCGACATCGAGCGGCGCCATGGTGCGCACGTCGACGATCTCGGCATCGAGACCCGCGGCGCGCACCGCCGCCTCGGCCACGTGCACCATGGTGCCGTAGGTCAGCACGCTCACGTCCTTCCCCGGGCGCACCACTTCGGCGCGCCCGAGCGGCACGGTGTAATGGCCCTCGGGCACCTCGCCGCGCGGATGCGCGCTCCAGGGAACCGCGGGCTTGTGCGGATCGCCGTCGAAGGGCCCGTTATAGAGGCGCTTCGGCTCGAAGAACACCACCGGGTCCTCACCCTCGATCGAGCTGATCAGCAGTCCCTTCGCGTCGTACGGGTTCGAGGGCATCACCACCTTGATGCCGCACACGTGCGTGAAGATCGCCTCCGGGCTCTGTGAATGCGTCTGGCCGCCGCGGATGCCGCCGCCACAGGGCGTACGGATGGTCACCGGGGCGGAGAAATCGCCGGCCGAGCGGTAACGCAGCCGTGCGAGCTCGCTCACCACCTGGTCGTAGCCGGGATAGATGTAGTCGGCGAACTGAATCTCGGCGACCGGCTTCAGGCCGTTCACCCCCATGCCGATGGCGGTCGCGATGATGCCGCCCTCGGCGATCGGCGTGTCGAGCACGCGATGCACGCCGTGCTTGCGCTGCAGTCCGTCGGTCGCGCGGAACACGCCGCCGAAATACCCCACATCCTCGCCGAGGACGACGACGCGCGGGTCGCGCGCGAGCATCACGTCCATGGCCGAATTCAGCGCCTGGACCATGTTCATGCGCGCCATCGGCTAAGCCTTGCCCGCTGCCGAGGAAGTCGGCGCGGTGGCGCGCGCCGCGCCCTGCGCCTCGCGCAGCGCTCGCAGCTCGCGCTGCTGTTCCTTGAGGTTTGCCGGCATGTCCTTCAGCACGTCCTCGAACATCGTGAGCGGATCGAGCGCCGGGCCGCCGGTCAGCGTGCCGTAGCTCTCCGCCTCCTTCCAGCACGCGTTGACGTGCGCCTCGAGCTCCTTCTCGAGCGCGGCGTGCCGCTCCTCGGACCACTCGCCGAGCGCGATCAGGTGCTGCTTGAGCCGCGTGATCGGATCGCCGAGCGGCCACGCGCGCCACTCTTCCTTGGGGCGGTAGCGCGCGGGGTCGTCGCTGGTCGAGTGCGCGGCGGCGCGGTAGGTCACCAGCTCGATGAGCGTCGGACCGCCGCTCTGGCGAGCGCGCTGCGCGGCCCACTGGGTGACCGCATTTACTGCCAGGAAGTCGTTGCCGTCGACGCGGATTCCGGGGATGCCGTAGCCCGGCCCACGCTGTGCGAAGGTCTTGTGCTCGCCGCCGGCAAAGCCCTGGAACGTGGAGATAGCCCACTGATTGTTGACCAGGTTGAGGATCACCGGCGCCTGATACACGGCGGCGAAAGTCATCGCATAGTGAAAATCGGCCTCGGCGCTCGAGCCCTCGCCGAGCCAGCTCGCGGCGATGCGGTCCTCGCCCTTGATGGCGGCCGCCATCGCCCAGCCGACCGCCTGCGGAAACTGGGTCGCGAGGTTGCCCGAGATCGTGAAGATATTGCCGCTGCCCCAGTGATACATGATGGGCATCTGGCGGCCCTTGCACATGTCGTGCGTGTTGGACAGGCACTGGCACATGAGGTCGACCAGGTTGCGGCCACGGAGCACCTGCAGGCCCTGCTGGCGGTAGGAGGGGAACAGCATGTCGGTGGGCTGCAGCGCCATTCCGGCCGCCACCGCCACCGCCTCCTCGCCCGTCGACTTGATGTAGAAGGAAATACGGCCCTGACGCTGGATCTTCTGCATCCGGTCGTCGAACAGGCGGGTGAGCAGCATGTGCCGCAGCCCCACTTGCAGCTCGCCGGGCTCGAGGTGCGGGTTCCAGGGGCCGACCGCCCGGTGCTCCTCATCGAGCACGCGCACCATCTCGACCGAGAGACTCTCCATGTCGCGCACCGATGCAGTCACGTCCGGGCGGATCACGGCGCCCGCGGGCGAGATCTGCACGTAGCTGAAATCGGGTTCCTGCCCCGGGCGGGCCGGCGGTGCGGGAACATGCAAGCGCGAGCGTGGGGTCATGAGGGGGCCTGGTCGCCTCAAAGTTGCAGTTGCAGGGATCGCTTCGGCAGGATTGTAATCGCCTCACACCGCCAACACTACGCATGAAGCCGAGAGCCACATTCCGGGGTGCCGTACTGCACACGGCGGGACCCAGATCGGTGCCGCAGCCGCCGCTGCGTGCCGCGCCGGGCGTGGCGCGCGTGCGCGTTTCGCGCGAGGTGGCCGGACGGGGCGGCAAGGCGGTGTCGGTGATCCGCGGCTTGCCGCTCGAGCGGGGAGCGCTCGAGGAGCTCGCCTCGCTTCTCAAGCGCCTGTGCGGCGCGGGCGGCGCGGTCCGGGACGGCGCGATCGAGATCCAGGGCGAGCATCGCGACCGGCTGGTCGCAGAGCTCGGCAAGCTCGGCTACCAGGCGAAACGCGCGGGGGGCTGAGCGGTCCAACGACGAGAACGGCGGCCGCGCGGGCCCGCGGCAATGTCGCGGGCACTTTGCGGTACAGTATCCAACTTGCATTGCAGCGGGAGCATGACGTGAACGACAGCCTTCAGAGGACACCTGTGACCAGAGACGGCCACGTCCTGCTCTTTGCGCGCAACTTCTTCCGCCACCCGCGCATGCTCGGCTCGATCGTGCCGAGCTCGCGCTTCCTCATCCGGGAGCTCCTGAGTCCGGTCGACTGGACGCGGGCGCGCGTGATCGTCGAGTACGGACCGGGGGTGGGCGGCATCACGGCCGAGGTGCTGCGCCGCATGCGCCCTGACGCCCTGCTCATCGCCATCGAGATGAATCCCGACTTCGTGAGCTATCTGCGCGGCGCGCTGACCGACCCGCGGCTGCGCGTGGTGGAGGGATCGGCGGAGTCGGTGGACGAGATCCTCGGCCGCTTCGGCCAGCACCAGGCCGACTACATAATCTCGGGCATCCCGTTCAGCACCATACCGGCGCCATTGCGCGAGCGCATATTGCGCAAGACCCGTGCGGTGCTGGCGCCGGGCGGTGCGTTCCTCGTCTACCAGTTCTCGACGCGCGTGCTCGCGGACCTCAAGCGCATCTTCGGTTACGTCGCGCGCAGGTTCGAGCCGCTCAACGTACTGCCGGCGCACCTGTTCTTCTGCCAGCCCGTCGCCGCCTGAAGACGCTCACGCACGGCGCCTCCGCCCAGGCACAGGGATGTGCCCGCCGCCGCAGGCGGCGAGCGGCGCGCCGAAACCGCGCTTTTGGCGCGCCGCCGCGAGCATCGTGACAGGATGTCCGATGCGAGCTTCAGTCAATGCGCGCGCAGCGCCCGCAGCAGCTCCTGGCCGAAATAGCCCGGCGGGATCGTCCCCTGCTTCATGAACTCGAGGTGGAAGCGCTGCGCTGAGTAGTGCGTGCCGAGCTCGAGTTGCGCGCGGCGCCGCAGGATCAGAATCTGCTCCTTGCCGAGGCGGTAGGTGACCGCCTGAGTCGGCCAGCGCGCGTAGCGCGTGATCGCCGCGCGTGCCGCGTTGCAGCTCGCCTGCTTGAGGTCGGACCTCGGGCCGGCGGGGTCCTGGCACGAGCCCGGCAGGAAGTCGACCACCTCGGAGTAGAGCGTCACGGCCTCCTCGAAGCGCAGCCGTCCCGTATGGATCCCGGTGTCGATGCGCACGCGCAGGTCGCGCAGCAGCTTGCCGCGCAGCTGGTAGAGGCGCTCCTCGGGAGCGTAGAACCCCTGCGGCGCACCCGGCGCCGCTTCGGCGAGCAGCGCCTCGGAGTACAGCGCCCAGCCTTCCGTGGCCATCGAGTCCTGCCACATCGACGAGGAATCCTCGACCGCGCCGGGCAACAGCCAGCGCACCGGCGAGATCTCGTCGCGGTACTGCGTCATCACCTTGAAATGCCAGTCGTGTCCCGGGAAGCCCTCGTGCGCGGCGCGGTCGGGCATCGAGGCGTAGTCGTGCTGCCCGCGCAACGCCGCGGCATCGTCCCCGGTGGGCGTGATGTAGAAGCGACCTGCCCCGCCCTTCTTGAACGGGGGCGCCGGGTAGTAGGCGCCGTCCGGCACCGAGGCGCGCAGCTGCGGCGGGGTCGCGAGCACCTCGAGGCGGTAGCCGGCGGGCACGTCGAAGAGTCCGGTCGCGCGCGCATAGTCGATGAGGCGCTCGCCGGCGCGGCGGTAGCCTTCGAGCATGTCGGCATCGCTCTGCGGTGCGTCGCGGCCGAGCTGTTCGAAGACCAAGCGCACGGTCGCCGGCCCGTCGCCGCCCGAGGGCCACTGGCGGGTGGCGGCGATCTGGCGCGCCAGCGCGATCATCTCGGCACGCGTCGCCTCGACCGCGGGCCACGCTTGCGCAAACAGCTCGGCCGCGCTCACCGTGAGACGCAGATTGTTGCGCAGCGCCCAGTCGTACTCGCCTTCGCCGAGGGCGAAGCGGTCGGCGCGGTACTGCGCACCGAGCAGCGGCTCACCGCCGCCGCTGTCCTCGAAGAAGGTTGCGGCGATCATCGCCGCGAGGTGCCGATAGGCGGCGGCGGCCGCCTCACCCGCTGCCGCGAGATCGTGCAGGAGCGCCGCTCGCTGGGCCGAGGCGATGGCGCCGGCCGCGAGCTGCGGCAACGTGCCGCCGAAGTAGTCGGCATCGGCGGCGGCGCTGCGCAGGCCGAAGTCGCCGAGCACGCGCGCATCCGGCGTGTTGTGCGCGGCGACGCCCGCCGCCAGCTGCCGCTCCGCGGTCGCGAGGTACGCGGGCACGGCGCGCACCCGGGAGATGACCGCCCGCCACTGCGCGTCGGTGCCGTAGGGCGCACCGCTCGCCGGCGTCATGCCCTGGATCTGCCAGTCGATGCCACGCGCCGGCTCGTCCACGTAGGAATCGAGGGACTTCTGCTGGTGACGACGCACGAGATGCTGATGCTCGAGGAAGGCGATCTCGGCGAGTGCCACCGAGCGGTCGATGCGCCGCCGCGGCGACAGGCCTGCAGGCGAGAGCTGCGCAAAGCGCGCGCGAAACTCCGCGAGCTGCGCGTCCTCGGCGCGGATGGCCTCCGGCGAATAGTCGCGCAGCCGGCCATCGACCCCGGCGAGCTGCGGGTCGAAGGCCGCACCTCCCAGGTAGGTCGCGACCACCGGAAAGCGCGTGAGCACATAGACCACGAAGTCGTGCTCGACCACGGCAAAGCGCGCGTCCGCCCAGGGACGCCGCTGCACCGGCTGCGCCACCGGCGCGCGCGGTTGGGCGAGCGGGGCGGACCCGCGCGCGGGTGTCTGCGCGAGCGCGCTGCCAGCGATGACGCCCGCGGTAAGGAGCGGCACGAGCACGTTCGGGCGGATGCGATCCACGGCTTACTTTGGCTCCCCAGGGTCCCTGCAGCATAGCCGGCGCGCTGCGGCGCGGCGAAGCCCCGCAGCCCGTTGACAGCCGCGGCGCCGGGCGTGGATGCTCGGCGCATGAGCATGCTGTGGCTCGGCACCCGTAAGGGACTGTTCGCGTTGCGCGCCGACGCGCAGCGCCGCAGTTGGAAGCTCGCCGGCCCGCAGTTCCTCGGGCACATCATCCATCACGTGGTGCAGGACCCGCGTGCGCCGCGCTCGGTGCTGATGGCGGCCAAGACCGGGCACCTGGGCCCAACCGTGTTCCGCTCGAGCGATCGAGGGCGCACCTGGCGCGAGGCGGCGCAGCCCCCCGCGTTCCGCAAGGCCGTCGGCGGCGAAGAAGCGCGTGCGGTCGAGCGCGTGTTCTGGCTGACGCCGGGGCATGCGAGCGAGCCCGGCGTGTGGTACGCAGGCAGCTCACCTGCCGGATTGTTTCGCTCGGAGGACTCCGGTGAGCACTGGCAGCCGGTCGCCGGGTTCAACGACCATCCCATGCGGACCAAATGGATCCTGAACGGCACGCCTGACGGCGAGTTCCTGCATTCCATCCTGGTGGACCCGCGCGACGCGCGGCATCTGTACATCGGGATCTCGATCGGCGGGGTGTTCGAGTCGAGCGATGCCGGCTCGACCTGGGCGCCGCTGAATGAGGGCGTCGCGGCGGACTTCCTGCCCGACCCGGGCGTGCCCTTCGGCCACGACCCGCATTGCATCGCGCAGCATCCCGCCAAGCCCGATCGCCTTTACCAGCAGAATCACTGCGGTATCTACCGGCTCGATCGCCCGGGCAGTCGCTGGGAGCGCATCGGCAATGCCATGCCCAAGAAGATAGGCGACGTCGGCTTCCCGATCGTGGTGCATCCGACCGACCCGGACACGGCGTGGGTATTACCGATGGACGGCCAGACGGTCTGGCCGCGCACTTCCATCGGCGGCAAGCCGGCCGTGTACCGCACCCGCGACGCCGGCCGCAGCTGGCAGCGGCTCGATCGTGGGCTGCCCGCGCAGGCGTGGTTCACGGTGCTGCGCCAGGCCATGTGCGCCGACAGGAACGCGCATCCCGGCTTGTACTTCGGCACCACCGGCGGCGATGTCTGGGCGAGCACCAACGGCGGCGACAGCTGGCGTTGCATCGCGCGTCACCTGCCCGAGATCTATTCGGTCAGCCACGCCGCTTGAGACCGATGACCTGCACGGTGCGCATCGCGAGTCCCCTGCACTCCTACACCGCGGGCGCATCCCGCGTGGATGGTCGCGGCGCTACGCTCGCCGAAGTGCTCGGTGATCTCGAGCGGCGCTTCCCCGGCATCCGCTTTCGCATGATCGACGAGCAGGACCGCATCCGTCCGCACATGCGGCTGTTCATCAACTCGTCCGAGGCGCGCGATCTCGCCGCGCCGGTGCGCGGCGGCGACACGGTGCACGTGATCTGCGCGCTGTCGGGGGGCTGAGGGCCCATGACGCTTTCCCCCGGCGAACGCGCCCGCTATCAGCGCCACCTCTCCCTCCGGGAGATCGGTGCCGCCGGCCAGGAGAAGCTCAAGGCGGCGCGGGTGCTCATCGTGGGTGCCGGAGGCCTCGGCTCGCCGGCCGCGTTGTATCTCGCGGCGGCCGGATGCGGCACGCTCGGGCTCGTCGATTTCGACGAGGTCGACGTCTCGAACCTGCAGCGCCAGATACTGTTCGATAGCGCAGCACTCGGGCAGCCCAAGGCAGAGGCGGGGCGCGCGCGCCTCGCGGCCTTGAATCCCGAGATCCGGGTGGTGGCCCACGCGCTCGAGCTCAAGGCGGCCAATGTGCGCGCCGTGCTCGCGGACTATGACCTGGTCGTCGACGGCAGCGACCGGCTCTCGACCCGCTACCTGGTGAACGACGCCTGCGTGCTCTGCGGAAAGCCGCTGGTGTCCGCGGCCATCCACCGCTTCGAGGGCCAGGTCATGACCTACGTGCCCGGGCGCGGGCCGTGCTACCGGTGCCTGTTCCCTGAGGCCGAGGACGGTCTGGTCGCCAACTGCGCCGAGGCCGGCGTGCTCGGCGTACTGCCGGGCGTGCTCGGAACCCTGCAGGCGACCGAAGCCATCAAGCTCATCACGGGGACCGGCACCCCCCTCACCGGACGGCTGATCACCTACGACGCGCTCGAGCTGCGCTTCCAGGAGTTTCGCGTCGAGCGGCGGCGCGACTGCGCGGTGTGCGGGGATGCCCCGACGATCACCGAGCCGCGCGATCCACCCGCGCGCGCCGCCGCAAAGGCAGGCCTGCGCCGCCTCTCGCCCCGCGACCTCGCGGCGCTGCTCGCGCCGCCGGCAGCGGCAGGCGCGCCGCCGCTCATCGACGTGCGCGAGCGCTGGGAGTTCGACGCCGGCCACCTGCCGAACTCCGTCAACATCCCGCTGGCCGAGTTGCCGCAGCGGCTCCGCGGGCTGGCGCGCGACCCGGTCTTCATATGTCGCAGTGGCGGCCGGAGCCTGCACGCCTGCGCGCTGGCACTGGATGCGGGCATCGCCTCGCCGGCGAACCTCGAGGGCGGGCTCAGCGCCTGGGCGGTGCAGATCGATCCGACCATACCGGTGGCCTAGGAGCGCGCTCGCAACTCAGGGCGTGCGCGACCGGGCAAAGCACGGCGCCACGGGCGGCTCGGGCGCGATCTCGATGCGCTGCTTGAGAAGGGCGAGCGCCGTCGGCGGATCGTCGACGAAGCAGAACAGCTCGAGATCCTCCGCGGCGATCGTGCCGTGACGCACCAGCGCCTCGAAGTTGATCACTTCCTTCCAGTAGGCCGACCCGTACAGCAGCACGGGAATCGAGCG
>Ga0335079_10003488_pt1 | contig 18196 bp, 15 predicted proteins | sample Lox_Sample_33_FD_206719 | JGI IMG/M metagenome (GOLD analysis project Ga0335079, IMG submission 206719) | Soil microbial communities from Loxahatchee National Wildlife Refuge, Florida, United States - Lox_Sample_3.3 | ecosystem: Environmental > Terrestrial > Soil > Wetlands | place: USA... | reverse complement strand
CCTCACAGCTCGGGCGGACGATCCGTAGGAGCGCGTATTTCTGGCGGATTTGCAGAGCGAGGCTGGCACTGGAGAACGAGCACGCGCGATCTCGTCGCATTGTGAAAATCTCGCAAGACGTGCTATGGGCAAGGCGTACGCAGACCTAAGTGACACGAGCGTTCCTACTCAAATATCGGTGCGCTTCGCTCGTACAGTGCGCGGTTTTGCTCCGGAGCGCTCGCGTCCGTCTATAATCTCGTTGGCAATCGGATTCCTAGGAGGTAGTGATGCCTGGAGCTATTCCGGAGAAGTATCGTGATCTGTTCAGCAAGCGCGCTTTTGCCAGCCTGGGCACGCTGATGCCCGACGGCCGCCCCCAAGTCACTCCGGTGTGGTGCGATGTAGATGGCGACTTTGTGATTTTCAATTCGGCCAAAGGCCGTCAGAAGGACCGCAATGTCCGGCGCGACCCGCGAGTAGCGATGGCCATTGTTGACCCGGACAATCCGTACCGATATCTCGAAATCCGCGGGCGCGTGGTTGAGATTACCGAGCAGGGGGCGGACGCGCATATCGACAAGATGGCCAAGAAGTATCTGGGAGTGGACAAGTATCCTTACCGCCAACCCAACGAGGTACGCGTGATTTACAAGATTCAGCCGGAACACACCACCACGATGGGCTGAGGCTTGGTGGACCTTCTGACCGGAGCGGAGACGCCCATTCGCACCTACAACCTCAGCCTGCTGGGATTCGGGAATGTGAACCGCGCGCTGATCCGGCTATTGCGCGCAAAGCACCGGGAGTTGGCCGACAGCGGCATCGCCTGGCGGATCACCGGCGTGGCTTCGCGAAGCCTGGGCTGGCTTGCAAATCCCGACGGGATACCCGCCGAGGCACTCACTCCAGGAACCGATACAGCTGCTCTTGCTGCGGGCGCGACCCCGTCTCCAAACATGCAGAGTTGGTTGAAGGCGGCCCGTGCCGACATCTTGTTTGAGGCCACCTCGCTCAATCCTCATACCGGCCAACCCGCCATTCAGCATGTTCGCGCAGGTCTAGAGGCAGGCGCACATGTCATCACAGCCAACAAAGGGCCGATCGTGCATGCTTATGAAGAACTTGCTGATCTGGCGCGCAGGCAGGGCAAGCGATTTCTGTTTGAAGCAACTGTGATGGATGGCGTGCCGATCTTTTCCCTCTTTCGCGAAGAACTAAGGGCGGTTCGATTGCACGGCTTTCACGGCGTCTTGAACTCGACAACAAATGTCATTCTCAGCGGCATGGAAGAAGGCATGAGTTTCGAACAGTCCCTCCTGAAGGCAAAGCATATCGGAGTGGCCGAGACGGATCCTACGAATGACATTGAAGGGTGGGATGCGACCGTGAAAGTCGCTGCCCTGATCAGAGTGCTCATGGGTGCACCTATAAGGCTCGAAGAAATCGAGCGCCAGGGCATCGGCCACCTGAACTTGGATGCTGTGCGGAGTGCCCGGAAGCAGGGCAAACCATACAAACTGGTATGCCGCGCGCGGCGCGTGGACAGCGGGATCGTGGCAAGCGTTCGTCCTGAGCAGGTACCGTTAAGCGATCCGCTGGCCTGGGTTAACGGAACGTCATCTATCGTGTGTTTTGAAACGGATGTTTTCCCCGGACTGGCAATCACAGAGAACCATCCCGGCCTGGACGCAACCGCCTATGGAATGTTCTCAGACTTTCTGACTGTGGCCGGCAGGGCTTAGAGTTGTATCGGCGCGACTTTCAAGGACGAATCGCCACGAAGGGAAGCAATCATGCATACTGCTCAAACCGAGCCGGCGACGGCAATTGACCTTAACTGGGTACGGTCCCAGTTTCCCTCGCTTTCCCAGACCGTGCATGGCCAGCCTGCGGTGTTTCTCGATGGCCCCGGAGGCACTCAGGTTCCTCAACGGGTGATTGATGCAATTAGCGATTACCTGAGACTGAATAACGCCAATACTGGAGGAGCTTACCCGACCAGCCGGAACACGGACGCGATGATTGCCAGCGCTCGCGCGGCGATGGCGGATTTCCTGGGATGCGATGGCGACGAGATTATTTTCGGACCGAATATGACGGCCCTGACGTACGCCATGAGCCGCTCGATCGGCCGGGAACTCGGTCCTGGAAACGAGATTGTGCTCACCCAGCTTGACCATGATGCCAACATCTCTCCCTGGCGGGCTTTAGAAGAACACGGCGTGATTACGCGTTTCGCCGACCTGAACCCAGCGGATTGCACCCTGGATACGCACGATCTGGCGCGGAAGGTCAGCGGTCATGTGCGACTGGTCGCTGCAGGATATGCATCCAATGCGGTGGGGACGATCAACGACGTCGCGCAGATTGTACGCCTCGCCAAACAGAACGGCGCGCTGACGTACATTGACGCAGTCCACTACGCTCCTCATGGTCCCATTGATGTGCGGGCGTTAAATTGCGATTTTCTCGTGTGCTCGACCTACAAGTTCTTCGGACCACACATGGGGGTGCTTTTCGGAAAGCGCGAACATCTTCAACGGTTGCGGCCATATAAGGTCCGGGCGAATACCAATGCGGTTCCCAATCGCTGGGAGTGGGGCACCTTGAACCATGAATGCATAGCCGGTATCACCGCTTGCGTGGAATACCTCGCCGATCTTGGGCGGCGGTCGAACCCGGCGGTTTCGACACGGCGGCAGGCTGTGCTCGCCGCGTTTGACGCGATCCGCCAGCATGAGCGGAGCCTGATGGAGCGGCTGCTTCCGGGGCTGCTCGCTGTGCCCGGACTGAAGCTCTACGGAATCAGCGATCCAAAACGACTGGACCAGCGTTGCCCGACCTTTGCGGTACGCATCCACGGGCGCACGCCACTTGAGTTAGCCACCAAATTGGGCGAGCGAGGATTCTTCACCTGGGACGGCAACTACTACGCATTGAACCTCACCGAACGCCTGGATGTAGAGAAGGACGGCGGTTTTCTGCGCATCGGCCTCGCGCATTACAACACCGCCGAAGAAGTGGACGCACTGCTGGCGGCTCTCCGCGAAATCGCGAGCTAAGCAGGCAACGCCGACGCTCAGGGACGGCCCTGCAATTCCAGGACGCGCTCGCCCTCGGCGATCAGCGCCACGCTGGTCATACCGATGAACAGACCGTGCTCGACGACGCCGGGCATATCGCTAAGGCGGCGGGCCAGGGTAGAAGGATCGTCAATGCGGCCGAAGCTGCAATCCAGAATGTGATGACCTTCGTCAGTGGTGAAAGGATCGCCACTCGCCGACCTGCGCAGGGCAACGGAGGCGCCCAAGCCGGAAATCCTCGCAGCGACAAGTTTTTCGGCGAATGAAATTACCTCGACCGGCAAGGGAAACTTGCCCAGGTGGGTAACGCGTTTACTTGAATCGGCAATAATCACCAGCTTGCGCGACGCCGAGGCGACGATCTTTTCCCGCAACAGCGCGCCGCCGCCGCCTTTGATCAGGCGCAGTTGAGGATCCACCTCGTCGGCGCCATCTATGGTGACATCGATCTGCTGGCATTCATCGAGCGAGATCAAAGGAATTCCGGCGTCCGTCGCCAGCTGCTTTGTGTTCATCGACGTGGCAATTCCACGAATCTTGAGACCGCGGCGCACTTGCTCTCCCAGGAACCGCACGGCGTAGGCGGCAGTCGAGCCGGTGCCAAGGCCAACGACGTCGCCGCTCTCGACATAAGAGAGGCTGGCCCGCGCGGCTGCTTGCTTTTCGCGCTCGGTTGGCGTTTGTGGATCTGAGGACTGGGGCATGGGATACGGAAATCGCGCTTGCCTACTCTAACGCTTCGCCAGCTCGTGATCCAGCGACGAGTCGTCCTCGAGCTCACATATTGGAAAAAGATTGCGGGGGAAGCCCCATGCTTCCCCCGCGAGGCGCCGTTAAGAGGCAGATAAGAGGATTATGAGGTAGCGCCTAACTCTTTGCCGCGTGCTCCTTAGCCTTCGCTATGAACTGTTCGATCTGTTGCCGCTGCGGATACTCGGGATTGGCCTTGAGTAATAGTTCCCAGTCCTTTACGGCTGCACGGGGATCGTTCTTGCCTTGCCACTCGACAACTCCGAGATTGAACAGCGTTTCCGGATGATTGGGTCGAATCTTGAGCGACTGCCTGAACTCGTTGATGGCGCGATCGGCGTCCCCCGTATACCAGTACGACGTGCCGAGGTCGGTGTGGACATCCGCGTTGTCGGGCTGAACTTTCAGGGCCTGCCCGTAGTACTTGATGGCGTCGGGATATTGCTTGCCGTCGTAGTAGATGTTGCCGAGCTTCACCAGGCTCGTAACATCGTTAGGATCTTTGTTGATCGCTTCCAGCAAAGGTGCCGCCGCGCGGTCCAGCATGGCCTTGAGTTGCTCGGGCGTGGGCATGCCGGACATGCCGTCCCCTAATCCCTGATGGAAACCTGCATTCTCCGATGCCGAAGGAGCCGCTGCCTGGGAAGCCGAGCCGCGGAACAGGTAACCGAGCGCCACGCCCAGCAACAGACACGCTACCGCCAGCACGTAGGCCTGGGTCGCCGTCCAGGAGGCCTCAGCCTCATGTCGTGCGGAAAGCTGTGCTACCTTCGCCATAATGATGTTTACTCCTTTCAGATTCTGGTGCCGGCAAGCGCCGGGTTTGGCGTTTCCAGATGGAACAGGCGTTGCACCGCTGCCGTCATTTTTTCCTGTTCCGTCCGTTCTGGTACGTCCTTGAGTTCGCGGGCCAGGGCCCCTGCAATCTTCTGCGTGACCCGCGACGTCACCGCGGCCAGCATTTGGTCCTGGTCTTTGGAAAAGGGCCCGCACTCCTGCTTGAAGGACTCCAGTTCTTGCCGGCAAATCTCATCCAGCCGGTTGCGCAGGGCGATAATGGTCGGCACCACGCGCTCCGACAACAATTTCCGTCGAAACCCTCTGGCTTCTTCCGCAACGATCTCGCGCGCCTGAGCTGCCGCGCCTTCGCGCTCCCCGGCGTTGTGCTTGACTACTTTCTCCAGGTCATCAATGTCGTACAGGAAGACTCCCTCAATTTCGCGCACGGCTGGGTCAATATCTCGCGGCATAGCTATGTCCACCAGGACCAGCGGTTTTTGCTGCCGCCCGCGAATGATCATTTCCGCTTCTTCCCGGCTCAGGATGGTATGCGGGCACGAAGTCGAAGCGATTACGATGTCGGCGTCGGCCAGATGCTGCCAGCGTTCATCGAAGGGCACGGCCGTCCCGCCCAGCTTGGCGGCGAGTTCCTCGGCATGCTCCAACGTACGGTTGATAACGTAAACGGACGATGCGCCGTTATTTATGAGACCCCTGGCAGAAAGCTCGCTCATTTTGCCTGCTCCGAGCAGTAGAACTTTCCGGTTGTCGAGTGAGCCGAAGATTTCGCGGGATAATTCCACCGCTGCATACGGGATCGAAACGGCTGCATTTCCGATGGCAGTCTCATTGCGCACGCGCTTCGAGACCGTGAGCGCCTTCTGTATAACGGCATCCAGAAACCGTCCGGTGCTTCCGACCTTCTTAGCTTGCTCCCATGCCGCTTTCACCTGGGCGATGATCTGGGGTTCACCGATGACCATGGAATCCAGGCTGGAGGCTACACAAAAAATATGAACAAGAGCTTCGTCATCGAGCAGGCGATAAAAATGCTTCCAGTCGCAAAGCTTGAGTCCGTACTGGGAGGACAGCAGACGCAGAACGGAATTCGCCGCCAGGGCGGCATCGTCGGCCCAGATTAGAAATTCCGTGCGGTTGCACGTGGCCAGTACGACGACTTCTTCGATGCCTTCCGCCCGCGCCAGTTCTACCAACACTTCGTATCGGCGGTTTTCGCTGATCCAAAAGCGTTCGCGCACGTCCACCGGCGCGGTGCGGTGATTCAGGCCGATTACCATCAATGTAGGTTCCAAGGCAGTTTCTCCGAATTGGACCTCATCCTCGCAAACGCACTCTGCGTGCCAAAATCGGAAAGCCGTTAAGCAAGCGGCGACGGCCTGCATTTTCATAATCTTGCAACGGCCTCGCGGAAACGAGCGGGCCGGACACAGCTGATGATTGCGGCATATCACGCTGTCGAGCGGGTTTTCCCACGCCCGGAAGGGCTTGATCGCAACGGCAAAAAGGACTATTTTGGCCTTATTCCACGGGTTCTAAGTCTTTGATTCGTATAGCCGAGCGGCTGGAAACCACGGTTCGCTCGATAAACAACTGCGATGTGGCGAGGCAACTGCCTTTCTCTTTTGTCGGTAGAGGCAGAAGCCTCACCCACTTTCCTAGGAGACGAAAAGGATGAAGAGAGTAACGAAGGCATTCCTGGCGGTACTGGCGTTTGCACTGGTCTTCTCCACCTGGTCGCTTGCTGACTCGGGCGCGGACACCTTCAAGAGCAAGTGTGCGATGTGCCATGGCGCCGATGGCAAGGGCGACACCGCGATGGGCAAGAACATGCATCTGCGGGATATGGGCTCGGCCGATGTGCAGGCGCAGTCCGACGCCGATCTGGCTGGCATCATCACTAATGGCAAGGGCAAAATGCCGAAGTACGATGGCAAGCTGACCAAGGAACAAGTTGACGACGTCGTGAAGTTCATTCGCACGCTTAAGCACTAAGCGGATAACGCAGGAACTGGAAGACACTAGGGCCGGTCGACCTGGGGCACGGGTCGGCCGGCTGTTTTGCCTTTGCAGTTTCTTTCGATGGTCGGCGTAAGCTCTTGAACGCGCTATACTTTTCTTAGAAGAATCTGAAACCCAGCAGCCTTCGAGCTGCATCGAATTGAAGAAAGACACCTGCCCCTAGCCGCCGCGATCTTCTCCTGGATTTCTCACCCAGGCGCAAGAGGGCTTCAGGGCAGAGGCCAGCACCATGCCGAACAAACCCAAGAAAACAGGCAGTGACATTTCGGGCGTTTCCCGCCGCGATTTCCTGAAGATTTCAGGCATTTCCGCTGCCGCCATACCTTTGATTGGGAACGCGGTCGAAGCCGAGGTCGCTGCGGCGAAGGTGTATGGCCCGGGCAAGACTGCCATGCAGCTTATGGTAAACGGCAAGCGCTACGACTTGAATGCCGAGCCGCGGGTAACGCTGCTTGACGCCCTGCGCGATCATCTGGGCATCACCGGCGCCAAGCGCGTTTGTGACCGCGGTGAGTGCGGGGCCTGCACTGTGCTTCTGGACAACAAAGCAGTGTATGCGTGTTCGATGCTGGCGATCGAAGCACAAGGAAAAGCCATCACAACCGTCGAGGCGCTGATGCAGGGTGGCCAGTTGCATCCCATCCAACAGGCATTCGTCGATAACGACGCTTCGCAATGCGGTTTCTGCACTCCGGGATTCGTGGTCGCTGCAAAGGCGCTTCTCGACGCACACCCGGATCCGACTGCGGAAGATTTGCGCCGCGGCCTGAGCGGTAATTTCTGCCGCTGCGGAACCTATCACGGGATTCGCGATGCCATTGTGCAAGCGGCACGGAAAGGGGAATGACGAGTGCCAGATTATAGTTGGCCGGATGCGGCAAACCGCAAGCTGATCGGCAAGCGTATATCGCGCGTGGATGCGCCGGTCAAGGTTTCAGGCCGCGCGCAATACACGTACGATTACAGGCACGACCTGCTCTTCGGCAAGATCGTGCGTTCCCCGTACGCGCGCGCGCGAATCCTCAGCATTGACGTCGCGGCCGCCGAAAAAATGCCCGGCGTGAAGGCGGTGGACATTATTCAGAAGCCGGGGAGCACGGTGCAATGGGCGGGAGACGAAGTGGCCGCCGTCGCCGCCATAGACGAATCCATTGCTGAAGATGCTGCCCGGCTCATCAAGGTTGAATACCGGCGTTTGAGCCACCTGGTGAGTGACGCAGAGCCTCCCGCCGACGTTGCGGCAGAAGGTGGTCCCATGAGCCAGGATGACGTTTGGGACGCGCTTGACCAGGTTCCTCCGGAGCAGCTCGCTGCTGATGTAGGACGTCTGGGCGTCAGCTTCAAGGTAACCGAGGGAGTATTGGCTGAGATGAAGTACTATGCTCCCCCTGTGGTGCTTGAGGCGCTTCGCAAAGCTGCTTATCACCCCGGTAAAGACGGTGTTGCCCTGGTCAACTTCCGGCGAGCTACGCCGCTTACACTGGGAGATGCCGACAAGGCCTTTGCCGAGGCTGAAGTAGTTTCTGAGGGCATCTATGGCTGTTCTGTAATCGCCCATTGCTGCATGGAGGCCCACGGCTCGACGGCGGAGTGGCCCGCGCCGGATCACCTGATGGTCCATATTTCCACCCAGAATGTCTCCGGCATTGCGCCGCAACTCGCCGATATCCTCGACGTTCCGGCTGCCAATATTCGGGTGCATCAGGACAACGTGGGAGGCGGATTCGGCAGCAAGTTCGCAGCGGACCGCTGGGATGTTACGGCTGCGCGCCTGTCGAAGAAGGCCGGCGGACGTCCGGTCCGCATGATGCTGGAACGGGATGCAGAACTCGAAGTGGCGGGCGCACGGCCTTCCGCTTATGCACGCGTGCGCGTAGCCGCGATGAAAGACGGAACTCTGACTGCCTGGCAATCACAATCGTGGGGTACCGGAGGTCCGGGGGGCGGTGGCATGCCGCCGATTCCTTACATCTTCGCGATTCCCAACCAACACAAGCAGCACACCGCCATCTCGAACAACATCGGTCCGGCGAGAGCTTGGCGCGCGCCAAATCATCCGCAAGCGGCGGTCATCACCATGGGCGCGCTTGACGATCTTGCGGCGAAGCTCAACATGGATCCATTGGATCTGTGGCGCAAGAATCTCGAATTGGCCGGGCCCCGCAGTGAGACGTACCGTGAAGAACTTGGAATTGCCGCGGAGCTCATGGGCTGGAAACAGAAGTGGCGGCCGCGGGGGCAAAACGTTTCCGGCTACATCGCGCGTGGGCTGGGCCTTTCCATTCACACCTGGGGTGGGCGCGGGCATGAAAGCCACTGCGATCTCACCATCCACCCGGACGGCTCCGTGGACGTCAAGATGGGGACCCAGGATATCGGCACGGGTACGCGCACGACCATCGCGATTGTCGCGGCCGAGACTCTGGGACTGCCTCTCGAAGCCATCAACCTGTTCATTGGCGACACGCTGTATCCCTTCTCTGGAGGTTCGGGAGGCTCGACCACCCCTGGAGGAGTCAGCTCTTCGACGCGGCGGGCTGCAGTGGATGCACGCGAGATGCTGTTTGCCAAAGTGGCCCCAGTTCTTAATGCAAAAAGCTCAGATCTCGAGTGCGTGGACCGCACGGTCCGGGTAAAGAACGATCCCACGCGCTCACTGAGTTGGAAACAGGCCTGCGCGCGAATGGGCGCAGTGCCGATCACCGCGCGCGGGAACAATCCCGACAAAGCAAAGCCACCCGATCTCACCAACAGTGGCGTGGGTGGCGTGGGGATGGCGGAAGTGGAAGTCGATCTTGAGACCGGTGTTGTCCAGGTGAAGAAGATGGTGGCGGTGCAGGACTGCGGCTTGATCATCGATCTCAAGACGGCCGAGAGCAGTTGTTACGGTGCGCTCATCATGGGCATCAGCTCTGCACTTTTTGAGGAGAAAGTGATGGACCCGACAAGCGGGCGCATGCTCAATCCGAACATGCAGTTTTACCGCCTTGCCGGCCTGGGGGACATCCCCGAACTGGTGGTGCATATGATGACCGGCCCCGGTTATGACGAACACGGCGTAATCGGACTCGGTGAACCCCCGGTGATCTCCCCGGGAGCAGCCATTGCGAACGCCGTGGCAAACGCCACCGGTGTGCGCGTAGGTACCTTGCCGCTCACCCCGGACAAAGTACTCGCTGCGCTGGGACAAACCAACACCTCCGAGAAGGCTGGCGTGTAATGCGGCCATTTGAATACGCCAATCCGGTCACGAAAGAGCAAGCACTCAGCCTGCTTGGCAGCAAGTGGGGCAACACCGAGGTGCTCGCCGGCGGCACGGACTTGCTCGCGTTGATGAAGGACGATATCGTTCATCCCCGCCGCCTGGTGGACATCAAGCAGATCGAGGAGTTCCACGGGGCAACCCGGAGCGAAGCGGGACTTCGCATCGGTGCGTTAACGCACCTCGCGGAACTGGCTGACAACGTGAACATCGTGCAGGACTATCCCGCGCTGGCAGAAGCGTTGCATGAGGCCGCCAGTCCGCAGATTCGCAACATGGCAACTTTAGGAGGAAATCTATGCCAGCGTCCGCGGTGCTGGTATTTTCGTAACCGGTTCGGACTGCTGCCCAAAGACGAATCAGGCAAAGACCTCGTGGCCCTCGGCGAGAACCGCTATCACGCCATTCTGGGCAATAAAGGCCCGGCAAGATTTGTCAGCCCTTCGAGCATCGCCCCGGCGCTGATCGCGTATGGTGCGCGCATAGTCTTAGTGGGCGCCAACGGGCAACGAGAGTTGCCGCTGGAGAAGTTCTTCACCATTCCGCAGAATGAGGACGAACGCGAGCATGATCTGGCCCCCAATGAGATTCTGTCGGAAGTCCTGCTGCCGCCTGCGCACGACCTGAAAGTTGCGCATTACGAAATCCGCCAGAAAGCTGCGTTCGACTGGCCCCTGGCGTTGGCGTGTGTAGCTCTGAAAATGCAGGGGGACACCGTCGAGTCGGCACGCGTCGTCATGGGACACGTCGCTCCCGTACCGTGGATCTCAACAGCGGCTGCCGAGGTATTGACGGGCAGGCACGTATCGGAAGCAACCGCGAAGGCCGCCGCTGATGCTTCCGTGCAGGACGCCAAACCGCTGCGCCACAACGCGTACAAAGTGCAGTTGGCGCGAGTCGCGGTGAGACGGGCCATCCTGAAAGCCGCGTCAGGAGGGACGGCATGATTTCAGAAACTGATCGTTTCAATACTGGGCATCCCGAATTGTGTTCGTCATTGCGATGGAAAGGCCAGTTTGTCCTGGCTGATCATGATCCGACAGTACCCGGCTCGAATGACGGACTGTTCTGGTGCGTGCAAACTCAGACCTGCATAGGGCCGGACGGCAAGGTGGCTGAGCCGGGCAACTGTTCTTCCCCCTCCCGCGGATGCCACGGCACAGGACGCTGCAAGTAGATAGGCCGCCGGTTCGCTGAGAAAATAGATACAATGCTCACCGCAGTTTGAGGCTGCTCTATGAAATACGCGTCACTGTTTGTACTGTCCGGTGTCATGCTCTTGTATGCACCATTGCAGGCGCCAGCACAGAGTACGGCACCGAAGGACTTCACCTACTCCGTCACCGCGGCGACACCCTGGATGGACACAAAACTTGACCTGCAGACGGGCGAAGTTCTGCAAATTTCCGCAGACGCAGGCGGCGGTTGCGGTTCGCCGAGCAGCGGACAGGATTTGCCGCTTCCCTCAGCCGCCGCCGGTTCGTTGATTGCGCGGCTGCATGCGCAGGGCGCTTTGCCCTTTGTGGTGGGCGCAAGCAAGTCGCTCACCCTTGAGGAGCCGGGTCACCTGTTCCTGGGGCTGAACGGAAACAACTGCCCGGGCACCGTAATAGTGAGAGTTCAAGTTATTCCGGCTGCGACTAGCGCTACTGGAAAAGAAACTCTGACCAATCCAGGAACGACACAGAATCAGCCCGCTGCGGCGCCCGACCTCAAGAAACAGCTGGCAGCGGCAGCGCAGGTGTTTCTTGCGGGGCAATTCGGAAGCGGTAATTCCAATACCTCGGCGGTGGGTTCCGCGGCGACCAGCACCACATCAAGCTTGACCGTATCGAGCACAGCACTGGACTCCGGGCTGCAAAAAAATCTGGACGGTCTGCCCCGGCGGGTCAACGACAACCTCCACAACCTGGGCGACATGGTTAATTTTGTTCTGGTCGGTTCCCAGGAGGAGGTGCAGGCCGCGCTCGATGCCGCCAATTGGCATCTGGCCGATACCGACGATAAGCGCGCGGTGCTGGCCGCTGTCATGGACACTTACGAGAAAAAAGACTACCTGGCGATGCCTATGAGCACTCTGTACCTCTTCGGCCGGCGCCAGGATTACGGCTATGAGCAGGCCGAGCCGATCGCCATGGTCGCCAGCCGTCATCATTTCCGCCTGTGGAAGGCGCCGTTCACCTGGAACGGGCAGACTGTGTGGGTAGGGGCCGGAACTCACGACATCGGTTTCGCCAAGGACAAACGCAACGGCAATGTCACCCATAAGATTGATCCCTCGGTAGATGGAGAGCGTGACAACATTGGTGACAGCCTGCAGAAAGCCGGCAAAGTCAAGACCTTGTCTTACTACATGCCGCCGAATCCAATACAAGAAGCCAAGAACGCAACCGGGGACACTTATCGTTCGGATGGGCGCATGCTCGTGGTCTTTCTCAGTCCAGAGGCCTCTCATTGAATCTTCCCAGGGACGCTGTCCGACCCGGACCTGGGCTAAAGCCTGCCCCCATAAATCCGTAGTAAGCTAAATGCCGATGCCGACTGACAAAATCCTCGTGGTGGACGATGAGCGCCTGGTGCGCTGGTCGCTTCGCCAGAAATGTGAGGAGTGGGGATACCACGTGGTCGAGGCCGAAGCCGGAGAGCCCGGTCTGAAGCTGGCCCAACACGAATCTCCGGATCTCGTCCTGCTCGACGTGCGTCTGCCCGATATCGGTGGCTTGCAGGTTTTGGAACAACTTAAAAAGAATGGCGACGCACGCGCCGTGATCATGATTACGGCCGATCCCCAGCTCGATGACGTAAAACTCGCGCTCAAGCTCGGGGCCTACGACTTCGTGGGCAAACCCCTCGACTTCGACGAACTGAACGTCACCATCAAGAACGCGCTGGAGACAACCCGCTTGCGCAGCGAGGTGCAAACGCTGCGAGGGGAAGTTCGCCGGCGCACGGGATATCACGAAGTCGTCGGCTCCTCTGCCAAGATGACGGAGTTGATGAGCTTCGTGCGCAAGGTCGCCGCCAGCGAAGCGACGACCATCCTGATCCAGGGGGAAAGTGGCACCGGCAAGGACCTCATTGCGAAAGCAATCCACTACGAGAGCACACGCCAGGAAAAACCTTTCGTCGCCATCAACTGTTCTGCGATTCCGGAAACGCTGATGGAGGCAGAACTTTTTGGGCACGAAAAAGGCGCGTTCACTGACGCCAAGCAGATGAAAAAAGGGCTATTCGAGGCTGCTGACGGGGGAACGCTGTTCCTCGACGAGATCGGTGAACTTTCTCCGCTATTGCAGGCCAAACTGCTGCGCGTGCTGGAAGACCAGGTAATCCGCCGTGTGGGCGGCGTGCGTGACATGCAGGTGGATGTCCGGGTCATCGCAGCGTCAAATCGCGATCTCGAAAGGGCGGTGCGCGAGGGACACTTTCGCCAGGATCTCTACTACCGCCTGGCGATCATTGCCATCTTCATCCCGCCTTTGCGCGACCGCAAAGAGGACATCCTTCCGCTCGTGGATTTTTTCGTTGAGCGCTACAACCGCAAGTTCAAGAAGTCCGTCCGCGGCATCACCACAGATACGCGACGCCTGCTGCTTGGGCATAGCTGGCCGGGCAATGTGCGCGAACTCAAGAACTCCATCGAGCGCGCCATGATTCTGGAAGACGAGGCCTTCTTGCACTCGATCTACTTGCCCTTCGCCGTGGCTGAATCCGGCGGGCTCACCGCGTTTGAGCGCTCATCTTCGGCCGACGGCGGACAGCAACTGGCCAATGGCCGCCTGCTTCCCCGTCTTTACATCCCGGAAGGAGGAACTTCTCTGGAGCAGGTGGAACGCGCCATGGTGGAATTGGCCATGCGCCAGGCCAACAACAACCAGACCCATGCGGCGCGGTTGCTTGATATCTCCCGAGATGCCCTACGATACAAGTTGAAGAAGTTCGGACTCATTCATGCCGATGATGAAGAGACCGAACCTTCGGTCGAGAAAGAGCAGGAATAGCGCAGCTCGCTTCGGCTCCCGCGTCGTTCCCCGGCAACATGCTCAGCCCGTCACGATTTTCCCCAGGATTTCCTTCAGCAACTTGCCGCATACCGTCGCGGTCAATTGCGAGACATCCTGCCAGGGGTTGTATTCAACCAGATCAGCACCAACGATCTCGCCCGTAATCGCGTGCAGGTGAGCTATCGCCTCCCGTACCGACATTCCTCCGGGCTCACGGTGCGATATGCCCGGGGCAAAGGCGGGGTCGAGCACATCCACATCGAACGACACATAAACCGGACCGGACAGCTTCAGTCTGTCCAACGCGGGTAGCGACGGCATCTCAATGACCTCGACTCCGAACCGGTCCGCCTGTTCACGCTGATGCCGGTTCATGGTTCTGATTCCAAGTTGGATCAGGCGCTTGGCGAGACCAGCCTCCATGATTCGCGCAAACGGGCACGCGTGAGAGAAGCGGCTGCCTTCAAACTCCTGGTACAAGTCGGGATGCGCATCAAAGTGCACGATGGTTAAATCCGGAGTCTGCTCTGCGAGTGCCTGCACGATTGGATAAGTGATGGAATGGTCGCCCCCGAGGCAAACCAGCCTGCGCCCTTCAACCAGCAACTTGGCCACGGCTTTCTGTATGCTTGGAAAGGCGCTGCTATCTTCGGGCAGCGTCAGATCGCCGGCATCGGCGACCACGCCAGACACGCTCAGGTCTACCCCGGTTTCCGTCCAGGTGTTTGAGGAATAGCATTGAAAGGCCTCGCGAATCAGGCGCGGCGGCACAGCCACGCAGGTAGGATGAATTTGCGTCAAACGGAATTCCCAGCAACGTCGGGATCATCTACCGGCTCTCCTCGGATGGTTTCGGCTTAGATTATCTTCGAAACCGGGTAATTTGATGGAGGATCATCTTACAATCGTTGGCAGTGTTTCAACCGAACCATGAATCTGTCTCACTCGCCTCTTCATCCGTTATCCTAGGAATGCACCTATGGCAACCCCGCCACGAACTGCCGCTGATACTTCTGCCCTGATGGAAACTCCAAATGGAGAGCGCGAGCGCGTGTTTGATGCTTTCCGCCACTGGGGATTCCTGGAGGCCGACCTGGATCCGCTCGGCTTCTTCCACGCTGCCCGGCAGCCCGAATTGCAGATCGAAGGCGAATACGCCAGCGCCGCTCGCCGGGCTTATTGCAGCACAGTGGGCGTGGAGTTCATGCATATCGCGGACTCCGAACAGCGTGCGTGGATCCAGAAGCGGATGGAAGGTCCCCAAAGTGAAGTGGACCAGGGAGCCGTGCTCGACCAACTCATTCGCGCCGAACTGTTCGAGCAGGTACTACAACAACGCTACCTGGGCACGAAGCGTTTTTCCCTGGAAGGCGTGACTGCGCTCATCCCTCTGGTGGACGAGATCCTGGAAGCTGCCGGCCAGCAAGGGGCGGTGGAACTGGTCATGGGCATGAGCCACCGCGGGCGGCTGAATGTCATTGTGCATGTCGCGAGGCGCCCTGCGGCAGAAGTCTTCGCCGGCTTTGAGGACGTGGATCCAAGAAGCGTACTCGGCAGCGGCGATGTGAAGTACCACATGGGCGCGACCGGCGAATATGTCACCCGCACGGGCGCTAAGATTCATGTCCATCTGGTTTCGAATCCCAGCCATCTGGAGGCGGTCGATCCTGTCACCATCGGGCGGACCCGGGCCAAGCAGGATCGCGCAGGAGAAGCCGGGACCAGCAAGTACCTGCCGCTGCTCGTCCATGGGGACGGGGCGTTTGCCGGCCAGGGTATTCTTGCCGAAACGCTGAATTATGCCGACCTTCCCAGCTACAGTGTGGGCGGAACGGTTCACATCATTGTCAACAATCTGATGGGGTTCACCACGCTGCCCCGCGAGCTGCATGCCTCCCGCTTCGCAGCGCAGATTGCGCGCCGGCAGTCGATCCCCATATTTCACGTGAACGGAGAAGATGTGGATGCGGTGGTGCGAGTCGGCCGCATGGCGCTCGAATATCGCTACGCCTTTGGCAGCGACGTTGTCGTCGACATGATCGGGTATCGCCGGCATGGTCACAGCGAAGTGGATGACCCCACCATCACGCAGCCTCTGCTCTATCGTGCCATTAAAGAACATCCGTCGCTGTGGGAGATCTATGCCGAAGACATAGGTGCCGTGGATGCCCAGGAGCGAGTCCAGGCGGTGCGCGACGCTTTCGAGTTGGCGCAAAAGGACGCCTCCTCCATTACGAAGAAGCCGACTCTGCGTGAGCTTCCCGGGTATTGGGATTCCTACCAGGGTGGGCGCTACAAACCCGAGTACGAAGTCGAAACTGGACTGCCCTCCCAGGATCTGCAGGAACTCGGCGGGCGTTTGACGTCTTATCCGGAGAGTTTTCACATCCATTCCAAGGTGAAGAAGCTGCTTGAACAGCGTGCGGAGATGGCCACCGGCAAACGCCCCGTGGATTACGGCATGGCGGAAGCCCTGGCTTTTGCCAGCCTTGTGAAATCGGGCATTCCCGTGCGCTTGAGCGGACAGGACAGCCGCCGCGGTACTTTCAACCAGCGGCACTCCGTGCTGCTCGATATCGAGAACGAAGCAGAGTATGTGCCGCTGCAGCACATTGCCGCGGACCAGGCGCGATGCGAGATCTACAATTCCACGCTTTCCGAGGCCGGCGTTCTGGGATTTGAATATGGATACAGCCGGGACTATCCCGAGGCTTTGGTTCTATGGGAAGCACAGTTCGGGGATTTTGCTAATGTCGCCCAGGCCATGATCGATCAGTTCGTCAGCGCCGGCGAAGATAAGTGGGCGCTGCTCTCCGGTCTCGTGCTGCTTCTGCCGCACGGGTACGAAGGACAGGGACCGGAACACTCCAGCGCCCGGATTGAGCGCTTCCTGCAATTGGCGGCGCGGGATAACTTCCAGATCTGCCAGCCCTCGAACGCCGCCCAGTACTTCCATCTGCTCCGGCGGCAGGCGCTGCGCCGGTGGCGCAAGCCCCTGGTTGTGTTCACGCCGAAGAGCATGCTACGTCATCCGGACGCATCCTCTCCCATCGAGGATTTCACCCATCAACGTTTTCTTCCAGTTCTTCCCGACGCAGTGGCCGCCGCTGGCGCCAGCCGCGTTCTGTTGTGCACGGGAAAGATCGGTCACGAACTGCGGGAAGAACGCAAACGGCAGAAAGACGACGACTCCACAGCAATCATCTTTGTAGAGCAGCTGTATCCGTTTCCTGAGGAGGAACTGGCGGCGGCCATCGCCTGCTACCCGGAGGCGCGGGACCTCGTCTGGGTGCAGGAAGAACCGGCGAACATGGGTGCGCTTTTCTACATGCTGCCCCGCCTGCGCCACATCGCCGGAGAGCGCTCCGTACTGTCAGTAAAACGTTCGGCCAGCGCCAGCCCGGCTACCGGCTCGGCGAAGGCCCACGAGGTAGAGCAGAAAACTCTGCTCTCGCTGGCGTTCTCCCAAAACCGCTAGCTTTCTCTTGCGCTCCAAGAAATACGGCGCGCCGATTCTGCTGGCGCGCCGAAAGAGTAACTCACCAGTTCTGGACTAATTGCAGCTGTTGAACTTGAAGGAAACTACGTGGCTGATCCAGTTTTCCCCGTTCGCTTTGTAGTATTCCTGCGCATACCAGAAAGTGCAATCATCCACGGGGTCGATGCTCATCGCGCTGTAATCACCCCAGCGGTTTGTTCCAGTCTGCACTCCCGTGCCCTTAGCCACCGCCTGCATCGATTCCATCTTGCCCAATGGATCGGTCGGAACACGGCCGGTGTAAACGATGCTCGGCTTCACCGAGGTTGACACTGCGCTCATTCCCAGTGCGATGTCGCCCATCTTGTCCATGGCGGCACTCCCCATGAACAAGCTGATAGTTTTGTTCTGGAAGGTTCCGCCCTGGTAGAGCGCGTACGAGCCGCCTACCGGGGTGGCCCGCAGTTCGTACCAGCGAGTAGCTGCACCCGCCGAGGAACCGCTGCCAGGTTTCACGCTGTGGACCACGAGCAACGACTCGTGATCGCCAAAGTTGCGGTACGCCAGGCGGAACATCAGGCGGTCGCCGATCGCGTCAAGCAGCGATCCGGGCGAAGGCTGCGAAATACATGCTCCCCCTCCGCCGCCGCAGAGGACAGTGTACGCCGGTACTGTGATCGTGTGCGGACCGGTGAAAGTCGAATTCTGCGGATTGGCGAAGTCCACGTGGAAATCGAATTCGTTCAGCGTCGTGTTCGACGAGCCCAATTCCACGTAGTGGTTGGGTGCGCCGGTGGGAGGAGGTGTGCTGCCGTCC
>Ga0335079_10003487_pt1 | contig 18197 bp, 14 predicted proteins | sample Lox_Sample_33_FD_206719 | JGI IMG/M metagenome (GOLD analysis project Ga0335079, IMG submission 206719) | Soil microbial communities from Loxahatchee National Wildlife Refuge, Florida, United States - Lox_Sample_3.3 | ecosystem: Environmental > Terrestrial > Soil > Wetlands | place: USA... | reverse complement strand
CGTCAGGAAGAACACCGAGATCCACAGGCCGCTGACCTCGAGCCAGGCGGGCGTGTGCCAGCGTGCCGACCAGAGCCCGACGAGCGCCGCGATCGCGACGACGACCGTCCCGTGGCCGAGCGAGAAGAGCACGCCCGAGTAGCGCGCGTGGCGCACGCCCCCGCGGCTGCCGACGCGGGTCAGGCCGTCGATGGTCGCGAGGTGATCGGCATCGAGGCCGTGGCGTGCGCCGAGGAGGAACACGACCAGCATCAGCGCGCTGAAATCGGTCGGCAGGGACGACACGCGGGCCCCGGTATGAGGAATTCGCGGAAATTCATACTACGCCCGGGCGGGCGCAGCGGCGACTCGGTTTTCCGCAGCTCAGTAGCGGGGTTTCAGGTGCAGGTGCGGCTGGCGGCCGGGCGCGTACGGCGCGTGCACGTGCCTCTCGGCGCGCTCGACGCTGACGACGTTGAGCGCCCCGTGGCGCACGCCGGGCTCCGCCGTCAGGCGCCCGGCGAGGTCGCGCACCGCCGCGGTCGGTCCCTGCAGGATCACGCTCTCGAGGCAGTTCTCGTGGTCGAGGTGCACGTGCAGGCTCGCGACGGTGAGGTCGTGGTGCGCGTGCTGGTGCTCGGCGAGGCGCTCGGTCAGCGCGCGCTCGTGGTGGTTGTAGACGTACGAGAGGCTCGCGACGCAGTGCCCGGTGCTGTCGGTCTGCCGTTCGGCCTCGAGCCGCGCGCGGATCAGGTCGCGGACCGCCTCGCTGCGGTTCTCGTGGCCGCGCGCGGCGATGAAGGCGTCGAACTCGCGCGCGAGCTCGTCGTCGAGCGAGATCGTGAAGCGTTCCATCGGCGCTCCTCTTCAGTGTCCTTCGATGCCGAGCTTGCCCATGCGCCGGTACAGCGACTGGCGCGTCAGCCCGAGCTCGCGCGCCGCGCGCGCGACGACGCCGCCGGCGCGGGCGAGCGCGGCGCGGATCTCGTCGGGCTCGGGCTCGCGCTCGGCGCCCTCGCTCGCGCTCTCGAGCCCGAGCGCGGCGGCCGAGAGCACCGGCTCGCGCGCCAGCAGGCACGCGCGCTGCACGGCGTTCCTGAGCTCGCGGACGTTCCCGGGCCACGGGTGCGCGACGAGCGCGCGCTCGGCGGAGGCGTCGAGCGCGAAGCCGGGCGCGAGGAAGTGGCGCGCGAGCGGCAGGATGTCGCTCGGCCGCGCGGCCAGCGGCGGGACCTTGAGCTCGATGACGTTGATCCGGTAGTAGAGGTCCTCGCGGAAGGTCCCGGCGCGCAGCGCCGCCTTCAGGTCCGCGTTGGTCGCGAAGATCAGGCGCACCTTGACGCGGCGCGTCGTGCTGCTGCCGAGCCGCTCGAAGGCGCCGGTCTCGAGCACGCGCAAGAGCTTCGCCTGCCCGGCGAGCGAGAGGTTGCCGGTCTCGTCGAGGAACAGCGTGCCGCCGTCGGCCGCCTCGAAGCGCCCGGCGCGCGGCTTCGCGGCGCCGGTGTAGGCGCCGGCCTCGGCGCCGAAGAGCTCCGATTCCATGAGCTCGGCCGGCAGCGCCCCGACGTTGACCTTGATGAAGGGGCCGTCGCGCACCGCGGAGTTCGCCTGGATGACGTCGGCGAGCACTTCCTTGCCGGCGCCGTTCGGCCCGGTCAGCAGCAGCGGCACGTCGGCGCGCGCGACGCGGGTCGCGGTCACGAACAGCTCATGCATCGCGTCGCTCTCGTAGACCGCGCCCTTGAGGTCGTAGCGCGCCGCGAGCGCCGCGCGCACCGCGCGCCGCTCGGCGGCGATCGACTCGCGCTCGGCGGTCGCGCGGCCGAGCGCGACGAGGTTCCGGACCGTCGTCGCGAGGCGCTGGTCGTCCCAGGGCTTCGGCAGGTAGTCGGCGGCGCCGGCCTTGACGAGGTCGACCGCGGTCTCGAGGTGCGTCCAGGCGGTCAGCAGGATGATCGGCACGCCCGGGTGCGCGGCGCGGATCGCCCGGAAGAGCCGCACGCCCTCCGCGCCCGAGGTCGTGTCGCCCGAGAAGTTCATGTCCTGGATCACGAGGTCGACGCCGCCCGCCGCGAGCCGCTCGAGGCCCTCGTCGGGCGTCGCGGCGCCGACGACCGCGATGCCGTCGAGCGCGAGCAGCACCTCGAGCGCGGTGCGCACGGCGGCGTTGTCGTCGATGACCAGGACCGCGCCCATGCCCTCTCCGGGCGCGGCCGGCGGGCCGCGCTCGTGCAGAGTGTAGCGCGCGCTAGACGGTGCGGGTCGCGACCGCCGGGTCGATGGCGCCGGCGCGCCGCGCCGGCCACAGGACCGCCGCCTGGCCGAGCGCCACGAGCGCGACCGCGCTCGCCGCGACGTAGCCGAGCGGCAGCGGCGGCAGCTCGAACGCGCGCGTCAGCCAGCCGCTCGCGGCGTAGGCCAAGAGCACGCCGACCGCGGCGCCGCTGACGCCGAGCAGCCCGTTCTCGACCATGAAGTAGCGCACGATGTCGGCGCGGCGCGCGCCGAGCGCGCGACGCGTGCCGATCTGCTTCTGGCGCGAGTTCACGTGGAAGGTCGCGAGCCCGACGATGCCGAGCGCCGTCACCGCGGTCATCAGCACGACCAGCGTCGTCAGGAACACGACCATGCGCCGGTCGGCGCGGAAGGTGCGCGTCAGCCAGTACTCGTGCGGCCGCACCCAGTGGATCGCGCGCCCGTGGCCGTGGCCGTTCAGCGCCCGCTCGATGACCGGGATCATCCGGTCGCGCTCGCCCGGGCGCACGCGGATCGCGTAGTCCCAGTACTTGCCGAGCCCGCCCTGCGGGTGGAACACGATGTCGTAGCTCCCCGGCCGCGTGTTGTCGATCCACGAGCCCTGCATGTCGGAGACGACGCCGATGACCTCGGCGGACTTGCCGGCGTTGTCGTAGACGCGCCGGCCGACCGCCGGCACGTCGCCGAAGAGCTTCTGGGCCATCGTCGCGCTCACGACCACGAGCGACGGCAGGTCGTTGTTGGCCGGCGCCGCGACGAACTCCCCGGGGCGGAAGCTGCGACCGGCGAGGAGCTTGAGCCCGAGCGCGTCGACGAAGTCCGCGTTGACCTCGAAGTAGTTGCCGGGAATGAGCGGCGCCTTCGGGTCGGGCGAGGTCTGGTAGACGTTCGCGCTGCCGCCGCCCGACAGCGGCACCGAGTTGATCGGCGTGACCGCGACGACGCCCGGGATGCCCTTCAGCAGCGCAAGGTCGCCGTCGAGCGTCGCGACGTGCTGGTAGTCGGGGGTGTAGCCCTCGCTGCTCGCAAAGATCAGGTCCGGCGTCGCGATGCCGGTCGGGCGGTTGATCTTCTCGAGCCGGCGCTCGATGATGAAGAACGCGTTCGCGATCACCGCGAGCGTGATCGCGACCTGCAGGCCCACGAGCACCGCACCGGTGCGGTTCCTGAGCAGCGCCGACAGGATCGGACGGATTTCCATGAAAGTGCTCCTGCGCTACTGGGTCTTCAGGTAGCCGGCCGGCTGCACGCGGCAGATGCGCCAGGCGGGGTAGAGCCCGGCGAGCACGCCCGCGAGCACCGCGAGGCCGATCGCCGCCAGCATCATCACGAAGTCGAGCCGCGTCAGCTGGTCGTAGCCGCCGTACAGCTGCTGCAGGGCCTTGAGCCCCGCCCAGCCGAGCCCGAGGCCGCCGAGGCCGGCGATCGCGCCGACGAGGCCGACCTCGACGAGGTGCTGGCGGAAGATCTCGGTGCGGCTCGCGCCGAGCGCGCGGCGGATCGCGCTCGAGCCGGCGGCGCCCAGGAAGCGCGACAGCAGCAGCCCGATGACGTTCAGCACGCACACCGCGAGGAACGCGAACGACACCGCGAGCAGCATCCGGCTGTCGGTGCCGACGACCTTGTAGCGCGCGAGCCAGCCGTCGACGTCGTAGAGCCGGTTGTTGAGCTTGCGCGGGAAGCGGCCGAGCTTCTTCTGCTCGGCCACGTAGCCGTCGAGCCACGACTGGAAGCGCTCGACGTCGGCCGGGGTCCTGAGTTCCGCCCACAGCTGGTGCCACACGCACTCGGAGCCGAGCAGGTCGTGGACGCCGCCGAGCGTCTCGGCCTTCCAGCAGTTGACGTTGCCGGCCGGCTGCAGGTCGAGCTGCGCGCCGAGCGCGAACGGCAGGAAGATGTCCTCGGGCGTGTCGAAGTCGCCGTTGTTGAGGTCGTAGAACTTCGGCGTCGGCTGCCAGTCGGCGAGCACGCCGATCACGCGGTAGTCGCGGCCGTCGAGCCTGACGCTCTTGCCGACGCTGTTGTCGTCGCCGAAGAGCTTCTGGTTCGCCTCGCGCGACAGCACCACGACCGGCGCGCCGGCGCTGTCGGCGGCGGCGTCCCAGCCGGCGCCGTACTCGAACGGCACGTCGAACATCGGGAAGAACTCGCGCGTCGCGAGCCGCGCGATCACGAGGTAGGGCGGGCGGCCGGCGCCCGGCTCCACGGTCAGCGCGGTCTTGCGCATCGCGACGATCCGCGCGGCCGGCGCGTCGCGGTGGATCGCGACCACGTCGCGGTAGGTCAGCTCGCTCGGCGGACGCTCGGGGTGCTCCTGGTCCCACGGCGTGTCCGCCGACCAGTTGTCGATCGTGACCGCGCGCAGCACCGCGTTCTTGTGCGCGATCGGGTTGGTCGACATCCGGTGGTAGACGGTCAGCGTCGTCGTCGTCGCGCCGATGCCGAGCGCGATCGCGCCGATCATCAGCGCCGTGATCGCCGGCGTGCGCTTGAGGCTCAGCCAGGCGAGCTTCAGGTAATAGGCGAGCATGGCGGCGTCCTCAGGCGACCGCGCCGGCGGCGCGGTTGGCGTAGGGCTTGAGGTCGCTGACCTCGCCGTCCATCACGTGGATGTTGCGGTGCGCGCGCCGCGCGAGCTCCGGGTCGTGCGTGACGAGCACGATCGTCGTGCCCTGGCGGTTGATCTCGGCGAGCAGGTCCATGATCTGGCGCGCCATCAGCGAGTCGAGGTTGCCGGTCGGCTCGTCGGCGAGCAGGAAGCGCGGGTCGCCGGCCAGCGCGCGCGCGATCGCGACGCGCTGCTGCTGGCCGCCCGAGAGCTGCGCCGGCAGGTGGCGCATGCGCGCGGCGAGCCCCACGAGCTCGAGCGAGCGCTCGATGCGCGCCTTGCGCTCGCGGGCGTTGAAGCCGCGGTAGCGCAGCGGCACGTCGACGTTGTCGAACACGTCGAGGTCGGGGATCAGGTTGAAGCCCTGGAAGATGAAGCCGATCTTCTGGTTGCGGATCCGCGAGCGCGCGTCGTCGCCGAGCGTGCCCACGTCCTCGCCGTCGAGCCGGTAGCTGCCGCCGTCGGCGCTCTCGAGGAGGCCCGCGATGTTGAGGAAGGTCGTCTTGCCCGAACCCGAGGGCCCGGTGACCGCGACGAACTCGCCTTCGGCGACGTTGAGCGTGAAGTCCCTGAGCGCGTGCGTCTCGACGAGGTCGGTGCGGTAGACCTTGGTGATGTGCTTCATGTCGAGCATGACGGGACCTCTTGGCGTGGATTCAATGGGTCAGGCGCAGCCGGCGCGCGCCCTCGAAGGTGTCGAGACTCGAGACGATGATCGTGTCGCCGGCCTTGAGGCCGTCGGTGATCTCGACCTCGGTCGCGCTCGAGCTGCCGAGGCGGATCGCGACGCGCTCGGCACGGTCGCCGTCGACGCGGTAGGCGACGCGCCCGCCGCCGGAGTCGACGAAGCCGCCGCGCTCGACCTTGAGCACGTTGTCGCGCGCCTCGATCAGCACGCGCACCGCGACGCGCTGGTTCTGGCTGAGCGAGGGCGGCTGCGGCGGCGCGAAGCGCAGCCGGCCGACGATCTGGCCCTGGCGCACCTCGGGCGAGAGCGCGACGACCGTCGCCGCGACCGGGTCGCTGCCGATCGTGACCGCCGCCGCCATGCCCGGGCGCAGGGTCCCGGCGTAGGCGTCGGGCGCGGTGAACTCGACCTCGTAGACCGACGGGTCGACGACGGTGATCACCGGGGCCTGCGCGGCGACCATCGTGCGCTCGGTCACCGCGAGCGTGCCGACGATGCCGTCGACCGGCGCCTTCAGCTCGAGCGCGGCGACCTTGCGCTTGATCTCGTCGCAGACGAGCTTCTGGCGGTCGCGGTCGAGCTGGCGCGTCTTGAGCTCGAGCACGAGGCTGTCGTCCTCGAGCGCGGCGCTCGCGTTCGCGTGCTCGTTCTTGACGCGCGCCGCATCGAGCACGTCGCCCGCCTTGTCGTGGTCGCGGCGGCTCATCGCGCCCTGCTCGAAGGCCCACTCGGCGCGCTGCCACTCGCGCTCGGCGGCCTTGAGCTCGATCCCGGCCTCGTCGCGGGCCTCGCGGTTCGCGAGCCGCTTGCGGCGGTTCTCGATCGACTCGCGCGCGAGCGTCGCCTCGAGCGACTCGAGCGAGGCCTTCTCCTTCGAGTACTCGTTCATGAGCTCGGGGCTGTCGACGCTCGCGAGCAGCTGGCCCTTCTTGACCGGCTCGCCGGCGCGCACCTTGTAGGTCACGCTGCCGGCCGCCGGGGCGACCAGCGTCGGCGACAGCGCCGCGACGACCGTCCCCTGCGCCGAGACCTCGCTGACGAAGCGGCCGCGCTCGACGGTGGCGAGCCGCAGCTGGGCGATCGGGACCGCGCGCTCGCCGTTGAAGAGCGAGCGCAGCGCCGGAACCGCGAGCGCGACGAGCAGGACGAGCCCGACGCCCGCGACGATCAGCCGGCGGCGCAGCCGCTGGCGCGCCGGGGCCGGGTCGACCGGCCGGTCGGTCGAGCCCGTGCCGCGGATCTTCGTCACCTGCGGCGCTTCGCGCGGCGCCGGGATCACGCGGCGGCCCTCGCAGACTTCGTCGGCAGGCGGTTGACGCTCGGATGCATCGACGCGGACACCTCGGTGGCCCGCCCTGTACCTAGCAAGCCGCGTGCCAGCGCGCGCGCCGGCCCAAGTCGTTGATTAGGCTCGGCACGCGGCCGGCGCGCGCCGCCGCGCAGCCGTCCGCGGACAGTGCCCGGACACCGCGGACAGCCGAGGCTCAGTCGGCGAGGTAGGCCGCGAGGTAGTCGCGAAACGGCGGCTGCGGCGCCGCCTCGAGCCGCGCCTGCGCCTCGAGCGAGGCCTCGGCCTCGGCCGAGAACTCCGCGGTGCGCGCCTCGTTCGGGGGATGCAGCTCGGTGAAGTAGGACTTGTAGGTGCGCGACATCCTGAGCGCGATGTCGAAGAACGACTCGCCGGTGTCGCGCATCTCCTTCAACAGCCGCGCCGACGGCGTCGCCTCGACGTCGGCGAGCTTCTGCGACTGCACCGCGAGCGCCGCGCTGTAGGGCCGCGCGGCATCCCCGTGGTCGAGCAGCTCGCAGGTCCCCTGCATCGCATCGAGGATCTCGCCCGCCCAGGTCTTCATGTCGACGTCGCGGCCGTCGAAGCGCAGCGTGAGCCCGGGCTCGCGGCCGCGGCGCGCGACCGTCACGTGGTTGCGGTCGAACTCCAGCTGCGCGCCCTGGTCGATCGGCGGGCTCGGCGCCACCGCGCAGAACGCGGCGAACGCCTCGAGGAAGCGCAGCTTGTTCTGGTTGACGCCGACCGGGTCGAGCGCGCTCACGTCGAGCGAACGCATCTCGACGTACTCGACGCCGGCGCGCCGCAGGGCCTTCGTCGGCCGCTCGCCGGAGCGCGCGACGCGCTTGGGGCGGATGAAGGCGTAGTACTCGTTCTCGATCTGCAGCAGGTTCGCGTTCAGCTGGCGCCACTCGCCGTCGACCTCGACGCCGAGGCGCTCGTACTCCTCGCTCGGCGTCGAGATCGCGCGCCCGAGGTCGCGCACGTAGTCGGCGAGCGAGTTCACCGAGATCGCGACCCCGGCCTGGCTCTTGTTGCGATAGCCGAGGTCGCTCATCCTGAGCGAAGTCGCGTAGCGCCCGTAGAGCGTGCCGCGCCCGAGGTCCTCGAGGCCGTGGTCGCTGCGGCCGGCGACGAACGAGCGGCACACCGCGGGCGAGACGCCGAAGAGGTAGTGGACGATCCAGCCGTGGCGGCGGTAGTTGCGCAGCAGCGCGAAGTACGTCTCCGACGTGAACTCCTGCCCCGCGTCGTGCCGTCCGAGCACGTCGGCGAGCACCGCCCAGAACTGCGCCGGGAACGAGTAGTTGAAGTGGACCCCGGAGATCGCCTGCATGATGCGCCCGTAGCGCAGCCCGAGCCCGAACCGGTAGATCGTCTTCATGCGCCCGACGTTCGAGGTGCCGTACTGCGCGATCGGGATGCTCTCGTCGCCCTGCAGCCGGCACGGCATGCTGGTGCACCACAGCAGCTCGTCCTCGAGGTGCCGGTAGACGAACTGGTGCAGGTCCGTCAGGTACTGCAGCAGCTCCCAGCTGGTCGTGAACGTCGGCGTCACGAGCTCGATCAGCGCCTCGGAATAATCCGTCGTCACGTGGTCGTGCGTCAGCGCCGAGCCGAGCGCGCGCGGATGCGGGCGCTGCGAGATCTGCCCGTCGGGCGTCACGCGCAGCGACTCCTTCTCGACGCCTTTCAGGCCCCCGAGCAGCACGCCGCGCTCGCCGGAGTTGATCAGTCCGGCGAGCAGGCGCTCGTAGCGGCGGTCGATGCGGGGGGCTGGCACGCGGCTCTCGCGACGCAAAGGGCCGCCATTGTAAATGAAGCCGTGCGCGCGCTCAGGGGAGCTCCGCGACGGCCTCGACCGCGACCAGGAACCCGGGGTCGACGAGCCGGCGCACCTCGACCCAGGTCGTCGCCGGCCGCTGGCTCTCGGGGTAGAAGCGCAGCCGCCGGTCGGCGACCTTGAGCAGCGCCTCCATGTCGGTCGTGTAGATGCGCTCCATGACCACCTGCGGGAAGCCGCCGCCCTCGGACTTCAGCGTCGCGGCGAGGTTGGCGTACACGGCGTCGAGCTGCGCGCCCATGTCGTTGGGACCGACGAGCTTGCCGTCGGCGTCGACCGCGACGGTCGCCGAGATGTAGACGGTGCGGCCGATCTTGACCGCCTGCGAGTAGCCGAAGGACTGCTCGTAGCGGTTGAGGTGAAAGGGCTCGGGGATCCGCGCCGGCGGCGGCGCCGGCTCGCCCTCGGTGCAGCCGCCGAGCGCGCCCGCGAGCAGCACGACGCCCCACCCGATCGACCGACGCTTTTGCATTCCGCTGTCCTCCTCTGCTTGCGCCGCGCGCGCCGCGCCGCTAGGCCCGCGCCCGGGCGGCCGGGGCCTTGAACTCGACGCGCGCCCGCGTGCCGCGCCCGCCGTGCCCCGCGGCGAGCTCGAAGCGTGCGCCGTGCAGCGCCACGATGTCGCTGACGATCGCGAGCCCGAGGCCGGAGCCGACGCCGGGCGCGTCGCTCGCCCGGTGGAAGCGCTCCATGACCCGCGGCCGCTCCTCGGGCGCGATGCCCGGCCCGTCGTCCTCGACCTCGAGGAAGGCGCCCTCCGGCAGCGGCCCGCAGCGCAGCGTCACGACGCCGCCGGAGGGAGTGTAGTTGAGCGCGTTGTCGACGAGGTTCTGGATGAGCTCCCGGAGCAGCCACTCGATGGCGCGCACCGTCGCCGAGTGCGCCTCGGCGCCGAGGTCGATGCGCTTCTCCAGCGCACGGTCGAGGTGCTGCGTGACCGCGTCCTCGATCAGGCGCGCGAGGTCGACGTCGCCGAAGTCGCGCTCGAGCGTCGCCGAGCCCTCGGCGCGCGCCAGCGTCAGCAGCTGGTGCGCGGTGTGCGCGAGGCGCTTCAGGCCCTCGCGCACCGCGCCGACGCGGTCGCGGACCGGCAGCGCCGCGGCGTCGCGCTCGAGGAGCTCGAGCTGCGCCTGCATGCCGGCGAGCGGCGTGCGCAGCTGGTGCGCGGCGTCGGCGACGAACTTCCGCTGCGCCTCGGCCGAGGCGCGCACGCGCGCCAGCAGCGCGTTCAGCGAGCCCACCAGCGGCGCGATCTCCTGCGGCACGCGCCGCTCGTCGAGCGGCTCGAGCTCGCGCGCCGAGCGGCTCGCGAGCTCGTCGCGGAACTCCGCGAGCGGCCGGAGCCCGCGCCTGACGCCGATCAGCACGAACGCGACGACCGCCACCAGCTGCAGCACGTCGAGCGTCAGCGTCGCGGTGACCAGCGGCCGGGTCGCGTCGTCGCGCTCGCCGATGGGCTCGGCGACCGCGAGGACGAGCGCCCGCCCGTCGGCGACGAAGCGGTACCAGACGATCCGCGCCGGGCGGCCGGAGTCGAGGCGCGTGCTCGAGAACTGAAGCGCATCCGGCACCTCGGGCGGCGCGGCCGGCAGGCGCGCCTCGCCGTCGAGCAGCGCGCCGGCCGCGTCGCGAAGCGCGTAGACCGGGCGCGCGCCGCGCGTCGCGAGCTGCGCGGTCACGGGCGGCGGCAGCGCGACCGCCGCGCCGTTGCCGGTCGGCCGCACGTAGGCGGCGATGACGACCGCCGCGTCGCCGAGCGAGCGGTCGAAGGCGGTGCGCATCGGGCCCTCGACGACCAGGTAGTCGAACAGCAGCGCGAGCAGCAGCAGGCCGCCGAGCGGCACCAGCAGCAGCGTCAGGAGCCGCCGCGCCATCGAGGGCGGGCGGCCGGTGTCAGGGCGCTGGCTCATCCAGCCGGTAACCGAGGCCGCGGACGGTGCGAATGGCGACCGACTCGCCGAGCTTGGCGCGCAGCCGCGACACGTAGACCTCGACCGCGTTCGGCGTCAGCTCCTCGTCCCAGCCGGCGATCGCGCGCAACAGCTTCTCCTTGCGCACGACGCGCCCGGCGTCGAGCGCGAGGCACTCGAGGATCGACCACTCGCGGCGCGTGACGTCGAGCGGCTGGCCGGCGAGCTCGGCGGTGCGGCTCTTGAGGTCCAGCGTCAACGCGCCGATGTGCAGCTGCGCGCTCGTCGCCGAGCGCGTGCGGCGGATCAGCGCCCGGCAGCGCGCCGCGACCTCCGGCAGCTCGAAGGGCTTGACGAGGTAGTCGTCGGCGCCGAGGTCGAGCGCGTCGACGCGGTCCGCGAGCCCGTCGCGCGCCGTGAGGATCAGCACCGGCAGGTCGTTGCCGGCGCGCCGGATCTTGCGGACCAGCGTCAGGCCGTCGGCCTTCGGCAGGCCGATGTCGACGACCGCGAGGTCGAACTCCTCGGTCGCGAGCGCCGCCTCCGCCTGCTCGGCGCTGCCGACGCGGTCGACCGCGAAGCCCGTCGCGGCGAGGCCGCGCTTCAGGGCGTCCGCGACGAGCTCGTCGTCCTCGACGATCAGGATGCGCATCGGGTGGCGCCGGTCACGCGCCCGCCTTCTGCGCCTGGATCCAGCGCGTCACCTTCGCATCGAGCACGTCGAGCGGCAGCGCGCCGTCGCCGAGGATCGCGCGGTGGAAGGCCCGCACGTCGAAGCGGGACCCGAGCTCGCGCTGCGCGCGCGCCTTCAGCTCCTTGATCTTGAGCTCGCCGATCTTGTAGGTCAGCGCCTGGCCGGGCACGGCGATGTAGCGGTCGATCTCGGCGGCCGCGTCGGTGGCGCCGACTGCCGAGTTCGCGAGCAGGTAGTCGAGCGCCTGCTGGCGGGACCAGCCCTTCTCGTGCATGCCGGTGTCGACGACCAGGCGGACCGCGCGCCAGATCTCGCCCGACAGCGCGCCGAAGTGGCTGTAGGGATCGGTGTAGAGGCCGAGCTCGCGGCCGAGCGACTCGGCGTAGAGGCCCCAGCCCTCGGCATAGGCGCCGTAGTTGCCGAAGCGCCTGAAGCTCGGCAGGCCGCTCAGCTCCTGCTGGATCGCGATCTGGAAGTGGTGGCCCGGCTCCGCCTCGTGCAGGTAGATCTCCTCCATCGAGTACTTCGGCCGCGACTTCAAGTCGAAGGTGTTGACGTAGAAGATGCCCGGCCGCGAGCCGTCCGGCGCCGGCTGCTGGTACGAGGCGCTGGCCTGCGCCGCGGCGCGAAACGGCTCGACCGCGCGGATCTCGAAGTCGGCCTTGGGCGAGAGGTCGAAGAGCTCGGGCAGGCGCGCGCGGACCCTGGCCTTCAGCGCCGCGTAGGCCGCGAGCAGCTCCTCCTCCTTGTCGAAGTAGAAGCGCGGGTCGGCGCGCAGCGCATCGAAGAACGCCCGCCGGTCGCCCTTGAAGCCGATCTCGGCGATCAGGCGGTCCATCTCGCCGCTGATGCGCTCGACCTCGGCGAGGCCGATCCGGTGGATCTCCTCGGGCGACAGGCTCGTGGTCGTCGCGACCCTGACGCGATAGGCGTACCACTCGTGGCCGAGCGGCAGGTCGCTCCAGGCGACCGAGGCGCGGGCCCGCGGCAGGTACTGGTCGCGGACGTAGTCCCGCAGCCGCTTGTAGGCCGGGGTGATCCTGTCGGTGACCGCGGCGCGGTACGCCGCGCGCAGCCGCTCCTGGTCGGCCGTCGGGACGCCGGCCGGGAACTGCGCGACCGGCCTCATGAACAGGCTCTTCGCCGGGTCCTCGACGATCAGCTGCTCGAGCTGCGGCAGCAGCCGCTCGACGACGCTCTTCGGCTGCACGTAGCCGCGCGCCGCGCCGCGGCGCATGTTGTCGATCGCCTGGTCGACCCAGACGACGAAGCCGTCGACGCGCTTCAGCCAGTTGTCGTAGTCGCGCGGCGTCGCGAACGGCTGGGCGCTCGTGCCGGAGCCGAGCTGCGCGAAGGTCTGCGTCAGGCCCCCGAACTGGTTGACCGGCAGCAGCTCCGCCGGGTAGCGGAAGCCCTCGAGCTCGAGCGCGCGGTCGCGCTTGAAGACCGCGTAGGTCAGCGCGTCCTGGCCGCCGAGCGCGGCCGGGTCGATCGCGCCGAGGCGCGCGAGCGCGCGCTTCTCGAGGTCGAGCTCGCGGCCGAGGTGCTCGGTCGACAGGCTGTTCGGCAGCTGCGCGTCGTAGCGGTGATCGCCGAGGAACGTCGCCTGGATCGGCCGCAGCGCGAGCCGCTCCTGCCAGTAGTCCTCGACCAGGGTCGCGAGCGCGACCGCGGGCGGCAGCGGGGTCGCGGCGCGGGCGCCGAATGCGAGCGCGAGCAGCAGCACGAGCCAGCGGCCGGGGGCCGGACGGGGCAGCAGCATGGAGTTCTCCCGGACCTCGCCGATTATAGGCCGGCCGCCGCGCGGCGCGACCTCGAGCGGTAGCGGAGGTTGAGCGCGAGCGCCGAGACCGCGAGCCCGGCGATCAGCCCCGACCAGACCCAGGCCGGGCCGCCGCCGCGCTTCAGGCCCAGCACGAACGCGACCGGGAAGCCCACCAGCCAGTAGGCGGCGATCGTGATCGCGAGCGGCACGCGGGTGTCCTTGAAGCCGCGCAGCGCCCCCATCGCGCCGACCTGCAGGCCGTCGGAGACCTGGAACACCGCGACGAACACGAGCAGCGTCGCCGCGAGCGAGGCGACGACCGGGTCCGGGCTGTAGAGCGCGGCGATCGGCCGGCGCGCGACGACGAGCGTCAGCGCCGAGCCCACCATCAGCAGCATGCAGAGCGTGATCCCGGCGCGGCCGGCGACGCCGGCGTCGGCGGGTGCGCCGCGGCCGAGCGTGTGGCCGACGTGGACCGTCGTCGCGGCCGCGAGCGCGAGCGGCATCGTGAACGTGAACGAGGCGTAGTTGAGCGCGATCTGGTGCGCGGCGACGACCTCGGCGCCGAGCGTGCCCATCATGAGCCCGGCGGCCGAGAACAGCGCCGTCTCGGCGACGACGCTGCCGCTGATCGGGATGCCGAGGCGCAGCACCTCGGCGATCCGCGGCCAGGACGGGCGCCGCCGGCCCTCGAAGAGCCCGTAGGGCCGGTACGCCGGGTGGCCGCGCACGTACGCGAACATCGCCGCGAACATCAGCCACTGCGCGGCCGCGGTCGCGGCGCCGCAGCCGACCGCGCCGAGCGCCGGGAAGCCCCAGTGCCCGTACATCAGCAGCCAGTTGCCGAACACGTTGGCGAGGAGCCCGGCGAGCGCGATCACCATCATCGGGCGCGTGCGCCCGAGCCCGTCGCTGACGTACCTAAGCGCATAGAAGCCGAGGAGCCCGGGCAGGCCGCAGGCGAGCGCGTGCACGTAGGCGACCGCCGCCGGCACGACGCTCGGGTCGGTGCCGATCGCCGCGAACACCGCCCCTGCCGCCCACAGGCTCGCGACCAGGAGCGCCGCGAGCCCGAGCACGATCCACGGCGCCTGGCGCGCGTACTCGCCGACCTCGCGGCCGGCGCCCGCGCCGTAGGCGTGCGCGACGAGCGCCGAGAGCGCGAGCAACGCGCCGTTGCCGAAGTTCGCGTGCACGCCGTAGTAGCTCTGGCCGACCGCGACCGCGGCGAGCGCCGCCGAGCTGTAGTGGCCTGCCATCAGCGTGTTGGCGAGGTTCATGCCCGCGACCGACAGGCTGCCGACGACGAGCGGGAACCCGAGGTGCAGGATCGCGCGCGCGTGCAGGGCGAACGGGTGCGAAGGGGCGCTCATCCTGCTCCTCGGAAACGGCCGTGACGGCCGCGGGCGGGCGATGGCATTCTAGGAGAGTATCCGCGCGCCGCGCCCGCCTTCCCGGAGAACGCCGATGCTGGTCAACGACAAAGTCCGACGCGTCGCGATCATCGGCGGCGCGCGCATCCCGTTCGCGCGCGGCATGGGAGCCTACGCCGACGTCGGCAACCAGGAGATGCTGACCGCGGCGCTCGCCGGCCTCGTCGCGCGCTTCAGGCTCGACGGCGTCCGGATCGGCGAAGTCGCGGGCGGCGCGGTGATGAAGCACTCGAGCCAGTGGAACCTCGTGCGCGAGGCGGTGCTCGGGACCGCGCTCGCGCCCGAGACCCCGGCCTTCGACCTGCAGCGCGCCTGCGGCACGAGCCTCGAGGCCGCGATCCTGCTCGGCAACAAGATCGCGCTCGGCCAGATCGACTCCGGCATCGCCTGCGGCGTCGACACCGTCAGCGACGCGCCGATCGTGTACGCGCGGCCCTACCAGCAGCTGCTCCTCGAGAGCGCGCGCGGCCGCACGCTCGGCGCGCGCCTGAAGCCCTGGCTGCGCCTGCGGCCCAGCTTCTTCAGGCCGGTCGCGCCGTCGGTGAACGAGCCGCGCACGGGACTCTCGATGGGCCAGGCCTGCGAGCAGATGGCGCAGTCCTGGCACATCGCGCGCGCCGCCCAGGATGCGCTCGCGCTCGAGAGCCACCAGCGCGCCGCCGCCGCCTACGCCGCCGGCTTCTACCGGGACCTCGTCGTCCCGTACCACGGGCTGAGCGCGGACAACAACCTGCGCCCGGACTCGACGCTAGAGCAGCTCGCGAAGCTGAAGCCGGTGTTCGACCGCTCCGAGAAGGGGACGCTCACCGCCGGCAACTCGACGCCGCTCACCGACGGCGCCGCGAGCGTGCTGCTCGCGAGCGAGGACTGGGCGCGCGCGCGCGGGCTCCCGGTGCAGGCGCTGCTGACCTACGGCAAGGCGCACGCGGTCGACTTCATCAGGAAGGAAGGGCTGCTGATGGCGCCCGCCTACGCGGTGCCGATGATGCTGAAGGACGCCCGCCTCGGCCTCGGCGACTTCGACTACTACGAGATCCACGAGGCCTTCGCCGCGCAGGTGCTGTGCACGCTCGCGGCCTGGGAGTCGGCGGACTTCTGCCGCGACCGGCTCGGGCTCGCGGCGCCGCTCGGCGCCATCGACCGCGCGAAGCTCAACGTCGTGGGCTCGAGCCTCGCGGTCGGCCACCCGTTCGCGGCGACCGGCGCGCGGATCGTCGCGACGCTCGCGAAGCTCCTCGCCGAGCGCGGCGGGCGCCGCGGGCTCATCTCGGTGTGCACCGCGGGCGGGATGGGCGTGACGGCGATCGTCGAGCGCGCCTGACTACAGCACCTCGAAGAGCCCGGCGGCGCCCATGCCGCCGCCGATGCACATCGTGACGACGACGCGCTTCGCGCCGCGCTGCTTGCCGGCGATCAGCGCATGGCCCGTGAGCCGCTGGCCGCTCATGCCGTAGGGGTGCCCGACGGCGATCGCGCCGCCGTCGACGTTCAGCCGCTCGTCCGGGATGCCGAGCTTGTCGCGGCAGTAGAGCACCTGCACCGCGAACGCCTCGTTGAGCTCCCACAGGTCGATGTCGGCGACCTTGAGGCCGGCGCGCGACAGGAGCTTCGGCACCGCGAACACCGGGCCGATCCCCATCACGGCCGGGTCGCAGCCCGCCACCGCGAACCCGGCGAAGCGCCCGAGGGGCGTCAGGTTGCGCTTGGCGGCGAGCGCGGCGCTCATGACGACGCAGGCCCCGGCACCGTCGGAGAACTGGCTCGCGTTGCCGGCGCTGATGACGCCGCCCGCAAGCGCCGGGCGCAGGTTCTTGATCGAGTCGTAGGTCGTGCCGGGCCTCAGGCCCTCGTCGGCCGACACCGTCACTTCCTTCGTGTAGAGGCGCCCGCTGTCCTTGTCCATGCCGGCCATCGTGACCGTGATCGGCGCGATCTCGGCCGCGAAGCCGCCGGCGTCCTGCGTCGCGCAGGCGCGCTGCTGGCTCCTCGCCCCGTACTCGTCCATGCGCTCGCGGCTGATCGAGTAGCGCTTCGCGACCTCCTCGGCCGTCTGCAGCATGTTCCAGTAGACCTCGGGCTTGTGCTCGGCGAGCCACGGCTCCTGCACGAGGTGCGTGTTGAGCTCGTTCTGCACCACCGAGATCGCCTCGACGCCGCCGGCGACGTAGAGGTCGCCCTCGCCGGCCAGGATCCGCTGCGCCGCGAGCGCGATCGTCTGCAGCCCCGAGGAGCAGAAGCGGTTCACGGTCGCGCCGGGCACGCTGTCGGGGCACCCGGCCCGAAGCGCGATCTGCCGCGCGATGTTCTGGCCGGTCGCGCCCTCGGGGAGCGCGCAGCCCATCAGCACGTCCTCGACCTCGGCGGGGTCGACCTTGGCGCGCTCGAGCGCGGCCCTGACGACGTGGCCGCCGAGCGTCGCGCCGTGCGTCAGGTTGAAGGCGCCGCGCCAGCTCTTGGCGAGCGGCGTGCGGGCGGTCGAGACGATGACGGCTTCGCGGCTCATGAGCGGGCTCCCACGGAGTTGAACGCGCCACCCGAGGCGGCGAGACGCTGGATCAAGGGCGCGGGTGTCCAGAAGCCGGGGTCGCCGTAGGGGTTGCGGCCGAGCTCGCGCATGCGCTGCGCGACCGCGTAGACGCCGAGCTCGTCGGCGTAGCACATCGGGCCGCCGCGCCACACCGGGAACCCGTAGCCCGTCAGGTACACGACGTCGATGTCGGAGGCCCGCAGCGCAATCCCCTCCTCGAGGATCCTTGCGGCCTCGTTGACGAGCGCGAGCACGAGCCGGTCGACGATCTCGCGCGGGTCGAGGCGGCGCGGCTTCACGCCGATCGCGGCGCGGTTGGCGGTGATCAGGTCGTCGACGACCTTCGAGGGATAGGCGCTGCGGTCCCCGGGCCGGTAGTCGTACCAGCCGGCCTGGGTCTTCTGGCCGAAGCGGCCGAGCTCGCAGAGCTTGTCGCCGATCTTCGAGTACGCCATCTCCGGGTGCTCGATCGCGCGGCGCTTCCTGATGTGCCAGCCGATGTCGTTGCCGGCGAGGTCGCTCATCCGGAACGGTCCCATCGCGAAGCCGAACTTCTCGATCGCGCCGTCGATCTCGGCGGGGCTCGCGCCCTCGTCGACCATGAACAGCGCCTGGCGCGAGTACTGCTCGATCATCCGGTTGCCGATGAAGCCGTCGCAGACGCCGGAGACGACCGCGGTCTTCTTCAGCGACTTCGCGAGCTTCATCGTCGTCGCGAGCACGTCCTTCGCGGTCGCCTTGCCGCGCACGACCTCGAGCAGCCGCATGACGTTCGCCGGGCTGAAGAAGTGCGTGCCGATCACGTCGGCCGGGCGCTTGGTGATCGCGGCGATGTGGTCGACGTCGAGCGTCGAGGTGTTGGTCGCGAGGATCGCGCCCGGCTTCATGACCTTGTCGAGCGTGCCGAACACCTTCTCCTTGACCGCCATGTCCTCGAACACCGCCTCGATGACGATGTCGGCGCCGCCGACGTCCTCGTACTTGAGCGTCGGCGTCAGCAGCGCGGCCCTGGCCTCGGCGTCGGCGCTCTTCAGGCGCCCCTTCTTGACCTGGCCCGCGTAGGTGTCGCGGATCCGCGCGACGCCCTTGTCGAGCGCCTCCTGGCCGACCTCGAGGAGCTTCACCGGGATGCCGGCGTTCAGGAAATTGATCGCGATGCCGGTGCCCATCGTTCCCGCGCCGATGACGGCCGCGGCGCCGATGGTG
>Ga0335079_10003486_pt1 | contig 18199 bp, 24 predicted proteins | sample Lox_Sample_33_FD_206719 | JGI IMG/M metagenome (GOLD analysis project Ga0335079, IMG submission 206719) | Soil microbial communities from Loxahatchee National Wildlife Refuge, Florida, United States - Lox_Sample_3.3 | ecosystem: Environmental > Terrestrial > Soil > Wetlands | place: USA... | reverse complement strand
CGCCGCTGCAACCGGCGGCAAAATCCTCTACATAGGCACGGGCGAACGGATAGACGACCTGGAGGAGTTCCAACCGACTCGATTCGTGGGAAGGCTCCTCGGGATGGGCGACCTGAAGGCGCTGATCGAAATGGTACAGCAGGCCGGGGTGGAGGTGGACGGCAAGAGGGTCCAGCGCATGATGTCCGGGAAGCTGACCATGGACGACCTCCTGGAGCAGTTCGAGCAGATGAAGAAGTTCGGTTCGCTGAAGAAGATCGTCGAGCACGTCCCCGGGTTCTCAGAGGCCGTGAAGAACCAGGACCTGGACAAAGCCGAGGACCGGGTGAAGGTCTACAAGTCCATCATCCAGTCCATGACGAAGATCGAGAGGGAGGACCCCGACAGGATAAACGCCTCCCGCGTCAGAAGGATAGCGCAGGGCTCGGGCAGGACCGACAAGGATGTGAGAGAACTCCTGGCGAGGTACAAGCAGACCAAGAACCTGATGAAGCAGAGCAAGGGACGGGAGTTCAGAAGCATGATGAAGAGGATGGGCGCCCAGTAGGTTGCCCGAAGCCGTCCAGAGTTACGGGCTGTGCGCGACGTGCGTTCGCCGTCAGGACGGCGGGCCAAAGGACTTCGAGGCAGCCGCTGACGAGGACTGTTTCATCTGCCGCGGCCTGATGAAGAGCTCCGGAGACTTGGCCGCGATGGTTGTCAAGGAGGCGAGGCGGTACGAGTTCGACACGTTCGCGATCGGTCTTTCGATGCCCGAAGGGATACAGGAGAGAGAGGACGAGCTCAGGTCAAGCCTGAAGATCAAAGGCAGGGAGACGGTCAAGGTACAGCTGTCGAACATCATAGCCCATGAAGCGTCGAAGGCGCTCGGGAAGAAGATACGAAAGGAGAAGCCAGACCTGACTCTGATCGTAGACCTGAAGGGAGGGAGGGTCAGCGCGTTCTCACGACCCCTGTTCTTCTACGGGCGGTACACGAAGCCGGCGGGAATCTCCCAGAGAAGGGAGCTCTGTCCGGGTTGCGGGGGAAGGGGCTGCGACAAGTGCGGGGGCGCGGGCTTCCGCAGGGCGCCCAGCGTGGAGAAGGTGCTGCGGAAGGAGTTCGCCGACTGCGGGGCCCAAGGCATGGTCTTCACGTGGATAGGCAGCGAGGACAGGGACAGCGTGGTGCTCCCGCCGGGGAGGCCCTTCCTGGTCGAGCTGAAGAACCCGGTCGCGCGCCGGCTTCCGAAGCGATTCGCAGCCAAGGTCAGGGGCGGACGGGTGACCGTCAGCGGTGGCATGCTGCTACCCTCCCGCCCCGCGAAGCTCCCCAGCTTCCGGTTCAGGACTCGGATAATCGCGAAGGCGTCGGTCGAGGTCTCCAAGGAGAGCCTGGCGGAGCTGCGGAAGTCATTCAGGGACACGACGGTCCGGTTCAACAGGCCCTACGACAAGGCCACCTTCAAACGTGTGAGCGGGCTCAGGGCCCGGGCCGCCGGCAGGGCAATCACAATCGACGTGGAGCTGGACGGGGGTCTTCCTGTGAAGAGGTTCGTAAGTGGTGAGCTCGTCTCACCTTCCGTGTCGGAAGTCTTAAAAGCTGAGGTAAGATGCCAAAAGTTTGACATACGCAGGGTAATTGAAACGAGTGGGTTGAAACTTGCCTAAGTCTCATGGTTACAGGAGGAGGACGAGGTCTCTGCTGAAGTCGAGGCAGAAGAGAGGCCTGAGCAGCGTGCTTCGCGAATACACGCCGGAGGACAGGGTCGTGGTCAGGATAGACCCCTCACAGGTCAAGGGAATGCCTCACAGGAGGTTCCAGGGCCTCGTCGGGGTCGTCAAGGAGGCCGGCCGCCGAACGGTCACCATTCGGGTGCCGGTGGGGAACAAGTCCAAGACGGTCGTCGCCAGAAAGGAGCACGTCGTTCCGCTGGAGGGGAGCTGATGTCGGAGAAGACTTCGAAGAAGGTCCTGTCCATCCCGGAAGCGAATCAGATACTTCAGAAGCTGAACGTGGAGAAGGCCGACCAGATACAGAAGCGGACTCTGGACTACACTTCGAAGTTCGCGAAGGTCACGCCGGAAGCGGCGAAGAAGCTCCGGAAGGAGCTCATGGACGATGCAGGCCTGACCGAGGAGGAGGCTGTGGAAGTGATCAACATCGCCCCAAAGACGGTGGAGGAGCTTCGGGCGTTCACCTCAGGCTGGCGGAAGCTCCTGCCAACTGAGACGCTCGAGAAGATTCTGAAGATCGTCCACTCGAAGTGACAGACGGCTAAGAATTATATACGCAAGCCGTCAGTAAAGCGACAAGAGGCCAGGTCTAGGAATGCGTACATCAGCGGTCACGCTTCGGTCGGAGGGGCCGGACTCCAACTAACCGACCGGTCGAGGTGCCATCCTAGAAATGCTCTCTGTGGACAAGAAGTACGAAGAGTACGCCTACGTGTTGGACTTCCTGCCGAGGGGCAAGTCGGTCGTGATTAAAGGGAGGGAAGGGGCCATAGTCCAGGCCATCGGAGAGGAGAGGCTCACGCTTCTGGAGCTGCTGGCCATCGAGAATCAGACGTTCGAGACGGGAGAGAAGGTGAAGATCGGCAAGGAGGGGAGGGAGAAGATAATCAGCGTCCTCGGGAAGCTCACCTTTGAGGAGCTCTCAGCCGAGTCCACCAACTCCCTGCAGACGGTCGTAGAGAAACTTGTGAAGTCAAACGAAGCGAGGTACGTCGCCAACTTCAACGAGCTCCAGCCGCTCACACCGAGGCTGCACGGTCTTGAGCTGATACCCGGGATCGGGAAGACATTCATGAGAGAGATCGTCGATGCGAGGGAGAGGAAGCCATTCGTGAGCTTCGACGACCTGCAGCAGAGGGTCGGGCTCAGAGAGCCCGCCAAGCTCGTCGCGAAGAGAATCGTTGAGGAGCTTTCAGGCGGGTCCCGGATCAACCTCTTCGTGAAGAGGTAGCTCCGACTGCCGCGAGCTGCATGGACATGAAGCGACAGAGGCTGGGGCAGCACTACCTGGTGGACCCCGACGCCGTACGGCGAATCGTCGCAGCCGCTCAGATCGGAAGGGGTGAGACAGTGCTCGAGATCGGGACTGGCAGGGGAGCCCTAACCAGAGAGCTCCTCCCTGTGTGCGAAAGGCTGGTCGCGTACGAGCTGGACCCGGCGAACTTCGAGGCGACCCTCGGGGCGGTGGGCGCGCGGAACCTGGAACTCCATTTGGCCGATGCCTTCCGCGAAAGGCCGGCCTTCGACGTGCTTGTGGCCACCCTTCCTTATTCCAGGTCTGCCGATTTCGTGGAATGGCTGAGCCAGGTAGAATACGACAGGGCCGTGGTGGTCCTCCAGGAGGACTTCGTCCAGAAGATCATTTCGCCGCCGGGCAGCAGAGGCTACCGGGCGATCTCGGCGATCGCCCAGATATCGTCCGCGGTTCGGCTGGGAGATCGGATCGGGCGGGAGGCGTTCTCGCCCCAGCCCAGGGTCGACTCGAGGGTGGCCCTCTTCGTTCCGAGGACAAGGCTGCGCAGACCGCAGATAACGCTGGTCAAGAGGCTGTTCGCTCTCAGAAGGCGCAAGCTCTCCTCGGCGCTAATCCACGCCGGAATCGGAGCGAACGCAGCCCTGCCCAACCTGAGCAAGCGCGTGTTCCACCTGTCGCCTGCCGAAGTTTATCAGCTGGTTTCGGGAGCGCCGCCGGCAGCATGAGGCCGGCATCTCTGCGAGTCGAGGGACTTTGACCCCGAAAGGCCTCTCGGTTACGCTGGTGGAACCGCGGTACCCCGTGAACCTCGGCCAGATAGCCAGGCTCCTGAAGAACTTCGGGATTGAGAGGCTGTACCTGGTCCATCCCCAGGTGGACATGTCGGTGGCGCGAATCTACGCCTCTCACGCTTCCGACATCCTCGAGAACGCCGAGTTGGTGACCCTGCGGCAGCTGCGGAGGAAGAACGACCTGCTCGTTGCCACGACGGCCATAGCCGCGAGAAAAAAGTCCAACGTGATCCGCCGGGCAGTGAGGCTCGAGCAGGTCGCGAGCCACGTCCGCGCCGCCAAGTCGTCTTCGCTCGTTCTCGGAAGGGACACGACGGGCCTCACGAACGAGGAAATCAAGCTCTGCGACCTGACCGTTGTAGTGGAAACGGGATCAAGGTACAAGACCCTGAACATCGGCCACGCGGCCGCGATAATGCTCTATGTCATATCGCGGGGACAAGGGAACGGTCTCAGGGGCTCTTCACGAAGGCCGAGGGAGCTCTTCGCCAAGAGCTTCTCGGAGCTTGCAGCCTCTTCGAGGATGCCCGGTCACAAGCTGAGGAACATGCCAGAAATCGGTAAGCGGATAGCTGCGGAGTCCCGGATGACGGACCGGCAGCTGCTGCTGATGTCTGGCGTGTTCAGAAGAGCCGTGGGGACTATCGAGGAGCTTCAGGGGCGAACCTCGAAGACGTAGACGGCCCTCTTGATCCACCTGGTGCTCTCGAAGGAGAGCCTGATAGGGTACTGAAAACGCATCTGCCCGGGCTGGAAGAGGGAGAGCCCCAGAGGCCTGCCATCGAGGCCGACGTAGATCTGGTTCCCTTCCGTCGTCTCCAGGACCGGCACTACGACGACTATCCTTCCCCCGGGTCTGACGACTTCGGAAAGGGAGGCGAGGGCCTCCGCGTACACGTCCCCCGCCTGGTCAATCATCTCCTTCGCGACGTCCAGGCTAAGCCGGCTCTTCAGTCTCGGGAGCAGGATAGGCTCGGTCGCCACCCCGTCGACCGTTCTTCCGCCCATGAGCTCCCCCAGAGCCCTGGCATCGCCTGTCTCTAGCCGGAAATGACCGCCATGCGCTGTCCTAGACGCCCATCTGAGGTTCAGTCTCGCCTCGTCCACCAAGCGCCTGCTGGAGTCTATGCCCACGCAGTCGGTCCCTTTCTGGAGCCCTTCGGCGAGAATGGTGCCCGAGCCGCAGAAGGGGTCGAGCAGCGTCTGGCCGCGCTCGACGCCTGACAGGTTCACCAAGGTGCTCGCGAGCCTCGGCGAGAGGGATATGTCGGAGTGCGGAGCTGGTTTGCCAACCCCCCTGTATCTGAACTCAGAGGCGTCCGGGACGTATGTGGTGAGCGCGAGGCAGTAGGCGTCGTGGTAAGGAAAGGCGACGACGTCGGCGGACCCTCTTGCGACCACCTGGTCGCCCCGGAGCTCGTTGTCCTTGGGTCTGAGGAGGTGGAGCTTCCTGAGCCGCTTCGTCCTGAATGCGTCCAACATGAGCTGGACAAGCCCTTCGTGGTCCTCCGCGGCCAGGCCGTATCCGCTGACCGAGAAATTGGAGATTTCGACGCGCTCGGTGATCTTCTCCGTGAAGTCATCGATCCCCGAGCCGTCGGTCCGGACGGGGGTCAGGAGGGTCGCAAACTTGTGGATTCCTGCCAGGCCGGCTACTGAAGAGGCGGACCCGGGGAGCATGTCGAATACGCCGATCCGCTCTGTGGGGCTCTCGGGGTTCGAGAGTTTGCCTCCTAGGGTCGCCAGCAGCTCCAGCATGGACAGCGATCCGAAGGCGAGGACGAACGCCCCCGGCCCGCGGTCCTCGGGCGAGCGCGGCAGCAGGAAGGGCATTGGTTTGGCTTGACGCTCCATCATGCTTAATTAAGGGTAGCCGAACGCAGTTCCGAAATCTCAAGGCGGACCATATGCACGGAAAAAACTACCGCGAAATCAAGGGAATGGCCTACACGAGCAAGACCTTCGCCCCCGGGGCACCGAACCCCAAGGTGGCGCGTTTTAGCACGGGGAAGGCCAGGCCGGACTACGACTTCCTAGTCACACTCGTTTCAGATGGCAGAGTCCAGATCAGGCACAACGCGCTCGAAGCCGCCAGGGTTGCGGCCAACAAGACGCTGGCGCTGGTGGGCGAAGAGAACTATCACCTGATCGTGAAGACCTACCCTCACATAATACTGAGGGAGAACAAAATGATCGCAACGGCAGGCGCAGACAGGCTTCAAGAGGGAATGAGGAAGGCCTTCGGAAAGCCCATAGGGCTGGCAGCCAGGGTACACCAGGGCGATACGATTCTGGAGCTCGGCATAAAGGCCGAGAACCTGGAGAAGGGGAAGAAGGCCATGTGGGCCGCGTCGACGAAACTGCCAATGAAGACCCATACGGAGGTCAAGCAGCTTCAGAAGCCGATGAACTGATGACTCTTAGAATCGACGAAGCCAAAGTCTCTAGCCTGATCGAAGAGAAGCGGCCTCGGCTGGTGGTGGTCAACGCGCCGGGCGGGCTGCTGAACCAGACCCGGCAGATGATGGACCGCATGAAGGAACGATACGGGGTGTCCTACGTCCTTGCGGGGGACTCCTGTTTCGGCATCTGCGACACGGTCGATGAAGACGTCCCCAGGTTGCAGGCTGACTTCGCACTCCACATAGGCCACAACGCCGTTCCCAAGGTGGTCGGAGACTTCACCTACCTCGTCGACGCCGTGGACGACGTGAAGTTCGACGGGGTGGTCCGGAAGGTTGCCCCGCTTCTGGCGAGCTACAAGAGGATAGGGCTGGCTACGTTCAGCCAGCACATGCACGAGCTGGGAGAGGTGAAGAGGGCCCTCGAGGGCGAGGGCTTCGAAGTGGTCCTGGGCGTGGCGAATGGCCTGCTCGAGGGGAGCCAGACGTTTGGTTGCGACTTCTCCACCGTCTATCCGATCAGGGACCGGGTCGACGCGTTCTGCTATCTGGGCGAGAGCGAGTTCCACGCGGTGGGTCTCGCACTGGCAAGCGGCAAGCCGACATTCATGCTCGATCCCTATCTGGACACCGTCGTGGACATGAAGGAAGCGGCCGAGGAGCGGATGAAGAGAGCGATACTCGCGGTGTACAAGGCCTCCGAAGCCAGGACATTCGGGGTCGTTACCGGTCTCAAGGAGGGCCAGAAGATGCTGGGGAGGAGCCGGTGGATCACGAAGAAGCTCGAAATGCACGGGAGGAAGGTCCTGCAGCTGGCCATGCGCGACATTACGGCCGAAAGGCTGGCCCCCTACAGGGACATCGAGGCGTTCGTCCAGACCGCGTGCCCCAGGATATCGATAGACGGCTACGGCTTTGACCGCCCGGTCCTCTCAATACCGCAGGCCGACGCTCTCGTGGCGCTCTTGGAAGGGAGGGGAATCGGCGAGTTCCTGGAGAGACCGAAATGGATAGAGCTAACAGTCGGTCTGGGGCGGGGGCGGGAGTAGAATGGACCCGAAGAAGTCGCGTGTGCTGCCGGGAGACAAAGTCGCCGTGTCTGAGGAGTTCCTGCCCGGGAGGAACGTGTATGACGACGACGGACTGCTGAGGGCGCTCTCCGTCGGAAAGGTCTCGGAGGACAGGAGGAAGAGCGAGATTTCCGTCAGTCCTTCCGCTGAGGCCAAGCTTCTGGCCGTGGGGGATTTCGTGACAGGCCAGGTGGAGGTCGCGCAGACAAGCTCCGCGGGAATCAGGATATACTACGTGAACGGCGAGAGGTCCGACAGGGGGTTCACGGGGTCGCTTATGATGAGGAGCGGCCCTCCGGGCAGGGGTGGGAGGCGGGGAGGCCCCATGGTGAAGCTCGGCGACATAGTTCGGTGCGGAGTCCACAGCCTGATGAACGGGATGATTCACCTCTCTCTCAACGACGACCATGCTGGAGTCATATACGCCCTCTGCAGCAACTGCGGGAAGCCCCTCCTGAGGGCGGGGAGCAGGGTGAAGTGCGTCGAATGCGGGAACGTTGAGGAGAGGAAGCTCGCAGACGACTTCGGTCAAACCCCAGTTCAACCATGAATTTATTAACGCGGTTTGAAGGCCCCGAACTGGAAAATGCAAGTCCAGACAACCAACGAGGGGGAGAAGGGACTGGCCGTGGAGATTACCGGAGAGGACTATTCCCTCGCTGAGATTGTCCACCACGAACTCCTTGAAGAGAAGAGCGTCACGTTCGCCGGAGTGCTGCCCCCTCATCCGCTGATCAAGAAGCTGTTCCTCAGAGTCAGGGCCCAGAGGATAAAGCCCGAGAAGGCATTCGTGAACAGCGTCCAGAGGGCGGTGGATACGGTCGGTGCCCTCCGCGAAACAGTCGAGAAGGCGTTCAGCGGGGCGACGGGTTGAAGTTCTGCCCGAAGTGTGGAACCAGACTCAGGCTCAAGCAGGTAAAGTCCGATAAGGAAGTCATGATCACCTACCTCTGCGACAACTGCGGGTACGCAAACAAGGCCGGGAAGACGGTCACTCAGTCGACCACAGAAGAGCTGGCCGCGGCTGCGCCGATCAAGGTCGTGGGCGACAAGGAGAGCAAGCTCAACACCCTCCCGACGACGAAGATTGAATGCCCGAAGTGCGGGCACGACGAGGCCAGCTGGTGGTTCCTCCAGACAAGGAGCGGGGACGAGCCGCCTACCCAGTTCTACAGGTGTCTGAAGTGCAACCACACCTGGAGATCCTATTCCTGAGCTAGCCGCGAGAGCGCACGACGACCGCTTCCTCGTTTGCGACCAAGATGTCAGCGTTGGCAGCCGGCAGCGAGGCCAGGTCGTTCGGCTTGAAAGGACCGTATCTCCGAAGGTCCGCCCCCATAAGCTCGGAGACCGGCTTGATGAAGCGCAGCACCACGTTCCTGTTCATCTCCCGCCTGTGGGCCAGTTCGATGTACGACGACTGGCCGGTTGACACCGCCCCTATGAACTCCTCGAGCCGCCCCTCGTAGCCCTCCTCCAGCGAGCAGACGTGCCTCTCCTCGGGAAGGAGCTGAGACAGGGAACCCTGCTCCACGGCCTTCCGTGCCCTCAGGGTCGCGAGCCGCCTGACCATGCCTCGGATCATGGTGGACTGTCTGGCGATCAACCTGTTCGTGATCTCCGAGTTGCTGGGATTGGACGCACGGCGGAGGTTCCGGGCGTAGGAGGCCGTCTTCGAGTAGAAGTCCGCCGGGAGCTGGCAGAGCTTCTCCGACTCCTCCTCAAGTTCCAGGTGCCTGTTCATGTACTCAAGCATGCTTTCGGGCAATTAGGACACCTCCGCGAGTCCCCTGGTTAATATGCCGATTGCGGCGTACGTGGGGACTGAGACGCTCTCCGATTTGTAGGGGCCGAAGGTCTCTCCCTTCATCTTGAAGGCTGGGAAGAAGCTCACCTGGATCCTGACCGGGCGGTCGCTCAGCACCACGGGGTCGGCAGTCGGGTCGAAGTCGTCAGATGAATCCACCCTCATCTTCAGCATCCCGCTGGTCCCGTGGAGCGTTCCCGCGAGCCTGAAGACCCGGTGGATGTCGGTGGTGACCGAGGAGTCTATCCTGGCGGCCTGGGACGCGATCGCCTGGGCGACCGACTTCCGCTGGCTCGCCTCGCCAGGGACGTATCCCACGGCGGCCGCGATCCTCCGCGTCCAGCCACGGAGGTCCTCAGAGTTGGGCGGCGTTCGCCTGAGCGAGGCCCAGATCGTGTTGCTCGCCGGAAGCGAAGATCCGCGGATGTACTCCGCAATCTCGGCCCTCCCCTGCTGGTCGAGCGGGTCGAACCTGGCGTCGAATACGTGCAGGTGGTAGCCGCGGCTGCCCGAGAAGTAGGTCCTTATCGCGTCCGCTGACGCGCCGAAGTCCTTGGTCAGGAAGTCGACCACGCGGAGGGCGTGCTGCCTCGCCGCCTCGAGGCATTCGTCGCAGGTGCCGTGGAACTCCTGGAGAACGCCCTTGCAGGCGGGACACGCAGGGGGCTTGGGCAGCTTCCCTTTCGAGTGACAGGATTCGCAGTACCAGATGTCGTGGGACTTCTTGCAGGCGGTCGGGATGTCGGTGGCGTCTATGTCGAATATCAGCTCCGCGCCCAGCCATCCCTTCTCCTCCACGGGCAGAGTTGGGGCGGTGTACCTGGCGTTTGAGCAGTAGGCGGACGATGGCGCCTGTCTGACCAGCTCGACGATCGCCTCTCCGGAGCTCCTGAACGACAGGTGCCTTATCATGCTCCCGCCGAAGGGGATGTAGCCGAACTCCCGTGACTGGATCTCCGGCGGGAACTCCATGGAGTCGGCCTTCTTGAAGTAGTACTCCTTGTACGCCGACCTCAGGAAGGCGACGGTCGCCGGGTTCAAGAGCGGCGGTCAGGGAGCCAGGTAGGAGATAAGGAATCCGCCCGAAGCTGCGCGACTTCGCGTCAGTCTGAGACGCGGGGCGCGAGATAGTAGAATACCGTGGCGCCCTGGTCGTTGAGCTTGAACTCCAGCCGAATCGGCTTCTTCGAGCTGAACTCGCACACGAGGGTGTCGGCGCTGCTTATCGCTTTGACGATCCCCGTGAGGTAGTCGATGGAATACGTCGCCTTGTCATCCGCGTCGGACTTCAGGTCGAGAACGTCTGCGTCGGTCTTCTGCAGCTCGACGCCGGCCTTGCCGATGTCGCTCTTGCCGGAGAACGAGAGCTTCTCCTTGGCAGCCTGGATGGTCACCTGGTCCGAGACCACCGATATGTCTGAGAGTATCTTCTCGAAGATGGCCGTCGTGAGGGTGATCTTCGTCGAGAAGTCCAGCTTCGGAATCGGGGCCGTGGCCGTGCTGCTCTCTATGAGATGGATCATGAACTCCCGCCTGTACCCGTTCATGAACTTCACGGCTATGGCGTCCTCTTCGGTCGAGGAGATTTCGACGCTGTCCTTCGTCTCGCTTCTGCCGATGAGCTTCACGAGGTCTTCGACCCGCAGGCTGAACTTGAAAGGCTTCTCGCATTCGAAGCGCTCGAAGGCGCTGTTGGGCCACTCCAGGTCCACGAGGGCCACGTGAGACGGGTCCATGGCCCTGAACGTTAGGCCGGCGCTCGTCGCGTCGAAGGTTGCCTCCTCAACAAGCGTCTTCACGGCGGACGAGACCGCCCGCCACTCGGCGTTCGTCGCAGTCTTTGCCAAGAACAATCCAGATACGGCCTTCGGTGGGGCTGCACGGTATCGGATAATAAAGATTGGTCGCTCCTTCCGGCCTTCACGGAGGCAGAAATGGAACTATTGCATCCGGACGGAGACAGGCCGGCGGGACTTGGTCCCAGGCTGGGAACCAATCTTTTAAAGACCCTCCAAAAAAGGCTCCCAGTCCGGAAGCGAAGAAGATGAAATTCCCAAAGGAGATGCGCACGTTCTGCCCACACTGCAAGAAGCACACGCTTCACTCGGTCTCTCTGTACAAGAGAGGAAAGGAGAGGGCAACCTCGTGGGGGGCGAGGCGCCAGGCGGGAAGAAAGCGCGGCTACGGCGGTCAGAAGTTCCCTGAGCTAATCAGGACGGCGAAGACCACCAAGAAGGCCACTCTGAGGCTCAAGTGCAAGGACTGCAGCAAGGAACTCATGAGAGATGGAATACGGCTCAGAAAGGCGGAGATAGTGGAATGAGACGCGGCAGGGAACCCATCCCGAAGATGAGGAGCTCGTTCTACCTGATAAAGTGCCCCGATTGCGGTGAGGAGAGGATCGTCTTCTCTTGCGCGGCCAAGGATGTGGGATGTAGAGGGTGCGGAAGGCAGCTGGCCCAGAGCAGGGGCGGCAAGGCCATCATCTTCGGCCAGCCCGTGAAGAAGCTCGACTAGGCGCCAGAAAACCCTATTACCCCTGAAAGTTGCACTCGCATTCGTGAGTGCTGACAGGGGACTGCCCGAGGCCGGGGAGGTCGTGATCTGCACCGTCAGGGAAATCACCTCCCATGGAATCTACGTGAACCTTGATCAGTACGGCGGGATGAATGGCTTCCTTCACGTTTCGGAGATATCCACGGGCTGGGTGAGGAACATCGAGCGAGTGGCCAAGCCCCAGCAGAGGCTCGTCCTGAAGGTAATCCGCGCCGACAGGGTTCGGAAGGAGATCGACCTGTCGCTCAGGCAGGTCACCAACGAGGAGCGCAGGGCCAAGGTGATAGAATGGAAGAGGGAGGAGAGGGCCCTGGCAATCATGGGCGTGGTCCAGAAGCAGCTCAACCTTGACGACGAGCAGGCGAGGGCCCACGTCGCGAAACTTGAGGAACAGTTCGGCACGCTCTATGAGGCGCTTGAGACCGCGGCCAGGAAGGGAGAGAAGGCGTTCGCGTCGGTGGACCTCCCGCCCGAGGTCGTGAAGACGGTTGTGCAGGTGGCCGGCGAGAGGATAGTGCCGCCGAAGTACGAAGTTGGAGCCCTGGTCGAGATATCTTCCAGGATGCCTAACGGCATAGAACAGGTGAAGAAGACGCTGCTGGCGGCCGCCGGGTCCGGCTCGGCCGAGGTCAAGGTAACCTACGCCGGGGCGCCGAAGTACCGGGTCAGGATAACCGCCGACGACTACAAGCAGGCCGAGAAGGTCCTCAACAACGTTCTGGACAAGATCCGGGACGGGGCCGGGAAGCACGAGACTTTCAGTTTCAAGCGCGAGATTTCAAGGAAGTACGGCGGAGCCTCATGAAGGGCCTGATGCTCAAGTGCGCGGTGTGCGGCAGGTACACCATGGAGGACCGGTGCCCGTCGTGCGGCGGCCAGACGGCCACGGTGCATCCGGCCAAGTTCTCTCCCGACGATCGCTACGCGAGGTACCGGAGCCCGCTGGCCTACAAGACGGACTAGCTACCCGGTGTCGTTGAGTACCTGGTACACGAGCACGGCATCGAAGCACTGGACCTGGGTGTTGGTCGGGCATGTGTACGGGCTTGCCAAGCTCGGTGAAGAGTAGGCAAGTCTGAAGTCGCTGGTACTGGTGGAACCGTAGGTCGGACTGTAGGGATACGAGAAGGCTTCTATCGGCAAGGTCCCGTTCGGGCCGAGCTGGTAGGTGGAGACTAGATCGATTGACGAACCGCTCGCGGAGGTCGAGCTGGAAACCAGGAAGCCGGCCAACTGGAATGGGAGGAGCTGTCCGAAGAGCGTGTTCTGAATGGCGTACGGCGTCAGGTTGAAGTCGTCTATGTTCTGGCAGCTCGTCGTTATGGCCGGGCATTCGAGCAGCTGCGACTCATTCAGGCCTCCTATCCGTATGAACCACTGCTTCTTGCTCTCGTCTCCGCCGCCCGCTATGAAGCCGTTGCCAGACGGCACCTGGAGTATGTAGCACTCGCCCGTGGTCTGGCTGCAAGCGTTGGCCTGCCCCGTCGGGATCACGCTGCCCGTGAGAAAGATGAGGACGTAGGCGGGGCGGTCTCCCGCGATCTGCCTGATGATCTTCAGGGACTGAGTCGTGTTGGACATGAACATCTGCCCTATCTGTGCAATCCGCGAAGCGTTGATGGTGCCGTTGTCCGCGGCGCTCGTCCTGTTGCCCATGACGGCCAGCCAGTATCCGTAATCCCACCAGGCTATCACGACCGAGTTGGTCGGCGTGTTCTGTCGTATCCACGTCAGTGTCTGGATCCAGTCGTTGGTCGGATACTGGGTGAAGACGGTCGCACCGTTCGTTATGCTGACCCCGCCGTCAGCCGGGCTCTGGTCGCAGAAGAGCTGGCCCACAGCGGTGCAGGGAGTCGGGTTCGGAATCCAGTAGGTCCCAGCCGGGATTACGATGAGGGCCACGAGCGCGACCGAGAAGACGACTTTCATCTCGTTCCTGGTGGAGTACACAGGCCTCTTCTTGACCAGCGGAGTCGCGCTGGGCTTGACCAACGCGAAGGTCAGCTCGGCGAAGCCGATTCCCGCCAGGATCATGAGAGCGACCGAGGAATAGACCAAAGAGCGCGAGAACCCGGCAGAGACGTAGAGGCCCGTCAGCCCGATGACCAGTGCGAAAAGCGTGGGAAAGCTCCTCCGCCTGAACGCGACAAACGCTCCGGCGACCGCGAACGAGAGCAGGATGGCGTAGGAGGTGAAGTAGTCCTCGCCCGTCGGAACCGCCTGTTCCGCGACCGACTGCACCAGGGCGCTGCTCGAGCGCACCCACGGGGCGATGGCAGAAAGGTACCTGAGGCTTATCCCCCCGACCAGGCCGAAGCTGAGGACCGCTAGCCCCGCCAGCACGAAGGCGAAGAGGAACTTGACCAAGGTCCTCCGGTACTCGGTCGGCTTGACCCACGACTTCGACCACTGCGCTATGATCACAAAAAGCGAGCCCGCGATCAGGGCTAGCCCGACCGGGTTCGTTACGATGGACACGCCCGGTCTCGGGAACATGGCGCTCCCGAAGATGGCTGCCGCCGTGAACGAGATTATCGCCGGGGTGGTGTTGGAGAGGTCGATGTTGAGGAACGGCAGTATGAGGAAGACGAGCCCGAATGCGGCCATGAAGTAGTCGCCTCCTCCCCACGCCGTGTTCGCGTACCCGAGCAGGAACCCGCCGAGGGCCGCCCTGATGATGCGGCTCCGCAGCCTGCGCTCCTTGTCAAAGACGGTCAGAACGAAGTAGCTTGCTGCGACGAAGAGGAAGATCGCCAGCGGCTCGGACTTGAACCATCCCAGGTTCCCTCTCTCTATCAGGGGAGGAGAAACCGCGAATACCAGGGCTCCGAAGAGGCCAGCCGCCTCTCCGGCAATCTTCCTCACCAAGAAGTACACCATGATCGCCGTGAAGGCTCCGAGGAAGACGGGCAGCACTACCAGGAAGTCGTAGAGCGAAATCGGTATTCCAAAGACGTTGTGGACCAGAAGGAACAGAAAGGCTCCGGCCAGCTGCAGCCCGTCCTGCGAGGTGGCAGCGACGTTCCTTCCGTAGGGGAACCAGGTCTGGATGTCGTGCCAGTAGAAGTACCCCTGCTGAGTGTGGCACGCGGTAAGAACGCTCGCTCCGCAGTTGGCAGGGTTGTTGAAGAGCGCGTAGAACACTCCGTGCTGCTGGGCGAGGGTCACCACGTGGGAGGCCGCGTAGTAGTCGTAGTAGGGGTCAAACTCATTCAGATAGAACCCATACTTGGCGGCGAACGCCCTGATGATGAAGGCGACGGCAAAGATGATGCTCAGGACCATCGATATCATCACCGCTCTGCGTGAGAGCGTGGGGCGCTTGAGGTACGAAGCCGCTTGGCTCAGCGTGCCGGACAACTTTCCTGCCCAACTCGCGATGTGGGGTATTTTAATGTGCTACTCTTTGTGCGCGGTGGCTTCGAGGTGCCTGAGGTAGCCCTGCGCGTCGAGCAGGCCCCTGCTCTCCGAGCCGAGGTCGGTGGGCCTGATTTCCAGCAACCATCCGTCGCCGTACGGCTCCTTGTTCACAAGCTCAGGGTGCGCGTTGAGGGCTTCGTTGACGGCGGTGACTGTGCCGGAAAGGGGGGTGTAGACTTCCGAGACGGCCTTTATGGACTCCACGGTCCCGACCGACTTGAATTGGGCGACCTGAGCCCCCACCTTGGGCAGCGTGACGTAGACGACGTCGTTCAGCGTCTTCGCTGCGTAGTCGGTCACCCCGATTCTCACCGTGCCGCCCGATCCGCCCGCCCACTCGTGCTCCTTGGTGTACAGGAGGGCGTCGGGAATCTCGTAGTCCTTGAACTTCATGCACTCCCGCCCCGCGGTTCTTGCTATTTACCGTTGCTCTGCCTCTTCCATCCGTAGAGCTTTTCGTCGTAGAAGGGGAAACGCGCGATGTTCCCTGGCGCCGTCGAGTCCCTGATCCGCACTTTGACCGGCGTTCCGAAGTCCGAAGTCGACCCCTCGACCAGGCCCACGGCGATACCCTTGCGGAGTATCGGAGAGAACGTGCCGCTGGTCACTCTTCCCACCGTGGCGGAGGAGGCATCGAGAATCTCGAATCCGGCCCTCGGAATCTTCTCGTCCAGGACGAGTCCCCTTCTGATTCGTTTGGGAGGGGAGTCCCTGGCGCTGGCTACGGCCGCGCCCCCGATGTAGTCCTGCCTCGATGCGGAAAGGACCCAGGCAAGGTCTGCCACGAACGGGTCGGTATCCTTGCCTATGTCCGACCCGTAGAGCGGATAGCCGGCCTCGGTCCTGAGCGAATCTCTCGCTGCGAGGCCGCAGGGCTTGGCGTCCTGGACGAGCCCCCGCCAGACTTCGAGTGCGGCCTCTGGCTGCTCGTTTGTGGCGCCGTAGACTATGATCTCGTACCCGTCCTCGCCGGTGTAGCCGGTCCTCGAGATGGCCGACGCGTGACCCATCACCTGAGCTTCCTGACACCTGAACCTCTTCAGTTGCCCCAGGTCCGCCGTGGTCAGCGGCTGGAGAACCCTCCTCGAGTCAGGGCCCTGGAGCGCTATCATCGCCGACGAGGCGGTGTCGTCGCGAATGCTGGCGTCGAACCCCCTCGACTCCTCTTGGATGTGCTCGAGGTCGGCCTCGGCGTTGGCCGCGTTGACAACGACGATGAAGTCCTCCTCGGCCATCTTCAGTATGATCAGGTCGTCGAGTATGCCCGCCCTTTCATTGAGGAAGAGCGTGTAGATCGCCTTGCCCGTCGGCTGCGACACCACGTCAGTCGGGACGAGCCTTTCGAGCAGCCTGCCGGACCCCTGGCCGCTGACGCGGACCCTTCCCATGTGCGACACGTCGAAGGCCCCGCAGTGGTTCCGCACGGCAAGGTGCTCGTCGGATGTGCTGGTGTACCACACAGGCATGTCGTAGCCCGCGAACTCCGTCATGTGGCCCGTCTCCGCGTGGAACTCGTGAAGCTGAGTGGTCTTCATTCTCAGGCCAGTTTGCGTCGCGCAATAGACTCTATTTAAGCCAGCGACGCCCCTGTCGCGCTTGCTCAAGCTGTACCCCGTGAAGGCCGAGAGGGTCGGAGCCGAGTTCGACCTCGTGGGCGTGATAGAGAGCCGCGCGGGGAGGCGCCTGAGAGACGGCGACCTGCTGGTTGTCTCGAGCAAGTACGTGGCTATCTCGGAGGGGCGGACCGTAAAGCTGGAGGGGGTGAAGCCGAGCTCGAGGGCGAAGGAGCTCGCGAAGAGGTTCCGAATGGACCAGCGGCTCTGCGAGGTGATACTGAGGGAGTCTGACGCCGTCATCGGGGGAATTCCCGGGTTCATCCTGGCGACCCACGACGGCCTCCTGACTCCGAACGCGGGCATCGACAAGTCGAACATCGCGCACGGCAAGGTCGTGCTCTACCCAAGGAGGCCGGAGCTCTCCGCAAGGAGAATCCGAGACGCGCTGAAGTTCGACCTTGGAGTCGAAGTCGCGGTCGTGATCTGCGACAGCAGGCTGATGCCGACAAGGAGAGGCACCGTCGGCGTGTCCCTGGCCGCGGCAGGGCTCGAGGCGGTCGTCGACCTCCGTGGAAAGGCTGACCTGTTCGGCAACGTCCTCAGGGTGACGTCACAGGCGATCGCCGACGACATCAGCTCCGCGGCCCAACTGCTGATGGGAGAAGCGGACGAGGCAACGCCCATGGTGGTGGTCAGGGGGCTCGACCGTCGCCTGCTCGGGGATAGGGTCTACCCTTCCGTGAAGTTCTCCATCCCGATCGACGAGGATGTCTATCTGCGCAGCCTGGGCTACGTCAGTTTCGATTCTGAGCACATACACTTTTAAGACGTCGGCCATTTCCACGCTATGATGACCTACGAAATAGCCTGCATGGCATGCGGAAGTTCGCTTTACTCAGGGTTCGATCTTAGATCGCCGAACGACGTGCTGAAGGTTTCTGGTTACAAGTGCAAGAAGTGCGGAGCCAAGCTCGCGCTCGACAAGTTCCACGTTGAAGTGAAGAGGATAGACGGCTCGTTCTCCTAGAGTCAGGAAAGAAGAGCGACAGCCCGGCCGCTGATCGAGCTTGAGCGCGGGGAGCCTCGCTGCGGGTTATACCCTGGTGGTGTGCGAGAAACCCGACGCAGCCAGGAGGGTTGCCGAGGCCCTGTCGGAAGCCGCCCCGTCCACCGTCTCCGTAGGAGGGGTGTCGGCCTACAGCTTCTCGCGAGCCGGCCGAAGGTACGTGGTCTGCGCCGCCCAGGGCCACCTGTATGACGTGTCGGACCCCTTCGCGGAAAGGTCCGTGTACCCGGTCTTCGAGGTTGAGTGGTTCCCGCACGACCAGGTCGAGAAGGGAGCAGCGGCCGCCTCGCGGCGAATCCATGCGATAGAGACGCTCGCGAAGAATGCGTCGAGGTTCGTCAACGCGTGCGACTACGACGCGGAGGGCGAGACCATAGGCTTCAACATCCTCAGGTACGGGTGCGGCGGGGCTGAGAAGGCAGCGCTCCGGGCCAGGTTCTCGACGCTGACGAGGGAGGAGCTGGTCGATGCGTTCGAGCGGGTCGAGAAGCCAGAGCGGCAGGCGCTGGCAATGGCGGGGAGGGCCCGGCACGTAATCGATTTCCTCTGGGGAGTCAATCT